>Ga0214921_10003593_pt1 | contig 23577 bp, 21 predicted proteins | sample LL1505_MetaG_FD_177992 | JGI IMG/M metagenome (GOLD analysis project Ga0214921, IMG submission 177992) | Freshwater microbial communities from Lake Lanier, Atlanta, Georgia, United States - LL-1505 | ecosystem: Environmental > Aquatic > Freshwater > Lake | place: USA: Georgia | collected...
GAAATTCCCGAAGAGCTGGTCGAAGAAGTACGGCCACGCATCACTCCGAGTCGCGGCCGCGTGCACGGCACGCCGACCGCGCTGCGCGAAGAATCGGCCGTTCCCGGTCTGCGCCTCGGCACGCGGGTCACCCACCCCAAATTCGGCGCGGGCGTCGTGCTGGCGATCGAGGGCCAAGGCCCGAACGCGCGCATCCAGGTGAATTTCGAAAACGACGGCAGCAAATGGCTGATGCTGCAGTACGCGAACCTCACCCCCGCCTGAGGCTGCGCTACACTCTGCGCACCATGACCGAGACGAATTTCGCGACGCGGCTCGCCGCCGTCATGCAAGCCCACGATTCACTGGTATGCGTCGGGCTCGATCCCGAGCCGGCGAAGTTTCCGAGTCATCTGCAACATGCGCCGCGCGCGATCTTCGAATTCAATCGCGCGATCGTCGATGCGACGGCGGATCTCGTCTGCGCGTACAAACCGCAGATCGCCCACTACGCCGCGCTCGGCGCCGAAGCGCAGCTCGCCGACACCATCGCCTACATCCGCGAACGCGCGCCGCAAGTGCCCGTGATTCTCGATTCGAAGCGCGGCGATATCGGCAGCACGGCGGCCAAATATGCCGAAGAGGCCTTCGGGCGATACGGTGCGGACGCCGTCACCATCAACCCGTATCTCGGTTTCGATGCAGCGGAGCCGTTTCTCGAATACGCCGACAAAGGCATCGTCGTGCTGTGTCGCACGTCGAACGCCGGCGCGCGCGAATTCCAGGATCTCGAAGTCGGCGGCAAGAAGCTCTATCAAATCGTCGCCGAGCACGTCGCCCAACACTGGAACGCACGCGGCAATTGCCTGCTGGTGGTGGGCGCGACGTATCCGGCAGAACTCGCCGACATCCGCGCACGCACCGGCGAGATGACCTTCCTCGTGCCGGGCGTGGGCGCGCAAGGCGGCGACGTCGAGCTCGCCGTGCGCAGCGGCATGACGAAGGCGGGCAGCGGGCTCGTCATCAATTCTTCGCGCGGCATTCTGTATGCGGGCTCGGGCGCCGACTTCGCCGTTGCCGCGCGTCGCGCCACACTCGAATTGCGCACGGCGATCAACGCCGCGCGTCGCTGAACGTCCGAGGGGGACTGCTCATGCTCAAGCTCACTCGCTATCAATGGACGGTGCTGGCTGCCGCGTGGCTGGGCTGGGGGTTCGACGTCTTCGACGGCCTGCTGTTCAACTACGTCGCGCCGAACGCCGTACCCACGCTGCTCGGCCTCACGATCGGCTCGCCCGAAGCGAAGGCCGCCACGCTCTACTGGACCGGGACGCTCACCGCGTTGTTTTTGCTCGGCTGGGCAGCCGGTGGCGTGCTGTTCGGTCCGATCTCCGATCGTTACGGGCGCCGCCGCGTGCTCATGTGGACGATGGTGCTGTACGCGCTCGGCACCGGTCTATGCGCCTTCGTCACCAGCATCGAACAACTGATTTTGTGCCGACTGATCGCGAGTCTCGGCATCGGTGGCGAATGGGCGGCGGGCAGCGCGCTGGTCGCCGAAGTCGTACCGGAAGAATCGCGCGTCGAAGCCGGTGCGCTGCTCTACACCTCGGCACCGCTCGGCTTGTTCCTCGCCACCTTCGTCAACGCCAGCATCGCCGGCGGCATGTTGGCCGGTACGCCCGAAACGTCGTGGCGTTATGTTTTATTGTGCGGCCTCATTCCGGCCGCGGTCGCCTTCGTCGTGCGTCTGTTCGTCAAAGAACCGGAGAAGTGGCAGGCCGTTGCGGCCGTCGCGCCTCCGGCACCGCGCCTGGCGGCGATCTTCACGCCTGAACTTTGGCCGCGGACGCGCAGCGCGTTGCTCATGACCTTGATCGCGCTGTTGATGTGGTGGAGCTGCAATGCCTTCATCCCCGTGGTCGCCGCCACGCTGGCGCAATCGGAAGCGGCGCAACTCGGCCTCGCCAAAGCGGCCACCGGCGCGTTGGTCGAATCGTGGAAGACGCAAGCGACCACGTTCTTCAATCTCGGCGGTCTGATCGGCACCTTGCTCACCATTCCGGTGGCGAAGCTGCTCGGTCGCAAGCCGATGTTCGCGATCTACTTCGGACTCTCGGCGATCGCCTTGCTGTCTACCTTCGGGCTCGACCTGCCGGGCGAAACGCGTCTCTACATGTATTTCTTCATCGGGCTCACGGTGTTCGGCATCTTCGGCAGCTTCACGTTTTATCTGCCCGAATTGTTTCCGACGCGCGTGCGCGCCACCGGCTCGGGCTTTTGCTACAACATCGGTCGCGTGATCGCCGCCGGCGGGCCGTTCATGGTCGGCGCGATCGCCGCGGCGGGTGCGGGTGACCCGGCGATCGTGTTGCGCACGCTGTTTTTCATCGGCTTCGTGCCGGTGGTGGGTCTGCTGCTGATCCCGTGGGTGATCGAAACCCGCGGCCAGACGATGCCGGACTGATGATGGATTATCTCGCGCATGTCATCCTCGGGCTCGTCGAGGGCATCACCGAATTTTTGCCGATTTCGAGCACGGGGCATCTCATCCTCACCCGTGCCTTGCTCGGACTCGGTGGCGAATCGCTAGATCTCGAGCTGATCGTGATTCAGGGCGCCGCGATTCTCGCCGTGTGCTTCGAGTACCGCGTGCGTCTCTGGGCGACCGCGACGGCGGTGCACCGCGATGTGGTAGCGCAACGTTTCGTGTTGAACCTGTTCGTCGCGTTTTTGCCCTTGGCGATCCTCGGGCTCGCGTTCGAACACTGGATCGAGCGCGTGCTGTTTGCGCCCATACCCGTGGCGATCGCGCTCGTCGTCGGTGGCGTACTGATTCTTTGGGCGGAACGTCGCGCGCACGTCGCGCGCGTCACGCAAGTCGAAGCCCTGCAGCCGCGCGATGCATTCAAGGTCGGATTGTTCCAGGCGCTCGCGCTGATGCCGGGCACGAGCCGTTCCGCGGCGACGATCCTGGGCGGTCTCTTCAGCGGTCTCGATCGCAAGACGGCCACCGAATTCTCGTTCTTCGTCGCCATCCCGACCTTGCTGGCCGCCACGTTCTACAAATTGTGGAAAGCGCGCACGCTGCTCTCGGGCAGCGAACTCGATGCGTTGCTGATCGGCAGCGTGGTGGCGTTCGCGAGTGCGCTGCTGGCGATACGCCTGCTGCTGCGCTTCGTCAGTCGTCACTCGTTCGCGGTGTTCGCGTGGTACCGCATCGTGTTCGGCGGCGCGATCCTGCTTACGTGGCAGCTCGGTTGGGTTGCCTGGTGAGGATGCGCTCGAAGAACGACGGACCTTCGTCGAACTGCGGGCTGCGATCGAACAAAGGCGTGAACGCCCGCGCACGCTGCAGATAATCGGCGTCGAGTTGCGACACGTCGGCGAGTTTCACGCCGTCGAAATGCCAAATCACGTGCCCCGGTGCATCGCCCATGCCGAGCCAGGGCTCCCACGGACGAATGTTCCAGCCGCTCACCGTCGCCGCGGGCGTCTCGATGCGCGGGTCGAACAACTGCTCGGCAGGCGCCGAGAGCGTGGCGACTTCGCGCGTGGGTTGCTTGAGAATCGGCGGAAAATTGGAGGCGGCGCGCAAGCGCACAAAACCGGCATCCAGCGTCCACTCCGGTGCCAGTGGCTCTTCGGGGTAGGACTTCGGGAACGCGCGGCGCATGCTGCCGAAATACTCGCCCATGGTGGTGAAGTATTCACCTTCTTTGTGGCGGATGAAGCTGGTCGACACTTTGCCGACGTTGCCGTTCAAAGGATTGCGGAATTCTTCGAGGAAGCGCCCGGTGCCGAGTTCTTCGAAGAAGCTCAAAGTCGACGAATAGCGCACCCAAGTGGTGGCGTCGCGCTGTTCCCACCAGCTGCTTTCGCTGCCGCGCAAACCGACCAAAGGTTGCACGCCGTCCGGCTGCACGGCGTAAACCACGATGCGCGTCTTCCAGGTCACGCGCGCCCGTCCGCTCGTCCCCTGGATGCGCACCATGGTGCGCAGCATCTCGGCAGGGTCGGTCGGCAAACGGCGCGGCGCGGTCGCGGCTTCTGCAACCGGCAGCGCTGCAGGCAAGGCGAGCCCGGCGAGCCCGACAGCGCCGAGTACGGTGCGGCGCTTCAAATTCTTTGATTGGGTCACGATTCGGTCCTCTGGCGATCGAAGGAAGGATACGCACCGAGCGTCAGCAACAACAACGCACCGACGACGAACATCACGGCGGCGGCATACAGCATGGGGTCGTAGCTGCCCATGGTGTCGCGCACCCAGCCGTAGAGCGTCGCCGAGACGGCGGTCGACATGCCGAAGGCCATGTAGAGCATGCCGTAGATCTGGCCGTAGTTCGCCATTCCGAAATAGCGACCGGCGAGAAACGCGATCAAGTCGGTTTCGGCGCCCGAAGAGAAGCCGAGCAGGAATGCGGCGAGCACGGCGAGCGCCGGCGTCAAAGAATGATCGGCGGCGAGCAACCAGCACGACAGTGCCGGCAGACACAGAATGGGCAACGTCACGAGCGGCGCCCAGAACCGATCCATCAAAAGTCCGGTGGCGATGCGGCCGACGAAGATCGACAAACCGAATACGCCCATGACGCTCGCCGCCTGTGCGGGCGTGAAGCCTTGCGCGCCCAGCATCGACGGCATGTGCACGAGTGCGCCGCCGTATGAAACCGAAATGAGCACGATCGACAGCCATAGGGCCCAGAAGCGGTATTCACGCATCGCCTCGCCGAGCGTACGTCCGGCCAACGCGGCAGCACCGCCGCCCGGTGCGCTCAATTCCGGCGGACGCTCTTCGGCGCGCGGCTCGCGGAACCAGGCGAGGCCGATCGGCAAGGCGACGGCGAGCGGCAACAAGGCGAGCAAGGCGAAACTCGCGCGCCAGCCGAAGTGGGCGACGAACTGCACCGTGAGCGTCGGCAGCAACATCGCCGAGATGCTCGTGCCCACCAGCGTTAGACCGAGCGCGAGACCGCGATTGCGGAAGAACCAAAGATTGATGGCGCGCGACCAGGTGATCGGCGTCGAGCCGATGCCGACGAGGCCCACCAATGTCCAGAGCGCGTAGTACCAGCTCAAGCCATTGGGCACCAACGCGAACGACGCAAACACCAGGCCGAACGCCGCGAGCGACCCGAGCGCAACGCGGCGCACGCCGTAACGATCGGCGAGCCATCCGAAGACGGGTGCGAGCAGCGCGCCGAGCACGCCGTAGATCGTGACGCCAAAACTCACCTCGGCTTTGCTCCAGCCGAATTCGCGCTGCAACGGATCGATGAAGAAACCGATCGTGTTGAACGGCAACGGCGATGCGCCGAAGGCGGTGCCGAGCAGCGAAGCGATCAATACTTTCCAGCCGCGCGAGAATTCGCCCGTGCCCGTTCGTGGTGCAACAGTGGTGTCGTTCATGGTCGGCAAGCATACCGTCCCGGCGGGCCTCCGCGCCCCTGTTCCACCCGGCGGCTTGGGAGTACCCTACGCGGCCATGAAAATCGTGATTCTCGGCGCCGGACAGGTCGGGCGCACGGCGGCCTATCAGCTCGCGCGCGAGGAGGCCAACGAAGTCACGGTGGTCGACACCAACGAGACGCTGCTGCGCGATCTGCAGGATCGACTCGACATCCGCACCGTCTGCGGCAATGCCTCGTATCCGACGATCCTCGAAGCGGCCGGAGCCAAAGAAGCCGATATCCTGGTCGCGCTGACGAGCTCCGACGAAACCAACATGATGGCCTGCGAAGTGGCCTACACCCTGTATCGCACGCCCACCAAAATCGCGCGCATACGCTCGGCCGAATACACCCGCCACGCGAAGCTGTTCAGCGCCGAAGCCTTGTCGGTGGACGTCTGGATCAGCCCGGAGCAACTGGTCACCGAATACATCGAACGTCTCATCCGTTACCCCGGCGCCTTGCAGGTGCTCGATTTCGCCGACGGACGCGTACGACTCGTCGGTTTGAGTGCACGCAAAGGCGGCTTGCTGGTGGGTCAGGCGCTGCGCAATCTGCGCGCACACATCCCGAATACCGAAGGGCGCGTGGTGGCGATCTATCGCAACGGTCGCAGCGTGCTGCCCACGGGTGATACGGTCATCGAAGACGGTGACGAAGTGTTCTTCCTCGCCGCCAAAGACGACATCAAGCGCTTCATGATCGAGATGCGCAAAGAAGAGAAGCCGGTGCGGCGCGTGGTCATCGCGGGCGGCGGACACATCGGTTTCGCGCTCGCGAAGCAGCTCGAGAAGAGCAATCAGGTGAAATTGATCGAGCGCGACCCGATGCGCGCCCGCCGCATCTCCGAACAACTCGAGAGCGCGATCGTTCTGGAAGGCGATGCGGCCGACGAAGAATTGTTGATCGAAGAGAACATCGATTCCTGCGACGTGTTCTGCGCACTCACCAATTCCGAAGAAGCGAATATCCTCTCGGCGATGCTCGCGAAGCGGCTCGGTGCCGCCAAGGTGATGGCGCTGATCAACAAGCCATCGTACGCGGAGCTCATGCAAAGCGGCAGCATCGACGTCGCGATCTCGCCGCAAACCATCACCATCGGTTCGCTGCTCGCGCACGTGCGGCGCGGGGACGTCGTGCGCGTGCACTCGTTGCGGCGCGGTGCGGCCGAAGCGCTCGAAACCATCATCCACGGCGACCACCGCAGCTCGCGCGTCGTCGGCAAGCGCATCGAAGAAATCGAATTGCCCGAAGGCGCGGCGATCGGCTGCATCGTGCGCGGCACGGAAGTGTTCATGGCGCATCACGACACCGTCGTGCAGGCGGACGATCACGTCGTGCTGTTCATCACCGATCGACGCCACGTCGATCGTGTCGAGCGCCTGTTTCTCGGCGAAACGTCCGGCCGTCGCTGACCGCCACTCCGATGCTCGCAGTCGCCCATGTGCTCGGTTTGATGATGGCGTTTTTCGCCGTCACCTTCATCATGCCCGTGGTCTGCTCGCTGATTGCGCAAGATGGCGTGGCGATCGATTTCGTCGTTGCGGCCGGCATCAATCTCGTCGTCGGGCTTGCCATCGCGGCCGCCACGCGTCGCTACAAGCGCGAACTGAAGGCGCGTGACGGCTTTCTGCTCGTGAGTTTGTCGTGGGTGCTGATGTCGGCTTCGGCTGCGGTGCCGTTGCTGATCGCGCTACCCGAGCTGTCGTTCACCGACGCGTACTTCGAAGCGATGTCGGGACTCACGACCACCGGCGCAACGGTGTTGATCGGCCTCGATGACATGCCGGCATCGATACTGTTGTGGCGCGCGGCGCTGCACTGGTTCGGCGGCATCGGCATCATCGTGCTCGCGGTAGCCGTGCTGCCTTTGCTCGGCGTCGGCGGCATGGCGCTCTATCGCGCCGAGACGCCGGGTCCGGTCAAAGACGAAAAGCTGACGCCGCGCATCACCGAAACGGCGAAGGCACTCTGGCTCACCTACACGGTGATCACGCTCATCGGCATCGGTGCGCTCAAGCTCGCCGGCATGAATTGGCTCGATGCCATCTGCCACACGTTTTCAGCCATGGGTCTCGGCGGCTTCGGCAACCACGACTCGAGCGTCGCCTTCTACCACTCGGCCACCATCGAGATGGTGCTCGCCGCCATCATGGTCGCGGCGATGCTGAACTTCTCGCGCCACTTCATCGCGCTACGCACCTTGTCCTTGCGACCGTATGCGGAAGACCCGGAAGCCAAAGCCATCCTCGCGGCGCTGGCGTTCAGCATCCTGCTGATCGCCGGTTTGCTGGTGATGCAGGATCACTATGCGAGTTTCGGTACGGCGCTGCGCCATGCGACCTTTGCCGTCGTGTCGGTCGCCTCGACCACCGGCTTCGCTACCGAGAACTGGGATCTTTGGCCGGTGTTCGCGCCGGTGTGGATGCTGTTCCTCTCCTGCCTGCTGTGCAGCACGGGCTCCACCGGCGGCGGCATCAAGATGTTCCGTACGCTGCTGCTCGCGCGCCAGGCGCAACGCGAGATGAAGCAACTCGTGCATCCCTCGGCCGTGATCCCGGTCCGCATCGGCGGCAACGTGGTGCCCGAACGCATCGCGCAGTCGGTGCTGGCGTTCATCTTTCTCTATTTCCAGACGATCGTCGTACTGACCTTCGCCTTGCTGCTGTCGGGGATGCCGCTGGTGCCGGCGTTCTCGTCGATCGTCGCCTCGATCAACAACCTGGGCCCGGGCATCGGCCCCTCGGGGCCGGCGGGCAACTACCAGTTCATGACCGACTTCCAGACCTGGATGTGCACCATCGCGATGCTGCTCGGGCGGCTGGAAATCTTCAGCGTACTGGTGCTGTTCACGCCCACGTTCTGGCGCAAGTGAGCCGCGGGGCGCGGCAATCAGCCGGCGCGACGCTTCAAGTGCACGAGCAAGACCGAGACCGCAGCCGGGGTGACGCCCGGCAGGCGTGAAGCCTGCCCCAAAGTGTCGGGGCGGGCGGCGGCGAGGCGCTGACGCACCTCGGTCGAGAGCCCGGCCACCCGTCCGTAATCGAGATCCGCGGGCAGCGGCAACGCCTCGCTGCGACGCTGGCGCTCGATCTCCTGTTCCTGACGCTCGATGTAACCGGCGTACTTGGCACGGACCTCGAGTTGCAGACGGACCGCGGACGGCAGTCGATCGTCACGCAGGGCGAGGGTCTCCATGGGGTGCCCGGCGACGAACTCGGGTTGATCGGCGCCCGCTTCAAGCACCCGGTCGTAGTCCATCTCGGGTCGGCGCAACAGATCGAACGCCGACACCTGCTGCGAGCGGACCCAGGTCTTGCTCAGGCGTTGCACCTCGGCGTCGGTCGCCTCGCGCTTGGCTTCGAAGTACGCCCAACGCTCGTCATCGACCAGACCCATCTGCCGACCGATCGGCGTGAGCCGCAAGTCGGCGTTGTCCTCGCGCAGCAGCAAGCGATGCTCGGCCCGACTCGTGAACATGCGATAGGGCTCCGAGGCGCCACGGGTCACGAGGTCGTCGACCAACACGCCGAGGTACGACTGGCTGCGTCCGGGAATCCAGGGTGCCTCGCCCCGCACCTGCAGCACCGCATTGATGCCGGCGACGATGCCCTGCGCACCGGCCTCTTCATACCCGGTCGTGCCGTTGATCTGACCGGCGAAGAACAGGCCACCGACGGTGCGGGTCTCGAGACTCGCGTGCAGGTCGCGCGGGTCGAAGTAGTCGTACTCGATGGCATAGCCGGGGCGCGTGATGTGCGCCTGCTCGAAGCCACGGATGCTGCGCACGAACGCGTACTGCACGTCGAATGGCAGGCTGGTCGAGATGCCGTTCGGGTACACCTCGTGGGTGTCGAGACCTTCAGGTTCGACGAAGATCTGATGCGAGTTCTTGTCGGCGAAACGATGCACCTTGTCTTCGACCGAAGGGCAGTACCGCGGACCCACACCTTCGATCTTTCCGGTGAACATCGGGGAGCGATCGCAGCCCTCACGGATCAACGCATGGGTGCGCTCATTGGTCTCTGTTATGTGACAAGGGACCTGTCTGGGATGCTCATTGTTCCGCCCAAGAAACGAAAACACCGGCATCGGGTCGTCCGAGTGTTGCTCGGCGAGCTGCGAAAAATCGATGCTGCGGCCGTCGATGCGCGGCGGCGTACCGGTCTTCAAACGCCCCACGCGCGGCGCCAATTCGCGCAGCCGCGCGGCGAGTTTGAGCGACGGCGGATCGCCTGCGCGACCGCCCGAATGCTGCTCGAGACCGACGTGAATCTTGCCGCCCAGAAAGGTCCCGACGGTGAGCACGACCGCTGCTGCTGCGAACTCGATGCCGCTGATCGTGACCACGCCCCGCACCCGTCCGTCTTCGACCAGCAGGTCGGCGACCTCCTGCTGAAAGAGCGTGAGGTGAGGTTGGTTCTCGAGCATGCCGCGGATGGTGCGCCGGTAGAGTTGACGATCGGCCTGCGCGCGGGTGGCCCGTACGGCCGGCCCCTTGCTGGCGTTCAGGGTCCGAAACTGGATGCCGGCGCGATCGACCGCGCGGGCCATGAGTCCGCCCAAGGCATCGATCTCGCGGACCAGATGCCCCTTGCCGATACCTCCGAATGCCGGGTTGCAACTCATCTGGCCGAGGGTCTCGATGCTCTGCGTCAGCAGCAGCGTCGCGGCGCCCATGCGTGCCGCAGCCGCAGCCGCCTCGGTGCCGGCATGGCCACCACCGACGACGATGACGTCGAACTGTTTTGCATAACGCATGGGACGGAAACCTACCAAGACACACCGGTCGAGCGGGTATTCTATTGTAGTGCGTACCTCGATTCGGCCGACATGAAGACTCGCTCGCCCGTCACGCCCGTCGCCCTCCTGCTGCTCTGCGGCACAGCCTGGGCCACCGCCGGCCACGCCGCCGCGCCCGCCGCGCCCGCGGCCGCTCCGACTTTCAGCCCCTGTCGGCTTGCGCATCCGATGGGTCTTGCCGGCATCGAGGCCGAATGCACCCGGATCGAAGTCGCCGAAAGTGACGCGCCGGGTGCGAGGCGCATCGCGCTGTCGGTCGCGCGCATCCCGGCCATCAACCGTCGCAAGGGCAGCGATCCGCTGTTTCTGATCGCCGGCGGTCCCGGCGGCGGCACGCAGGACATGTATGCGACGCTCGTGCCCGCCTTCGCCCGGGTGAACCGCGATCGGGATCTCATCCTGCTCGATCAGCGCGGCACCGGCCGTTCGGGTGCGCTCGATTGCCCGGATTACGACGACGACACCCCGGTCCCCGAGCGGATCGAGCCCGTGATCCGAGCCTGTCTGACCACCTTGCAGCGCGACCACGACGTTGCGCAGTACACCACCAGCGTCGCCGTGCGCGATCTCGATGCCGTGCGTCGCGCGCTCGGCTACCCGCGCATCAATCTCTACGGCGTCTCGTACGGCTCGCGCGTGGCGCAGCACTATCTGCGCCGCTATCCCGCGCACACCCGCAGCGTGATCCTCGATGGCGTCGTGCAACCGGACCGGCCGCTCGGACCCGACCTCGCCCTCGACGCCGAAGCGTCTTTGCAGAAAATTTTCGCGCGCTGTCGCGGCGACGCGGCCTGTCGTGCGGCATTTGGCGACCCGGAAGACGACTATCGTGCCTTGCGTACGCGGCTCGCCAACGGCGCGCGCCGCATCACCTTGCCGAAGCCGCGCTCGGGCGAACCGCAGACCTTGGACTTCGGCTTGGTACAACTCGGCATCGCGCTGCGCTTTTCGAGTTACGGCGCCGCGAGCGCCGCGGTTTTGCCGCTCGCGCTGCATCGCGCCGTGCACGCCGACGACTACACGCCCCTCGCCACGCTCTACGGACTCACGCTGCGATCGCTCGAACAATCGATCGCCGCCGGGATGCACAACAGCGTGGTGTGCACCGAAGACATTCCGTTCGTGCAGGATGCGAACGTCGATCGCGCAACACTCGCGGCAACGTATCTCGGCAACGCCACCTACGATCTTCTGAAAACCGTGTGTCGCATTTGGCCACGCGGCCCGCTCGACGCCGATTTGCGCACGCCGCTGCGCAGCGCCGTGCCGGTGCTGTTGCTCTCCGGCTCGGACGATCCGGTGACGCCGCCCGCCTACGCCATCGCCGCGATGCGCGGGCTGTCACGCTCGCGACACGTGTTGCTCGCCGGCGAAGGTCATGGTCAGGTCGGCGTGCGATGCATGGATCGCGTACTGGAAGATTTTTTGCGCGCCACGGATCCGGCGAAGCTCGACACGACCTGTCTCGCCAAGCGCGTCGCGGCGCCATTCCTGACGACGCTCGCGGGCCCTGCGCCATGATCGAAGCTCGCCACTTGAGCAAACGCTTCGGCGCAGTGCAGGCGGTGCACGAGGTGTCGTTCGTGGCCGCCGATGGCCGCATCACCGGGCTGCTCGGCCCGAACGGCGCGGGGAAATCGACCACCTTGCGCATGTTGTGCACCGTGTTGCGCGCGGATACCGGCGCGGCCTTGATCGACGGCATCGACGTCGCGCGCGATCCGCTCGAAGCGCGTCGTCGCATCGGCGTGCTGTCGCACGCCTCCGGTCTTTATCCGCGCCTCACCGCGCGCGAGAACATCGCCTATTTCGGTGAACTGCACGGCTTGAGTCGTGCGGCGAGCTTTGCGCGCGCCGACGAACTCGTCGCACGCCTCGAACTCGGAGACTTTGCCGATCGGCGTGCCAAAGGATTTTCGCAAGGTCAAAAATTGAAAACCGCGCTCGCACGCGCCCTCGTGCATGCACCGCGCAACCTCGTGCTCGACGAACCGACCAACGGCCTCGACGTCATGGCCGTGCGCAGTCTGCGACGCCTGCTGTCGGACTTGCGCACCGCGGGCCATTGCATCCTGTTTTCGACGCACGTGATGCAGGAGGTCAGCGCGCTGTGCGACGACGTCGTCGTCATCGCGCGCGGCACGGTCGTGGCGCAAGGCGCGCCCGAAGCGCTGCGCAGCGGGACCGGGCAGGCCGGACTCGAGGATGCGTTCGTGCAATTGATCGGCTCGGGCGAGGGTCTGGCATGAACCTGCGCGGCATCTTCACCGTCTTTCGCAAAGAATTCCTCGAGAATCTGCGCGATCGTCGCACCATCATCACGGCGCTGATATTCGGCCCGCTGTTAGGTCCGATGCTGTTCTCGGGGATGATGAAGTTCGCCATGAATCGCGGCGAAGCGACGCAAACCGACCTCGTCACCATCGCGGTCGCGCACGGCGAGCGTGCGCCGAATCTGCTGCGCTTTCTCGACTCGCGCGGCATCGAAACCGAAGCGCACGATTACGACGATGCCGGCGCGCGCGCGGCCGTACGCGCCAAGCGGCACAAAGCCGTGCTGCTGATCACCGCCGACTACGCCGAGCGCTTCACCCGCAGCGATCCGGCAAAAGTTTTGCTGTACGTGGACGATTCCGCGCAACAGACCGGGCGCGATCTCACGCGCCGCGTACGCGGTGCCATCGAAGAATACGGCCGCGGCATCGCGACCTGGCGTCTTCTGGTACGCGGCGTCGATCCACTCGCCTCGATGCCGGTGGCGGTGGATACCGTGGACGTGTCGACGCCGGTGAGTCGCGCAGCCCTCTTGCTCGGTCTGCTGAGTTATCTGATCGTGCTGGCGACGCTCATGGGCGGGCTGTATCTGGCGATCGACTCCACCGCCGGCGAACGCGAACGCGGTTCGCTCGAAGCGCTGCTGACGACGCCGATGGCGCGCGCCCAGATCCTCTACGGCAAGATCCTGGCGACCAGCAGTTACATGCTGTTGTCCTTGATGTTGACCGTGACCGCCTGCGCCGTCGCCGCGCATTTCATCGGTCTCGAACGCTACGGCATGAGCGCCAATCTCGGCCCGTTCGCGGTGCTCGCGATCATCGTGTTCATGGCGCCGCTGATTTTGCCGGCCGCCGCACTCATGACCGTGGTCGCATCGTTCACCCGCAGTTTTCGCGAAGCACAGACCTACGTCAGTTTCGTGATCATGATTCCGGCGCTGCCGCTCGCGTTCGTCAACATGCTGGAATTGCAACGCAGTCTGCCCTTGATGGCCGTCCCTTCGCTGAGTCAGCATTTTTTGATGACCAGCGTGCTGCGCGGCGAATCGCCCGCGCTGGCCGAAGTGGTGATGTCGGCGGGCGTCAGCCTCGCGCTCGGCGCGCTGCTGTCGTGGGTGGCCGGCCGACTTTACGAACGCGAAGCGATCCTCGGGTGAACCAACAGGAGATTCTCGATATGAGCCTATCGAACGACATGGTGCGCGCCGACGGCACCTATCCGACCGTAGCCTTGCGACAGGATGCCGTCCACGTCGCCGTCGTGCAGACGCGCGTGCAAGGCGTCGACGGCGCGAACCCCGCGCCCGGCATTCGGCGCAATCTCGACTACTTCCTCGAGAGCATCGACATCGCGCAAGGCTATGGCGGCCGTTGCGACTTGCTGCTGTTCCACGAATTTCCCATCACGGGCTTCACCAACTGGACGCGCGATCAGCATTACGCGTTGTCGATCGAAGTGCCCGGCCCCGAAGTGGCCGAAGTCGCCAAGAAAGCGCAGCAGTACAACTGCTACATCGTCTTCGGCACCTACGCCAAAGATCCGGTGAACTGGCCGGGACACATTCTGCACCTGATGGTGATGTGCAAGCCCGACGGCAGCATCGTCTCGCACTGGAAGCAACGCAACGTGCGCGGCATGTTCCCGGGTTCCGAGCAATACACCTCGGTGATCTACGACGTCTATGATCGGTTCGTGGAGATGTACGGTCTCGATGCCGTGATTCCGATCGAACGCACCGACATCGGCAACATCGCCATGTCGGCGGTGCAATTCGAGCCGGAACTGTTCCGCTGCATGGCGTTCAAGGGCGCGGAAATCGTCTGCCGCGTCGCCACCGGCGGCTTCGAATGGGACGACATGCGTCTGACCTCGTATCACAACAGCCTCTACACCTTGATCGCCAACAATTCGGTGTCGACGCAAGGCCGCAATCCCGGCTTCTTCGAAGACACCGGCTACGGTGGTCCGGGACGATCCTCGATCTTCGGCCCGCGCGGCGTAGTACTCGCCAAAGCCGGTCCGTTCGAGACGCGCGAATCGGCGATGATCCCGATGGCCGCGTTCCGCGCCAAACATCGCATCCCCGACTTGCACCTGCGACTCTACAAACCGGTGCTCGATCAGTACGTCGAACGCTACGATCCCAACGGCTATGCGGATGGCGTGCCCAAAGACAAGCGCGAGGCGTTCCAGCACTTCGTCAAGCGCGCCCGTTGGCAACATTATTGGTGACCCGCGTGACAAACCCTGCCTCGCGACTCACGCGCTTTGCCGCGCTGCTCGCCGTACTCGGCGGCGCGGCGCTGCTCGTGCAATGTTATTTGACGGTCTCGCACCAGATCGAGCTCGGCAAGACCTTCGGCTTCGGCGTGGTGATGTACACCGGCTATTTCACGATCACCACCAACGCCTTGTGCGTCGCCGTGGCGTTCGCGCACAGCCCGTGGGGTGCGCAAAAGTCGCGGCTTTCGATCTTGCGCGAACCCTGGGTCGTCACCTGCGCCACGGCTTCGATCGTCATGGTCGGCGCCGTGTACCACGTGCTGCTCTCGCACCTCTATCAACAAGAGGGCCTGCAGGCCGTGTGCAATCGCATCCTGCACTACACGATCCCGCCCTTGTTTCCGCTGCTGTGGTGGTTTGCGGTACCGCGGCACTCGCTGGTGTGGAGCGATGCGTGGCGGATTCTCTCCTATCCGCTCGCCTATCTCGTCTACCTGATCGCGCGTGGCGAAATGACCGGGCTCTATCCGTATTTCTTCATCGACGTGCCGCGCATCGGCTATCCGCAGGCGCTGCTGAACGCCGCCGGACTTTCGGCGGTGTTCATCGCCGCGGGTCTGCTGTTGATCGCGGTCAAAGGGACCGTACGACCTCCGCTGCCGACGCCCGCGAACTGATCACGTAGCGATCCTTACCCGCGCGCTTCGCCAAGGCGAGCGCGTGGTCGGCTACGCGCGGCAACTCCTCGACCGCATCGGCGTGCAAGGCATTGAACGTCGCGACGCCGACGCTGGCGAGGTGACGTGCTTCAATCCACGTGCCGAACGGAATGTCCGTGGCGGCGACCAGGATGGCGCTGCTGCGCGTTCTGAAATTCAAAGGCACCGACAACCACGTACCCGTCGCCGCCATCAACTTGACGTCACCCGCGGCCATGCCGCGCATCAAGTACATCGGCAGCAAACAGGCGAAGCCGAGTGCAGCTGCCGAAACGCCCGTGTAAGTCCCTTGCCATCCATGCTCTACGTATTGAGCGAAGAGCCCGGTGATCGCGACGAATGCGACCAACCGGTTGGCGATGCGGCCGGTGCGCACGTCGTTCACCGCTGCAGCGATGAGCGCCGGAGCGAGCACGACGAGCTGACCGGTCGTGAGCAGAGAATGCATGGAGCGTTTCGGCGAACTGCGGCCGGGGCCGATCGTCAGCCGAGAGCGCCGATCAGTCCGTTGATACGCGCAAGCGCTGCAGTGCCGAGATTGGTAAAGGCTACCGCGAGCCCGGCGACCACGAGACCACCGGCAATCGCGTATTCGACCGCCGTCAAACCGCGTTCATCACGCAGAAAGTCGATCCAGAACTTCTTCATCGTTGGTTACTCCGTCGTAAGTTGAGATTTTTCGAACGCCGCCTTGCGGGCGACGCGAAAAAGTTACGACGGGTCGTGCCGTTGCAGCGCGCGCTTGCGCACTTGCGAGCATCGGCAATTTCCGAGGGCTTATGCCGTCATTTGCCGATGCAGAAACTCGAGAAGATGCGGCCGAGCAAATCGTCGGCGTGGAACTCGCCGGTGATCTCGCCAAGCGCGCGATGTGCGCACTGCAATTCTTCGGCGACGAGCTCGCCGGCGCGCGTGTCGAGCAGATTGCGGTACGCCGCTTCGACGTGCGTACGCGCGGTACGCAAACTCGACAGATGTCGCTCGCGCGCCGATACCGTGCCGGTATCCGGCGGCAGAAACTGCATGCAGGCTTTCAGATGCGCGCGCAACGCGTCGATGCCGGCGCCGGTCTTCGCCGAAATGCGCAAACATTCGACGCCGTCTTCTCTGGCGGCGCCCGGCGCGGGCTCGCTCGCAAGATCGATTTTGTTGAACACCAGCGTCACCGGCACGGCGGCGGGCAAGGTGGCGCGCTCGGTCACGTACGCCGTTGCGGCAGGATCCGTCGCCGCATCGACCAGAAACAAAACGCGATCGGCGCGCGTCATCTCGAGGCGCGCGCGACGCATGCCTTCGAGTTCGACGGCATCGCTCGTGACGCGCAAGCCGGCCGTATCTAGGACGTGCAAGGGCATGCCGTCGATATCCACGCGCTCGCGCAACACGTCGCGCGTCGTGCCGGCGAGCGGCGTAACGATGGCGGTGTCGTGACCCGACAGCGCGTTGAGCAAACTCGACTTGCCGGCATTCGGGGGACCGGCGATCACCACCGTCATGCCGTCGCGCAGCACGCGGCCTTGTCGTGCCGCGGCTTCGATGGCGTCGAAGTCGGCGCGCAAAGTCACCATGCGCGCTTGCAAATCACGGTCCGCCAGAAAATCGACTTCTTCTTCCGGAAAGTCGAGGGCGGCTTCGACCCACACGCGCAAGCCGATCACTGCTTCGTCGAGCGCGTGCACGCGACGCGAGAATTCGCCTTGCAGGGATCGCAAGGCGGCGCGGGCTGCGGCCTGCGAACCGGCATCGATGAGATCGGCGACCGCCTCGGCTTGTGCAAGATCGAGCTTGCCGTTCAAAAATGCGCGTTCGGTGAATTCGCCAGGATTCGCACGCCGTGCGCCAAGTTCCAGCGTGCGTGCGAGCAAGGCTTCGAGCACCGCCGGTCCGCCGTGTCCTAGCAACTCGAGCACGTCCTCGCCAGTGAACGAATGCGGCGCGGCGAAATGCAGCGCGATGCCGACATCGATCGCGCTGCCTGCGGCATCGCGAAACTCGGCGAAAGTCGCGACGCGCGCGCTCGGCAATCGGCCGAGCATCGCCGCGGCGATGGCACCGACCGCCGGGCCCGACACGCGCACGATCCCCACCCCGCCACGACCGTTCGCCGTGGCGACGGCCGCGATCGTGTCGGATGTCGGTGTCAGCCGCATGCGCAATCGGCTAGCCGGAGTGGGCTTTCTTCGCTCCGGCTTCGATGCGGCGATTGATGTTCCACTGCTGCGCGATCGACAGCAAGGTGTTGGTCACCCAGTACAACACGAGTCCCGCCGGGAAGAAGGCGAAGGTTGCGCTCATGAAGATCGGCATGATCATGAACACTTTCGCCTGGATCGGATCGGGCGGCGCGGGATTCAACTTGTATTGCACGAACATCGCGCCCGCCATCACGAGCGGCAACACGAAGAACGGATCTTTGGACGACAGGTCCTGGATCCAGAACATGAACGGCGTCTGACGCATCTCGACGCTTTCGAGCAGCACCCAGTAGAACGCGAAGAACACCGGCATCTGGATGAGGATCGGCAAGCAACCGGCGAGCGGATTGACCTTCTCGCGCTTGTAAAGATCCATCATCGCGCGACCGAGTTTCTCGCGATCGTCCTTGTACGTGTCCTGCAGATTTTTGATGCGCGGCGCGAGCAAACGCATTTTCGCCATCGACTTGCCCGATGATTCGGACAAAGGATAGAACACGAGCTTCAACAGCATGGTGATCAGGATGATCGCCCAACCCCAGTTGCCCACCATTTTGTGCGCCTGCTCGAGCAACCAGAAAAGCGGCTCGGCCAGTATCGTCAGGCGTCCGTAGTCGGCCACCAGATCGAGCCGCGGGCCCGTGGTCTTCAGTTGCGCCTGCAGCTTCGGGCCCACGAACAGGGTTTCGGCGAAGTTCACGCCGCTTTGCGGCGCGATCGTCTGCGCCGGACCCGAGACCGCGAGCAGATATTGATCGCCCTGCGTCTTCAAAGAATAGCGGTACGCACGCCCTTCGGCCGGCACCACCGCGGTGACGAAGTGGTGCTGCATGCCGGCGATCCAGCCGCCGGTGACTTCGCGCGGCAATTCGGCGTCGGCGACCTTCTGCCGATCGATTTTGAAATACTTCGTGCCGTTGTAGTACGCGGGACCTTTGAACGCGTACGACTCCACCGAGAACATCGAGCGCTCGACCGGTTTGTCGTCGCGCAAGATCTGCGCATAGGACGACACCGTCCAAGGCGACGTGCCGCGGTTGTCGACGGCGTATTCGAGGTCGATGCGATACTGGCCGCGACGCAACACGAAGGTCTTGGTGACCGTCACGCCGCTCGCGGCGTCCGTCCACGTGAACGGCACGCGCAATTCCTGGGCATCGGGCGCGAGCCGATATTCGGCCGCGGCCGACGAATACCGCGCCAAATGCGTCGGTGCCGCGACACCTGCAGTACCGGCGAGTCCCGTTTGCAGATGGTAGAACTCGTTCGGTGCGCGATTGAACAAGTGCACCGGCTTCGCCTCGCCCTTCACGAGCGGGTACTTCGACAGCTCGGCACCGATCAAATCGGCACCCTGCTCGCTCACTTCGAGATCCAACACGTCGGTCGCGATGCGAATCACGCGCGGCGGCGCGGTGACCGCCGGCGTCGGTGCCCCAGGCGCGTCGTTCGTCGGCGCGGCAACCGGCGCGGCAACGCTCGGGACAGCAGGAAGATCGCCCGATAAAGCCGGTGGCGGCGTGGGCGTATTCGCCGTGGGCGGCGTCGCGGCAGCCGGGGCCGGCAGACCGGAGGGCACTTCGGTGGCGAGCGCGGAATTCTCGGCAGTCTGCGTTTTCGTCGCCGCTGCGCTGGCCGCGGGTTCGGCTACGGCGTAATCGCGCTGCCAGGTTTCGTAATTGAGCCACAGCGCGAGCACGAGGCCGAGCCAGAGAAACATGCGGGCATTCGTCGAATTCACTTTTGACCTTCGATTCAAGTTCGAACGTGGCGCGGCGGCACGGGATCGTATCCACCGGGATTGAAAGGGTGACAGCGGCCGACGCGACGCATCGCGAGCCAGGTTCCGCGCACGGCACCGTGCACGTCCAGTGCTTCGAGCGCGTAGTGCGAGCAGCTCGGATGAAAGCGGCAACGCGGCCCGAGCCAAGGACTCAACAACAATTGGTAAGCGCGCACCAAGGCGCGTAACAACAGTCGCATAACGAAACTTACCTGGCCAACTTCGCGAACAGCGCGTCGAGACTCGCGCGGATACGAACCGATTCGGCGTCGCGCACCCCTGCTCTGGCGCCGACGATGATGTCGGCGGACGGAAGCCGGTGCTGGGCCAAGCGGAACGACTCGCGGATTATGCGACGAAGCCTGTTGCGGGCGACGGCATTTCCGACCGTTCGGGCGGCGATGGCGAGCCCGATCCGGGGTCCGCCATGACTGTTCGGACGTACAGTCATGCTGAGCAGAGCGTCACCGTAGCGGCGCCCTTCTTTATATGTAGCGTCGAAATCGGCTTTGCGGCGCACCCGCCGGTCGGCGGGCAAGCGCAGCGGCACGCCGGCTGCCGGCGTCAGGGGATCAGCTTCTTGCGGCCCTTGGCACGACGGCGGGCCAGAATCTTGCGACCGTTCGCGGTCGCCATGCGGGCGCGGAACCCGTGCGTGCGGGCGCGGCGGACCTTGCTGGGCTGATAGGTACGTTTCATGATGTTTCCGCCCCAAGTGGTGGAATCGTCGGGAAAAAGGCCGCAGAGGGTAAGCAGACTGGTCGTGGGTGTCAATATCCGCGGCAGCGTATAGACTCTCGGCCCTTCCCTGGGTCGACCGAACGATTAACGAGGCTAGCGGGCGCGTGGACACGTCGCTTTGGATTCGCTGCGCGCAAGCGCTGGAGGCGGAACTGCCGGAAACGCAGTTCAATACGTGGGTGCGCCCGTTGCAAGCGGTGGCTGGCGAGGGCTCGCTCAAGTTGCTCGCGCCCAATCGTTTCGTGGTCGACTGGATCAATGCCCATTTGTTGTCGCGGATCGGCGAGTGGGTGCAATCGCAGGTGCAAGGCGACGCCCCGATCATCACGGTTGAAGTCGGCTCCAAGCCCGACGAAAACACGATGGTGGCGCCTGCGCCCGCCGCCACGCTGCCGAGCAGTGCGCGCAGTCAGGGTATCGTGATCGGCGGTCGCTTGAATCCCGATTCCACCTTCGACAATTTCGTCGTCGGCAAAAGCAATCAGCTCGCCAAGGCGGCAGCACAGCAGGTCGGCGAAAATCCCGGCAAGGCTTACAACCCCTTGTTCATTTACGGCGGCGTCGGACTCGGCAAGACGCATCTCATGCATGCGGTCGGACACGCGATCCGCGCACGCAACCCCGAAGCGCGCATCGCCTACGTGCATTCCGAGCGGTTCGTGAGCGACATGGTCAAAGCGCTGCAGCACAACCAGATGAACGAATTCAAAACCGCGTACCGTTCGCTCGATGCGCTGTTGATCGACGACATCCAGTTTTTCGCTGAAAAACAGCGTTCCCAGGAAGAATTCTTCCATACCTTCAACGCGCTGCTCGAAGGGCAGCAGCAAGTGATCCTCACCTGCGATCGCTATCCGAAAGAAGTCGCGGGACTCGAAGAGCGCCTGAAATCGCGCTTCGGCTGGGGACTGACCGTCGCGATCGAGCCGCCCGAACTCGAAACTTGCGCCGCGATTCTCATCAGCAAAGCCGAAGCGGCGGGCGTGAAGCTCGGTGACGAAGTCGCGTTTTTCATCGCCAAGCGGATCCGCTCCAACGTGCGCGAGCTCGAAGGCGCGCTGCGTCGCGTGATCGCCAATGCACGCTTCACGGGGCAGGCGATCACGGTCGATTTCGCCAAAGAAGCACTCAAAGATTTGCTCTCCTTGCAGGCGAAACTCGTCACCATCGAGAACATCCAGAAAACCGTCGCGGATTATTTCAACGTGCGCGTCGGCGAATTGCTGTCCGAACGCCGCAGTCGCTCGGTCGCGCGACCGCGCCAGATGGCGATGGCGCTCGCGAAAGAACTCACGAGTCACAGCCTGCCGGAAATCGGCCAGGCGTTCGGCGGGCGCGATCACACCACCGTGCTGCACGCCTGTCGGCGCATCCGCGCGCTGCGCGACGAAGATCAGCGTATCTCTGAAGATTGGTCACATCTGTTGAGAACATTGACCGGATGATGTGGATAAACTGTGGGTGCTAAACCGGCTCGAATTTATGCACAATCGACACACAGGCAGTGCGCCGGATATGCGGCGTTCCACCCCCAGTCGATTCGAATTCAAGTTGATGATTTTTCGAGGTTTTTTGGAGTTTTCCCGGTATCCACAGGGCCAATAAACACTACTACCTCTTAACTCATAAGATTCAAACAAGAGAATTATGAAACTCACAGCCACGCGTGAAGAAATCCTCGCACCGGTCCAGAACGTCATCGGCGTCGTCGAACGGCGCCAAACCATGCCCGTGCTGTCGAACGTGTTGCTCTCGGCACGCAACGGAAAACTCTCCGTCACCGGCACCGATCTCGAAGTGGAGCTCGTGAGTTCGATTTCTTTGAAGGTCGCGGCGCAGGGTGAAATCACCGTGCCGGGCCGCAAATTCCTGGATATTCTGCGCGCCTTGCCCGAAGGCGTGAATGTCACGTTGTCGATCGAGAGCGATCGTCTCGTCGTGCGCGCAGGGCGCAGCCGCTTCACACTCTCGACGCTCGCTGCGGCCGAATTCCCGCTCGTCGACGAGATCAACGCCCAGCAGGTGCTGAAGCTGCCGCAATCGGCGTTCCGTCGCTTGATCGACAAAACGCATTTTTCGATGGCGCAGCAGGACGTCCGCTACTACCTGAACGGCATGTTGCTCGAGTCCGAGGGCGGCACCTTGCGTGCGGTCGCCACCGACGGTCACCGGTTGGCACTGTGCGAAGCCAATCTCAGCACGCGCGTCACCGGCAAGCAGCAAGTCATCCTGCCGCGCAAAGGCGTGTTGGAACTGCAGCGGATGCTCGGCGACGAAGGTGAGGTTGAACTTGCAGTCGGAACCAATCACGTTCGCTGCACGATCGGAGAAATTCGCTTCACTTCGAAACTCATCGACGGCCGTTTTCCCGAATACAGCCGCGTCATCCCCGCGCACGCTAACCGCGTGATCGACGCAGATCGCAACACTTTGAAGCAAAGTCTGCAAAGAACGGCGATTTTGTCGAACGAAAAATATCGCGGCATCCGCCTCAACGCGAAGCCCAATCTGCTCACGTTGCAAGCGCACAACCCGGAACAGGAAGAGGCCGAAGATCAGCTCGAGGTCAGCTACCAGGGTGAAGAGCTGGAAATCGGCTTCAACGTCACCTATCTGCTCGACGCGTTGGCGGCCATCGAAACCGACCGTGTACACATCGCGCTCACGGATTCGAATAGCAGCTGTCTCGTCACCGCGGCGGCGAATGCGGATGCCAAGTACGTCGTGATGCCGATGCGCCTCTGATGGCGCTCGTCGAACTCCGGGTCGAGGAGCTCCGTTGCCTCGAGACCGTGGAGCTCGAACTCGGTCCGGGCACCAATTTGATCTTCGGCGCCAATGGCGCTGGCAAAACCTCGCTGTTGGAGGCGATCTTCCTGCTCGGACGGGGGCGATCCTTTCGAACCCGCCTCAACGAACGCTTGATCCGACACACGGCGCCCTTGAGCCGCGTTCTGGGGCGGACCCGAGTGCCGGACGGTCGAGATCATGCGCTTGGCATCGAAATTCGGCGCGCCGACGGCACCGAAGCTCGTTTGGACGCCCAGACACCGCGCAGCCTTGCAGAATTGGCCGTGGCGTTCCCGGTGCAGGTGCTGGATCCTGATGCGCACAAACTCATCGAAGACGCGTCGGCGCGGCGCCGGCGCTGGTTGGACTGGGCGGTGTTCCACGTGGAACCTGGTTTCGCGGGCGCCTGGAGCCGTTACCAACGTGCGCTGTTGCAACGCAATGCGGCTTTGCGGATCGGCGCCGAGCAGGTGGCGGTTTGGGACCCTGAACTCGCCAAAGAAGGCGAGGCGCTCACCGAGTCCCGTGCACGGGTGGTTACGGCGCTCCTGCCGTACTGGCAATCCATCGCGGGCGACTTGCTGGGGTTCGAGCCGACGCTCAGCTTTGCCGCCGGT
>Ga0214921_10003594_pt1 | contig 23574 bp, 21 predicted proteins | sample LL1505_MetaG_FD_177992 | JGI IMG/M metagenome (GOLD analysis project Ga0214921, IMG submission 177992) | Freshwater microbial communities from Lake Lanier, Atlanta, Georgia, United States - LL-1505 | ecosystem: Environmental > Aquatic > Freshwater > Lake | place: USA: Georgia | collected...
CGCAGGTACGAGCCAGTTCGGCCACCGTGGACGCGTGCCCCTGGTACAGCCGGAGCATGGGCAGCCACTGTGCGCTGGTCAGATCCGATTGGGCCAGTTGGCTGTCAATGCCGTGGGCCATGCTGTTCAAAATTCTGCGCATGAGGTAACCCACGCTCTCTTCCGGGCGGTAAGTGCTCTGGTCGTAATACGGGGGCGTCTCAGGGTTAACCATGAGACGTATTGTAGTCCATGCCTAGGCAAATATTGCCGTGGAAAGCATTCCGTCGATCCGCCTGTCCCAATAAAAACGCCGCCCGGGATGGCTCCCAGGGCGGCGATCATGAGCGAGGTTCTGGTCGTGCTTTACTTCAGCACATCCCCCACGCAGAGGTACTTGATTTCCAGGTAGTCGTCCATGCCCCAGTGCGAGCCTTCGCGGCCCAGGCCGGACTGTTTGACGCCGCCAAAGGGCACGTGCTCGGTGGCCAAAATGCCCACGTTGATGCCGACCATCCCATATTCGAGCGCCTCCGCCACGCGGTAGATGCGGCCGATGTCGCGGCTGTAAAAGTAGCTCGCCAGTCCAAACTCGGTGTTGTTGGCCGCGTCGATGGCCTCTTGTTCTTTGTCGAACTTGAAGATGGGGGCAAATGGACCAAAGGTTTCTTCGCGGGCGCAGGCCATGTCGGCCGTGGCGCCCGAGATGACTGTGGGCTCAAAAAACTGGCCGTGCAGCGCGCTGCCGCCGGTTTCCAGTTTGCCGCCCTTGGCGATGGCGTCGGCCACGTGGCGCGTCACTTTGGCCACGGCGGCGTCTTCAATCAGCGGACCCTGGGCCACGCCGTCGTCAAAGCCGTTGCCCACCTTCATGAGCTTGACCCGGGCGGTGAACTGCGCCACAAACTGGTCGTACACCCCGGCCTGCACATAAAAGCGGTTAGCGCAGACGCAGGTTTGGCCGGCGTTGCGGTATTTGCTGGCGAGCGCGCCTTCGACGGCCGAGGCGATGTCGGCGTCGTCAAACACGATAAAGGGTGCGTTGCCGCCCAACTCCAGCGACATTTTCTTGACGGTCGGCGCGCTTTGCGCCATCAAGATACGGCCCACTTCGGTGGAGCCGGTAAAGCTCAGGTGGCGCACCACGTCGCTGGCGCAGATCACTTTGCCCACAGCAATCGAGTTGTCGGCATCCGCCGTCACCATGTTGAGGACGCCCGCGGGAATCCCGGCGCGCAGGGCCAGCTCCGCGGCCGCCAAGGCGGTCAGCGGGGTGAGTTCGGCCGGTTTGATGATCACCGGGCAGCCGGCCGCCAAGGCGGGCGCCACCTTGCGGGTGATCATCGCCAGCGGAAAGTTCCAAGGCGTGATCGCCGCGCACACGCCAATCGACTGCTTGAGCACCATCAGGCGTCGGTTGTTGTCAAACTGGGGCAAGGTCTCGCCGTTGACGCGCTTGGCCTCTTCGGCAAACCATTCCACAAAGCTCGCTCCGTAGGCGATCTCACCCTTGGCTTCAGGAAAGGGTTTGCCTTGCTCCGACGTCATGATGCGGGCCAGATCGTCCTGGTTGGCCATCAACAAATCAAACCACTTGCGCAAGATGATGCTGCGTTCTTTGGCGGTTTTGGTCTTCCAAGCGGGCCAGGCGGCATTGGCGGCCGCGATCGCGGTCTCGGTCTCGGCGGGGCCCAGGTTGGCAACATCGGCCAGTTTGTGGCCGGTGGCGGGGTCAAGCACGTCAAATCGGCGGGCACCTGCGACCCACTGGCCGTTGATGAGCGCGTCGGTTTTCAGCAGGCTGGGGTCTTTGAGCAGGGCCAGAGGAGAAGCTTGGGACATGGACGGGGGTTCCTGAGGGGAGTGGTTGGCGTTGACCCTGCGCTGCGTTGCCGAACGGTTCTGGCCGGCGGCAGGGTCAGGGTAAAGTGGCGCAATCTTAACGGTTCAATTCGGAGGGTCTCTATGGCAATCATCCACTACATCACCCAGGTCAATTTGGATTTCGGCGCTATTTCGACCCTGCGCGCAGAGTGCGAACGCATCGGAATGCGCAAGCCCCTGATCGTGACCGACGCCGGAGTGCGCGCCGCAGGGGTGCTGGACCGGGCGCTGGCCGCGCTGGGTGACCACCCGTTCGCGGTGTTCGACCAAACGCCGTCCAACCCGACCGAGGCCGCGGTGCGCGCCGCCGTTGACTTGCTGAAAAAGGAGGGCTGTGATGGCCTGATTGGCGTCGGCGGAGGCTCCAGCCTGGATTTGGCCAAGGGCGCCTGCATCGCCGCTACCCACGCGGGGCCGCTTAAAACCTATGCCACCATCGAAGGCGGTAGCCTCAAAATTACCGACCAGGTGTTGCCACTGATCGCCGTGCCGACCACCGCGGGAACCGGCAGCGAGGTGGCGCGCGGAGCAATTGTGATCGTGGACGACGGGCGCAAGCTGGGCTTTCACAGTTGGTTCCTGGTCCCAAAAATCGCCATTTGCGACCCGGAACTCACCTTGGGCCTGCCACCGATGTTGACGGCGGCCACCGGCATGGACGCCATTGCGCACTGCATGGAAACCTTTATGGCTCTGGCGGTCAACCCGCCGGCCGATGGTATTGGCCTGGACGGCCTGGCGCGCGGCTGGACCCATATCGAGCGCGCGACCACCAACGGCGGCGACCGCGAAGCGCGCTGGAACATGATGAGCGCCAGCATGCAAGGCGCCATGGCCTTCCAGAAAGGCCTGGGCTGCGTGCACAGCCTGAGCCATAGTCTGGGGGGCGTCAACCCGCGCTTGCACCATGGCACCTTGAACGCCTTGTTCTTGCCGGCCGTGGTGCGCTTTAACGCTGCGGCAGATTCGATTCAGAAAGAGCATCGCCTGCAACGGATGGCCCACGCGATGGGGCTGGAGGGCTGCGACGCGCAGGGTGACGCGGTTGCCGAAGCCATTCGCGCCATGAATGCGCGTCTGGGACTGCCCAAGGGGCTGGCGGCACTGGGTGTGAGCGCAGATCTGTTTGAGCGGGTGATTGACGGCGCCATGGCTGACCACTGCCACAAGACCAACCCCCGCATCGCCACCCGCGAGGACTACCGGGCGATGCTGGACGCGTCCATGTAATTGCGCAGGCCAGGGAGTCCATGCGAAAACTTGCCCTGCTCTGCTGCTTCGGTGTCGCGTCTTGCGGCGTGAACGCTACCAGCTTGCTTGGGGACCACCCTTGCCCGCAATGGTTGCGCATGCCAGTACCCGCAAAACAGGCCTGGGCCAAGTCGTTTTTGGCGCCCCTCAGCCTTGCCTTACAGTCCATCCATGGTGCAAAACGGGACCCGAGCCCCGACGCATCGCGCACGGCAGGCGACGCCGTGGCCTCCATCGACAACTACTGTGCCGCCCACCCGGACAAATTTGCCGCCGATGGGGCCGGGAGCTACTTCAAGATGCTGGCGGCGCCTTGATCCCTGGCGCAAGGGATCTCGACGGCGTATTGCGTGCCGTGGGACCGGATCGCCGCGGTCGCGGTTGGGCACGAGGCGATAATTCGCAACAACCTGGGCCAAATTTTGGGGCCGAGAACCGCACTATTTATTGTTGAGAACCTTACCCGCATGACCGCTACTACCACGCCGGGCGCCATGAGCGTCGCCGACATCCGCAAGACGTTCCTCGACTTCTTTGCCTCCAAAGGCCACACGGTGGTCGCCAGTAGCCCGCTCGTGCCGGGCAATGACCCGACACTGATGTTTACCAACTCGGGCATGGTGCAGTTCAAGGACGTTTTCCTGGGCGCGGACAAGCGCTCGTATGTGCGCGCAGCGTCCGTTCAGGCCTGCTTGCGCGCCGGCGGCAAGCACAACGACCTGGAAAACGTGGGCTACACCGCGCGCCACCATACGTTCTTTGAGATGCTGGGCAACTGGAGCTTTGGCGACTATTTCAAGCGTGAGTCGCTGCACTGGGGCTGGGAATTGCTCACACAGGTCTACAAACTGCCGCCCGAGCGCCTGCTGGTGACGGTCTACATCGATGACGACGAGGCCTACGACATCTGGCACAAAGAGATCGGCCTGGCCGCCGACCGCATCGTGCGCATTGGCGACAACAAGGGCAAAAAATACGCTTCGGACAATTTTTGGATGATGGCCGACACCGGGCCCTGCGGCCCGTGCTCCGAAATTTTTTATGACCACGGCGAGCACATTCCCGGCGGCCCCCCGGGCAGCCCAGGCGAAGACGGTGACCGCTTCATTGAAATCTGGAACCACGTGTTCATGCAGTTCGATATGCAGACCGATGGCAGCCTGGTCAAACTACCGGCACCCTGCGTCGATACCGGCATGGGCCTGGAGCGCCTGGCCGCCATCCTGCAGCACGTGCACAGCAACTACGAAATTGATATTTTCGACCAACTGATTTCTGCCGCTGCGCGCGCGACCGGTTGCACAGATTTGCAGAACAAGAGCTTGCGCGTGATCGCCGATCACATCCGCGCAACGGCGTTTTTGGTGAGCGACGGCGTGGTGCCCAGCAACGAAGGCCGTGGCTACGTGCAACGCCGCATCGTGCGCCGGGCCATCCGACATGGCTACAAGTTGGGCCAAAAGACGCCGTTCTTCCACAAGCTGGTCGCCGACGTGGTTCGACTGATGGGCGATGCGTATCCCAAAGTCAAGGCCGATGAAAAGCGCATCACCGAGGTGCTGCGGGTGGAAGAGGAGCGTTTCTTTGAGACGCTGGCCACGGGAATGGAGATTCTGGACACGGCACTTGCCAACGGCGTGAAGGTGTTGCCTGGCGACGTGGCCTTCAAGCTCCATGACACCTACGGGTTCCCGTTGGACCTGACCAACGACGTGTGCCGAGAACGCGAGGTCGACGTCGACGCCGCGGGCTTTGACGCCGCAATGGATCGCCAAAAAAACCAGGCCCGCGCGGCGGGCAAGTTCAAGCAAGACCGTGCGCTGGACTACAGCGGCGCGGGCAATGTCTTTGTTGGTTATGACCAACTTATGCAAAACGCGGTGGTGGAAGCCCTGTACCTGGACGGTGTTCAGGTGCAAGCGCTGTCCGCGGGCCAGAGCGGCGTGGTGGTGCTGGACGTCACTCCTTTTTACGCCGAGAGTGGCGGCCAGGTGGGTGATGTGGGCGCGCTCACAGGAGCGGGGGGCGTATTTAGCGTGGCGGATACCCAAAAGATCAAGGCCGACGTGTTTGGGCACCACGGCAGCGTGACCCAGGGCCATCTGAAAGTGGGCGACACAGTGCAGGCGCAGGTCAACGAGGCGCTGCGTGCGGCGTCCATGCGCAACCATTCGGCCACCCATTTGATGCACGAGGCCCTGCGCATAGTGCTGGGCGACCACGTGCAGCAAAAGGGCTCGCTGGTGACGCCTGAGCGCACCCGTTTCGACTTTGCCCACAACGCCCCGGTCACGGATGCGGAGATCCGCAAGATCGAAGCCTTTGTGAACGCCCAGGTCCTGCACAACGCCGCGACACACGCTGAGCTGATGGACATCGAAGCCGCCAAAACCACCGGCGCGCAAATGCTGTTTGGTGAGAAATACGGTGAAATCGTCCGCGTGCTGGAAATCGGCACCACCCGCGAACTGTGCGGCGGCACCCACGTGGCGCGCACCGGCGACATCGGGCTGTTCAAAGTCGTGGCCGAGAGCGGCGTGGCCTCAGGCGTGCGTCGGATGGAGGCCGTGACCGGCGAGCACGCGCTGGCCTATTTGCAGCAACTGGAAGACACCGTTGCCAGTGCCGCCCACGCACTCAAAACGCCGGTGGCCGAGCTCGGCGGCCGGATTCACAGCACGGTCGAACATATTAAGTCGCTAGAGAAAGAAATTGCCGCCCTGAAGGGCAAGCTGGCGTCCGCGCAGGGTGATGAGCTGCTGGCGCAGGCCGTCGACCTGGCCGGTGTGAAGTTTTTGTCAGCGCGCCTCGAGGGTGCCGACGTCAAGACCTTGCGTGACACCATGGACAAGCTCAAAGACAAGCTCAAAACCGCCGTGATCGTGCTTGGTGTGGCCGAGGGCGACAAGGTGCAAATTGCGGTGGGCGTGACCGCGGACACCACGGCCAAAGTCAAGGCCGGTGAACTGGTCAACTTCCTGGCTGCGCAGGTGGGCGGCAAGGGCGGCGGCAAACCTGACATGGCCATGGCCGGCGGCACCGACGCCGCGAAATTGGGCGTAGCCCTGGCCAGCGCCCAAGCTTGGGTGGCGAGCAAGCTGTAAAGCGGCCTCGCGGTGGCGCTGGAGTCCCTGTCCCGGCGCGGACTGTTGCTGGCAAGCGTCGGCCTTGGGCTGACGCGCGCAGCCCGCGGCGAGGGGGGGTATGAGGTGCAGGCCTGGCTGGCGCAGCGGGCTGCCCCAAGCCTTGCCGGCTGGGACGGCGCGGGCAAACCTCTTGCCTTGTCTGACCTGCGGGGTCAGGCCTTGCTGATCAATTTTTGGGCCAGTTGGTGTGAGCCGTGCCGCGAAGAAATGCCCTCCTTGGCGCAACTCGCGCAAGCGCAAACCGGAAAATTGCGCGTGTTGACCGTCAATTTCAAAGAATCCAACGCTGCGGTGGCCCAGTTTGTGGCGGCTACCGGCCTGAGTGTGAGCGCGCTGCGCGACCCCGACGGTGGGTTGGCCCGCGCCTGGGGGATCCGGGTGTTTCCGTCGACCGTCCTCATCGCTTCGGACGGCACCGTGCGCAGCATCGTTCGCGGCGCACTGGACTGGCATGGCCCCGTGGGCGCTCGGCTTATTGCGCCTTTGTTGCCAGGTGCTGCAGCAGGCGCTGTGCCAGTGCCTGGGCCCGCGGCTCAACGCTAGACGCACGCTCGGGGCTCAGTTGGGTCTGCAGGATACGGCGCAGTGCGTCGATGTGCGGCAGCAGCGTGCCAAAGAAGCGGGCCTGGCCGTCCGAGACCACCAGCAGCGTCGGGAAGTTATCCACTTCTACCGGATCGACCAGGTCGGCCTCATCCTCGATGTCGATCCAGACAAAATGCGCAGCCCCAAATTCAGTTTGCAACTGGTCAAACAGCGGGCGGTAATCCCGGCACGTTCCGCACCACTGGGCGCAGAGGCAGGCGACCAGCAAGCTTGACGAAGCGGGCGAATTGGCGTTCGGCATGGGGGTAATGATGTCAGAAATTCCTGCGGTTATGAGGATATGCGTCCCGCGCTGATGCGAGGTTTTACACTAGCGAGTTCGCCGTTGCGGCATTTTGAATCCTCCCAAGGCCCCCATGAGTGCATTTTTAGAAGAAACGGTGCTGAGCGTGCACCATTGGACCGATCGACTTTTCAGCTTCACCACCACCCGCGACACCGCCCTGCGTTTTTCCAATGGGCACTTCACCATGATCGGCCTGCGCGGCGACAACGGAAAGCCGCTGCTGCGCGCCTATAGCATCGCCAGCGCCAACTATGAAGAGCATCTGGAGTTCTTGAGCATCAAGGTGCCGAACGGCCCGCTGACCTCCAAACTGCAGCATATCCAGGTGGGGGACAAAATTGTGGTCGGTCGCAAGCCCACCGGGACCTTGCTGATTGACTACTTGCTCAAGGGGAAAAACCTGTACCTGATTGGCACCGGAACCGGCGTTGCGCCGTTTTTGAGCATCGTGCGGGACCCCGCCACCTATGAGCAGTTTGAGAAGGTCATCTTGGTGCACGGGGTGCGTCAGGTGTCAGAGTTGGCCTATTACGACTACCTGACCCATGAGCTGCCCGACCACGAGTTTTTGGGCGATATGGTGCGCGAGCAACTGCTGTACTACCCCACCGTGACGCGCGAGCCCTTTAAGAACCAGGGCCGGGTGACCGACTTGTTGGCGACCGGCAAACTCCAGGCCGATTTGGGTTTGCCCAAGTTTGACCCGGCCCACGACCGGGTGATGCTGTGCGGTAGCCCGGAAATGCTGCGGGACCTGAAAAAGATGCTCGAGGAGCGGGGCTTCATGGAGGGCAACACCACCAAGCAGGGCGATTTCGTAATCGAGCGCGCCTTTGTTGAGCAGTAGGCCAGTCCCTTGGTACAGCCTCCCTTTCAATATTTACCTTTAAGCCCGCTATGAAAAAAATTGATGTCTACGCCATTGGCAACGCACTGGTCGACTCAGAATACGAAGTCTCCGAGGCGCTGCTGGCGCAGGCCGGCGTTGCCAAACGGCACATGACGCTGATTGACGCACCCCGCCGCGCCGAGTTGTTGCACCACATGCAGGGCTTGCACAGCCGACGCACGGGCGGAGGTTCCGCCGGCAACACCGCGGTGGCGGTGGCGCAGTTTGGGGGCAAGGCGTTTTATTCCTGCCGCGTCGCCGACGATGAGTTGGGTGCTTTTTACGCCCAGGATCTGGCCAATCACGGCGTGGCGACCAACCTGAGCCACATGGCAGCGCCCTCAGGCCAGACCGGGGTGTGCCTGGTCATGGTCACGCCGGACGCCGAGCGCAGCATGAGCACCTTTTTAGGCGCGACGGCCGAGTTGGACCACACGGCACTGCATCCGCAGGACATTGCCCGCGCCAAGGTGTACTACATGGAAGGCTACCTGGCGGCTTCACCCACCGGGCTGGACGCGGCGCTGCGGGGTCGCGCCATGGCGGCGGAGGCGGGTGTGGCCCTGGCGTTGACGCTGAGCGACATGAGCATGATCCAATTTTGCCGCCCCGGTTTGGAGGCGATGGTGGGGAGTTCCGCCGATGGACAGGCGTCGCTCGACTACTTGTTTTGCAATGAAGAAGAAGCCCAGGTCTGGTGTGGCGCCCAAGACTTTGACGAGGTGTGCGCCCGCATGGCCCCGCTGGCGCGCGTGGTATGCCTCACGCGCAGTGCCAAAGGAAGTGTCATTCTTGAAAACGGCGAACGCACCGCAGTGCCCGCCGTCGCGATTAAGGCGCTGGACAGCAACGGCGCGGGCGACATGTTTGCGGGCGCATTTCTGTACGCCGTGACGCAGGGGCAAAGCCTTCAGGAGGCCGCGGCGTTGGGGAACTACGCCGCAGCGCAAGTGGTTGCGCAATACGGCAACCGCCTGAGCGCTGCTTCAGTGGCCGCGGTTAAAGCCCATTTTCCACGCTAGCACTGTCCTGGGCCGGCGCCTCTGGCGCTGAAAGGGTCTGGCGCACGGCGGCCTTGTCGCCTGCGCTCGCAAACTTGCTGTATTTGCCCAGCATGCCCACCAGTTGGCCGTAGACGCGGGGCGCGCCTGCCACGCATTCGTGTTGGGTCAAAAAGTCGGCTTCTCCTGTGAAGTTGCCGACCAACCCCCCGGCCTCGGTGACCAATAGCGAACCTGCGGCAACGTCCCAAGGCTGAAGGCCACGTTCAAAAAACCCGTCGGTGTAGCCCGCAGCTACATAGGCCAAGTCTAGCGCCGCAGCACCCGGTCGGCGAATGCCGGCGGTGCGTTGCATCACGTCGCCCATCATGGCCAGGTACTCCTGGAAGTTGTCGCCCTCGCGGAACGGAAAACCGGTGGAAATCAGGCACCCTTTGAGCTCGGTCCGTTTGGAGACCCGAATGCGCCGGTCATTCAAAAACGCACCCCGCCCCCGGGTGGCGGTAAACAGATCGTTGCGGGTAGGGTCATAGACCACCGCTTGTTCGACTTTGCCATTGACCGCCAAGGCAATGCTGACGCAATAAATGGGCAGGCCATGGATGAAGTTGGTGGTGCCGTCCAGCGGATCAATGATCCAGACATAGTCGGAGTCTTGGGCGCCGTGTTCACGGCCTGATTCTTCGGCCCAAATGGCGTGACCGGGATAGGCGGCCAGCAAGGTGTCGATGATCGCCTTTTCTGCAGCGTGGTCAACTTCGGTGACGAAATCGTTGGCCTTCTTTTGGGACACCCGTACCGATTCAATGTCCAAAGCAGCGCGATTGATGATATTGCCGGCGGCGCGAGCGGCCTTGACGGCCACATTGATCATGGGATGCAGATTAAGCGACATAAATTGTGGGATGAAGAACGGCAGAAGGAGCGCGCTGGCGATGCAGTGCGGCGGTGAACGGCTTCGCATGGGACACGCGAGGCGACAATAGAGTCATTTTACCTGTCCCCCCATGCTGCCCGATTCGCCACTTCCAAGTACTGCTGGTTTGCACACCCGCTTCATCTTGATTCAGACCAGCCACGCCGGCAATGTCGGCGCCGCGGCGCGTGCTATGAAGACCATGGGATTTGATGATCTGGTGCTGGTGGCGCCGCGCTGGGCCAACGTGTTGCGCCGTGAAGAAACCATCCAACGCGCCAGCGGCGCCTTGGATGTGCTCGACAAGTGCCGTATTGTCGATACCCTGGACGAGGCGCTTGAGGGGGTCGACCACTTGTGCGCCACCGCCATGACGCCGCGCGACTTTGGTCCGCCCACACGCTGGCCGCGAGAACACTTTGGGCAGTTGTTGGCCGCAGCGGCGCCGTCGCCGGCTGGGGCCGCCGCGCACCAGGCGCTCCCCGCTGGCGTGGCGTTCTTGTTTGGGTCCGAGCGCTTTGGCATGCGCAATGAGGACGTCTACCGCTGCCACGTCTGTCTGAGTATTCCCAGCAATCCGCACTTTGGGTCGCTGAATATCGGCGCGGCGCTGCAGGTGATTGCCTACGAGTGGCGCATGGCTCTGGGCGGCTTTGGGCCCCACACGCAGACGCCGGCAGGGACATTGGCGGACGCCGCGCAGGTCGCGGGCATGCTCACCCATCTTGAGCAGGCCTTGGTGGAACTGGGTTTTCTGGACCCCGACGCGCCCAAAAAGCTCATGCCACGGTTGAATCAACTGTTTAACCGCGCGGCCGTCACCCAAGAAGAAATTCATATTTTGCGTGGCATTGCCAAGGCAGTGGTGCAGCAGTCGGCACAGCTGCGCGCCGGTAAAACCCCAGCCTCGATTGATTCGGGCGCCAGGGGATAGACTCGTGTCCATGTTTTCCCGCATCCGCTCTGATATTCAATGCATTCTGGACCGTGACCCGGCTGCACGCAGCGCCTGGGAAGTGGTCACCTGTTACCCGGGTCTTCATGCGGTGGTGTTGCACCGGCCCGCGCACTGGTTTTGGACCCACGGGTTTCTTTGGCTGGGGCGCTTTACCTCGCATGTCGCCCGGTTTTTCACCGGCATCGAAATCCATCCGGGCGCAAAGATCGGCGACCGCGTATTTTTTGACCACGCCATGGGTACCGTGGTGGGAGAGACGGCAGAAATCGGCGATGGCTGCACCATCTACCAAGGCGTGACCTTGGGCGGCACCTCGCTTTACAAGGGCGCAAAACGCCATCCCACGTTGGGCAAAGACGTGGTGGTCAGCGCAGGCGCCAAGGTGTTGGGTGGATTTGAAGTGGGCGACGGAGCCAAGATTGGCAGCAATGCAGTGGTGATTAAGCCGGTTCCGGCGGGTGCCACGGCGGTGGGTATTCCCGCGCGCATCATCCAAAGCAAGGCCGGCGAGAGCGCGGATGTGGCAGCACAACAGCCCAAGTTCAGCGCCTACGGCATCACCCAGGAAGACGATCCGGTCAGCCAGGCGCTGCGGGGCCTGATCGACACCGCCTCCAGCCAAGACCACCAAATTGCGCTGCTCTGGCAGGCGCTTGAAAAGCTGTGCCAGCAACAACAGGTTCAAATGCCGGGTGACGCCGCGCGCAGCGAGTGCTTTGAGGCCGAGCGCCTCAACCAACTGGTGGGTAAATAGCCGTCTAGGGCGCGCGGGGAGGGCGCTGCGCGGTCTTTGGGCGAAATGCCTTGCACACCGCGTCGACGGTTTCGAGGTACGGCCCGCCAATCAAATCGATGCAGTAAGGCACCGCGGCAAAAATGCCCGGTACCTTGGCAGCACCCGAGTCGTCTTTCAGTCCCTCTAGCGTCTGGGCAATCGATTTCGGCTGCCCGGGCAGGTTAATGATCAGGGATTGGTCCCGAATCACCGCCACTTGGCGCGACAGTATCGCGGTCGGTACAAAGTTCAGGCTGATTTGGCGCATTTGTTCGCCAAACCCGGGCATCTCCTTGTGTCCCACGGCCAGCGTAGCCTCGGGCGTCAAATCGCGCAGGGCGGGACCAGTACCGCCCGTGGTGAGCACCAGGCTGCATCCGGCGTCCACCAGCTCAATCAAGGTGGCGCTGATGCGGTCCGGTTCATCCGGGATGAGCCGGGCTTCAAAAACAAGAGGGTTAAGCAAGGCGCTGCGCAGCCACTCTTGCAGCGCGGGGAGGCCCAAGTCTTGGTAGACGCCGCTGCTAGCACGGTCACTGATGGAGACGATGCCGATCTTGACGACGTCGGGCGGCGGGATTTCGTTCATACATCAAGCCCTGGATTGGTCGGCAGCACGGCCTCGTCATCCCTGTGGTTTTCACCCATTAACTGTGCACGCACCAGTTGAAAAATATCTCGGTAAGCGCGTCCATGGCGCTGCGCCTCGCCTGGGCGCTCCGGTACCGCGTCTTTGCGGGCCTGTCGCACCAAGGCGCGCAGTTGTTGGCTGTCGGTGGTGGGGCTCAGTGTGATCCATTGGCCCAGCGCGTCGTCGTCGGCCAGCAGCCGGTCACGCCACATTTCGGCCTGGTGCAAGGTTTGGGTTTCCAGTGCCGACGGGGTGTGCTGCTCCACCAAGGCGGTACGAATCGCCTCATGCGTTTCGGGTTCCAGCTTGCGCATGAGCTTGCCAATAAACTGCATTTGACGTCGCTTGCCTTCAAAGTTGCTGATGCGTTTGGCCTCGGCGATGGCTTCGATCAGTTTTTCAGGCAGATTCAGGCGGGTCAGGAGCTCGGCGCGCAAGGTCAGAAGGTCTTCACCGAGTTTTTGTATTTCGGTGCTTTCGCGTTTCAGGTCGGTGCGCGTCGCGTCGTCCGTGCCTTTGAGTTCGCGCTTGTATTCCAGATCCAAGGCGCTGCCTTCGGCCACAAACTGGCCTTTGACGAAGTAGCCTTTTTTTAATTTTCTTGACATAGCCAAGTATCATAGCTTCCGCATGAAAAAACCAAAAATCTCCTCTAAAGCGCTTGCCTCCCATCCCTTGCCAGGCTTTGCCTACAGCCGGGCGTTCTTTGAATCCCGCGTCGATGCGAGCCTGAAAGCGGCCAAAAAACTCGGCGCCACAGACGCCGCCGCCGAGGTGTCTGAAGGCTGCGGGCTGAGTGTTTCCGTGCGTAACGGCGAACTGGAAAACGTGGAGCGCAACCGCGATAAATCCCTGGGGGTCACGGTCTATCTCGGCAAACGCCGAGGCAATGCCAGTACCTCTGACTTCTCGGATGCTGCCATCGCCCAGACGGTGCGTGCGGCCTATGACATTGCCCGCTTTACCGCCGAAGACCCGTTTGCCAGCCTCCCGGCGGCGCAGGATATTTGCCCGGTCAATGAGCGCGAGCGCGATCTGGATCTGTTTCACCCCTGGTCGGTGACCAGCGCACAGGCCGCTGAGTTGGCGCTGCGATGTGAGGGCGCCGCCTTGTCGGTGGATAAGCGCATCACCAACAGCGAAGGTGCCGCTGTGTCGGCCCAGCAGTCGCATTTTTTTACCGCCCACACCAACGGTTTTCGGGGTGGATACGCGAGCTCGCGGCATTCTTTGTCGGTGTCACCGATTGCCGGCAAGGGCCGGGACATGCAACGCGACGGCTGGTACAGCTCCATGCGGCGCGCGTCCGACCTTGCGTCCCCTGAACAAGTTGGTCGTTACGCCGCGGAGCGCGCGCTGAGTCGCCTGAAGTCGCGCAAGATTGCTACCACCGAGTGCCCCGTGCTGTTTGAGTCGCCGATGGCGGCCGGGCTGCTGGGGGCTTTGGTTCAGGCGGTCAGCGGCGGTGCCCTGTACCGCAAAAGTTCGTTTTTACTCAACTCCCTTGGCAAGCCCGTGCTGCCCAAACACTTGGACTTGTTTGAAGATCCCTTTGTCATCGGGGGCAAGGGCAGTTCGCCTTTTGATGAAGAGGGCGTGCGCGTCCAGCCCCGCCAGGTGGTCGAGGCGGGGCGTTTGCAGGGCTACTTCCTGAGCAGCTACACGGCGCGCAAATTGGGCATGCAAACCACGGGCAACGCCGGGGGCTCGCACAACCTGATCTTGCGGTCTCGACAGACCCGCGCCGAGGATGACCTGGACGCGATGATCCGAAAGCTGGGCACCGGATTGTTGGTGACCGAGTTGATGGGCCAGGGGGTGAACTACGTGACCGGTGACTACTCGCGCGGGGCCAGTGGCTTTTGGGTCGAAAACGGCCAGATCGCCTATCCGGTCCACGAAATCACCATCGCCGGTAATATGAAGTCGATGCTGCGCGGTATCGAAGCTGTGGGCGCCGATGCCTACAACTACGGCGCTAAAACAGTGGGCTCCATTTTGGTCAACCGGATGAAGTTGGCGGGGTCCTGATAGGCCGGTTTTTCGGCCCGGGCGGGGACTTGAAATGCCTAGTCCTGAAGATGGGTGCGAACAAATTCCCTGAAATAGGCCATGGCAGGGGCTTCGGTGCGTCCTGCGAGCGTGACATAGGCAAATCGCGCGGTCGCCTTGAGTGCGGGCTTAACGGAGAGTTCCGCCAGGCTGCCGTATTCTAGGCCGCTGCGAGCCGCGGCCACGATGCCGAAAAATATAGCGTCGGTCACAGTGGCCGTGTTCACCAGGCTGGCGACATCATCGCAGCGCAAGGTCACCATTTCAGTTGGGTTAGCCTGTGGGCCATATTGGTCCACCATCGAGCGCCCCACTTCATCTGACAAAGGAGTGGATGCGATGGGGTATCGGAGCACATCGGAAAATGCCACCGTGGGCTTTGCCAGCAGCGGATGGTGTGCGCGCACCACCCAGCCGGCACGGAGTTCTGTGAGGGATTCGATATTCAGGTCGGTGGTCGGGATCACGCGGCGCATGTCCACCACCATGGCATCCAATTGCCGACTGCGCAGTTGCAGGATTTGCAACTCGACCGGACCCTGGGTGACCGCGACTCGCATCCCTTGCTGGGTGGCGGCGGCGCGCATCAGTGGCGCCATTAAAAGCGCTGCAGGCCCCGATCCCAGCCCGACGCTGATGGCGCCCCGCCCCCCGCCTTGCAGCAGTTTCGCGCTGTGACGCAGTTCCGCGGCTTCGCGCACGATATGCCGCGCGCGGGCCACGACATCGATGCCCAGCGGTGTGAGTTCATTGCGTTTGCCAATTCGATCCAAGACCTTGCCGCCCAAATCGGCCTCCAGGCTTTGGATGCTGCGGCTCAAGGCCGACTGGGTCAAAAACAGTTGGTCCGCCGCCCGGCTAAACGAGCCCGTGTCTGCCAAGGCCAGCAGGTGTTCCAAATGTTTGATATTCATCGGGAGGCGATCGGTTTATTAATGAGAAAAATGAATTATAACGAGAAAAATAATACATTGGACACATTGATTTGGGCGTCCTACCATTTGCCCCGTCACCCCCTTTTTCCACCATTCCAGGAGACTGTCATGCAAAAAAACATTGGAAAATCCGTGCGCAGCTTGGCTGCGCTGATAACGGGTCTGGCGCTCGCGGCCTCTGCCGTGGCGCAGACGTTTCCCTCCAAGCCCGTCACCATTTTGGTGCCTTACCCGGCAGGAGGCCTGTCAGATGTGATCGCTCGCACGGTCAATACGTCCCTGGGCAAGCACCTCGGGCAACCGGTCATTGTGGACAACGTCGGCGGTGCCAGCGGCTCGATTGCTGCCCAAAAAGTGCTGAATGCTCCGTCGGACGGTCACCTGGTGTTTCAGGGCTCACCCAACGAACTCATTCTGGCGCCGCTGGCAATTTCCGCGATCAAATTCAAAAGTGAAGACTTTCGGTTGGTACAGATGATCGCTACCGCCCAGATTGGCTTTCTGGCCCGCGCCGATTTGCCTGTCAACACGGTCGATGAGTTTGTTGACTATGCCCGCAAAGCCGCCAAGCAAGGCAAGCCGGTCACCTATGCCAGCGTCGGGCCGGGGTCGTTTTATCACCTGCTAGGTGAGCAATTGTCCAAAGTCACCGACATTCCGATGATTCACGTCCCCTACAAAGGCGCCGCACCCGCCGAGCAGGACTTGCTGGGCGGCCAGGTCGACATTTTCTTGGCCCCCTACGGAAAAAAATACCTGGAAATGCAAAAAACCGGAAAACTCAAGGTGTTGGCGATGCTCAATCCGACCCGTTTAGAGAGCGTGAAGGACTTCCCGGCCATCAGCGAAAGCAAGGCCCTCAAAGACTTCACGTTCAACATTTGGACCGGCTATTTTGTGAAAAAAGACACACCCGAGCCGGTCGTTGTGGCCTTGCACAAAGCCATCTCTGAAACCTTGGCCGATCCCGCGGTTCATGCCGGCCTGGACGCCAACAGCCTGTTGACCCCGCAGTCCCTGCCCCTGGCGGCCGTTGGCAAAACGTATGCCGATGGCACGGCGCAGTTCCGAGCGATTGCCAAGTCGATCAACCTCCAGCCCCAATAAGACGATGACCACCGCACTTGCAGCGCTCCAGACCCGTGCGGCGGACTACACCGCGCTGCGGCGAGACCTACATCAACACCCAGAGATCGGCTTTCAGGAGTTTCGCACCAGTGACCTGGTGGCCGAGCGCCTGGAGCGCTGGGGATACGCCGTCACCCGCGGTCTGGGGGGCACAGGCGTCGTGGGGCAGCTCAAGCGTGGCACCGGCACGCGCCGCCTCGGCTTGCGCGCCGACATGGACGCTCTGCCAATTCAGGAGAGTACCGGGCTGCCTTATGCCAGCCGCCACGCCGGGCTGATGCACGCCTGTGGCCACGACGGTCACACCGCCATGCTGTTGGCCGCCGCCGAACACCTCGCCACCAACGGCACATTTGATGGGACCCTGAACCTCATTTTTCAGCCGGCCGAAGAAAGCCTGGGTGGCGCGCGCAAGATGATGGAAGACGGCCTCTTTGAACGCTTTCCGTGCGACGCGATTTTTGCCATGCACAACATGCCAGGTTTCCGGCAAGGCCAGTTGCTGCTGCGGGAGGGGGCAACGATGGCTTCAAGTGAAAACATCCTGGTGCATATCGAAGGCCGAGGAGGCCACGGCGCCATGCCGCATCTGAGCGCCGATCCGGTCGTGGCGGGCTCGGCCATCGTGATGGGGCTGCAAACCATCGTGTCCCGCAACGTGGCGCCGCTTCAGATGGCGGTCATCACGGTCGGTGCCTTTCAGTCGGGTGTGGCCAACAATGTCATTCCCCAAAGCGCCATGCTCAAGGTCAGCGTGCGAGCGCTGGACCGCGGGGTGCGTGAACTGTTGCGCCGGCGCATTGTCGAATTGGTGGAAGCCCAGGCCACAAGCTTTGGCGTGCAGGCCCGAGTCGAATTCTTGCCAGGCTACCCGGTACTGGTGAACACCCCTGAAGAAACGGCTTTGGCGCGTGAAGTTGCCATTGCGCTGGTGGGCGCCGACCATGTGGTGCAGCAAACCGAGCCCCTGACCGGAAGCGAAGATTTTGCGTACATGCTGGAGGCGGTTCCCGGCAGCTATCTTTTTATTGGCAACGGCGACGAAGCGTCGGGTGGACACGGTGCGTGCATGGTGCACAATCCCAACTATGACTTTGAAGACCGCAATATTCCAATAGGAGCGGCCTTTTGGGTCAAATTGACGGAGCGCTATTTGACTTAGCACTGCGTTGGAAATTCAGATCGGGAGAGTCACGGTGGCGGGCATCCCCGCCACTGTGCGCCGAAGGAGCAACCGCCCCGGAAACTCTCAGGCAAAAGGACCGATCTGAAATCTCGAACTCTGAAGAGTTGCCGGAGCTAGTCATCCGGCACACCGCAGGAGCAAGTGGTCAGGGTGGTAACACCAGACCATGAATCTCTCAGGTACCAAACAGAGGGGGCGCATGCGGCGCATGGTGCGCGTGCATGCTCTTCCCCACGACTGTTTAGGAGTCAGAGCCATGAAATCAATAGCAGTTATTGGTGGCGGTATCACGGGCGTCACTACCGCTTACGCGCTGGCCAAGCGTGGCTTCGCCGTCACCTTGTTTGAGAAAAACCGTTATGCGGCGATGGAGACCTCGTTTGCCAACGGCGGGCAGTTGTCCGCGTCCAATGCCGAGGTGTGGACGCATTGGTCCACCATCCTGAAAGGGGTGAAGTGGATGCTCAAAAGCGACGCCCCCTTGCTGGTCAACCCCAAACCCAGTTGGCACAAACTGAGCTGGTTTGCCGAGTTCATGAGCAACATACCGAACTACCGCAACAACACCATCGAGACCGCACGATTGGCAGTGGCCGCGCGCGAGCACCTGTTTGCCTGGGCCCAGGCCGAGGGCGTGGACTTTGACCTCAAGAAAGAGGGCATCCTGCATATTTATCGGGACAAAAAAGGATTTGACCATGCGGGCAAAGTGTCCGAGCTGCTGGCGGCCGGTGGACTCCCTCGGCGCGCGGTCACGCCTTCAGAGATGAAGGCTATCGAGCCCACCTTGGCCGGCACCTTTTACGGGGGCTATTTCACCGAGAGCGACTCCACCGGCGATATTCACAAATTCACTTTCGGCATGGCCGCAGCCATTGCGCGTCTGGGTGTGCAATGCCTTTACGAGCAAGATGTGGTCTCGCTGGACAGTAATGGCCAACAGGCGCACGTCACGGTGCAGTGCGGGGGCCAAAAAACAGTGCATTCCTTTGATGGGCTGGTGGTCTGTGCGGGTGTGCAAAGTCGCCAGTTCGCGGCGCAGTTAGGTGACCGGGTCAACATCTACCCGGTTAAGGGCTATTCAATCACCGTGAATCTGCCGGATGCCCAAAGCCAGGCAGCCGCCCCCACCGTCAGCTTGCTGGACGACGAGACCAAGCTGGTCACCAGCCGGCTCGGGTTAGACCGCTTTCGGGTGGCCGGCACCGCCGAATTCAATGGCTACAACAAAGACATCCGGGCAGACCGTATTCGCCCGCTGACCCACTGGGTGAACCAATGCTTTCCGGGTATCAACACCCGCCACGTGGTGCCCTGGGCCGGGCTGCGGCCGATGATGCCCAACATGATGCCGCGCGTCGGCAAGGGCAGCCAGGCCAATGTCTTCTACAACACCGGCCACGGGCACCTGGGCTGGACCTTGTCGGCCATCACCGCAGACATGGTGGGCGAGGTCGTGGACCAGTCCCGCTCTAGTCGGCGCGCCGTGTTATCGCTGAGTACCGCGCCTGCGCATTAAAGGGCAATAGTCCCCTCAGGTGGGGGCGGGCACGCTCCAACTGAGGGCCAAGGTTGAATTACGTGGTACAAAAGCATGCGCTGGCGGCGGCATAGTGGCTTCATGGGCCACCAACAAAAAAGCCCCGCTCTTGTGAAGCGAGGCTAAGTTGTTGATTTGATTGGTGCCGGAGAGATGAATCGAACACCCGACCTTCTCATTACGAATGAGCTGCTCTACCGACTGAGCTACACCGGCGCACCTCTCAATAGCCAGCGTGTGGATGGCCTCAAGAGGCAACATTTTACCCCACAACTGTGTAGCCACTGTGTAGAAATTGTGTAAGCGCTGAGAAGGTGTTCGCTAGGCTTTTGCCTAGCTCGCAGGTGTTCTATTCATCTCTCCAGACTTCCCTTGCAAAGCACGGGGGGAGGGGCTTCGAGGCTCTGTAATTTTTACAGCACCTGCTTCCGCTCACAAAAAAGTTCAATTGAGGCGTGTGATTAGATTGGTTACATCAAGGCGAATTGCCTTGCAATAGTCGAGAACCTCAATGAAATCAAGCGTTCGTTCGCCGCTTTCAACCTTTGCGACGTAGGACTGGGGTCTACCTAGACTTTCTGCGACATCCACTTGACGTAGTGGCATTCCCCCAAACCTGTAGACACTTTTCATAGCGCAGTTTCACGCTGGCGCTCGAACTCATGTGTGGCATTCCCCCAAACCTGTAGACACTTTTCATAGCGCAGTTTCACGCTGGCGCTCGAACTCATGTGGACTGAGTTGATCGAGATGCTTGTGGCGCCGAACACGATTGTAGAAACCCTCGATGTAATCGAAGATTTCTGACCTGGCCTCAGCCCTTGTTTGGTAAATCCGCTTTTTGATCTGTTCGCTCTTCAAGCTGCTGAAGAACGATTCGGCCACAGCGTTATCCCAGCAGTTGCCCCGGCGGCTCATGCTCGGACTTAGCCGATTGTCTATGCACCAACGGTTGAACTCGTCGCTGCCAAATTGGCTGCCCTGATCCGAATGGATGATCACCGAGTCTTTGGGCCGTCTGCGCCAGACCGCCATCGTCAGCGCATCGAGCACCAAGCCCGCTTGCATGCGCGCACCCATGCTCCAGCCCACCACCGCGCGCGAGTGCAAGTCCAGCACCACAGCCAAATACAACCAACCCTCATGCGTTCGGATATAGGTGATATCCGTCACCAAAGCATGGTCTGGCTCATCATGTTGAAATTGCCGTTGCAACTGATTTGGCGCCACCAGTGGTGGCTTACCCACCTTGTACCTAGGGCGCTTGTAGCCTCGTACTGACTTGATCTGGGCCGCGCGCATCAATCTTGCGACACGGTTCTCGCCGCAAGCCACACCAGCTTCGCGCAGATCACAGAAGATGCGTGGGCTGCCGTAGATGCCCATGCTCTGGTCGTAAAACTCGCGGATCCTCACAGTTAAGGCCTCGTTGGCTTTGGCTCTTGCCGACAGCGGCTCATGCAGCCATGCGTAGTAGCCGCTACGGTGAACTTTAAGGACACGGCACATACTGGCGAGTCGAAATTCGGTTCGATGCGCTTGGATAAACGCGTACTTCACCCGGACTGCTTGGCAAAGTACGCGGCGGCCTTTTTTAGGATGTCCCGCTCCTCGGTGGTCCGCCTGAGCTCGGCTTTGAGCTTGACCATTTCCGCTTGCATGGCTTTGAGATCGTTTGATTCGGGCTGGTCAGCCTTCTTGAACTTACTGACCCATGTGTACAGCACGTTATCCGGAATTCCAAGCCGTTTGGCTACATCGACAACCGAGTGGCCTTTGTCGATCACTTGTTTAACCGCCTCGTCTTTGAACTCAGGGGCATATTTCGATCTCTGCATTTGCAATTCTCCATTTCAGTGTTGACATCATATTTGTCTACTGATTTGGGGGAATGCCATTGCTCAGGTGCGTGTAGCGCGAAAGCATGGTCAATGTTTTGTGGCCTGTAACGAGCTATATCCCATTCTCAAAAAAATACTTGCATCTTCATGCTGCATGGCGTTGAAGCGGTAGTACGTTAGGTTGCCCCGTAGCCGCTTTAGCCGCAATCACGCGCTGTGCTTGAATAGGCCACTTTAGAGGCTTCCGTGGCGCTCTTATGTGCATTGGAAGGTGCCAACAATGTCTGAGGACTCATCGGGTTATTTTGCCTCTGAATATATTCAGTTCCATCTGGAGAGCCAATCAAAAAGCTAATGGATAACTGTCTCTCATCTCGCCGCACTTTGCTAGTAAAAATCTGTTTAGTTTGGTATCATTATCGCTATGGAAAATTTTATCCCTCCACTCTTTGTTAGTCTTCTATTCGGTTGTGGGGTGGTTTGTGCCCAGAACCTTCCTTCAGACCTCGCTCTAATTACTGATCCAATCACGCTTTATCTAACATCGCCAGCTGTCAGTACATGCAAACAGTACGTCGGCAGTGATGAGAATTCTTTGGTGTCAGCGGAGTCTTTGGTTACTGCCCTAAAAATGGATAACTTTGGGAAGAAAAAATTTAGCTTTCAGTCAAGTGAGGGTAATGAATTAATCTTTGAGGTGGCATCTAGTGGGAAGGAGTTGTTGCCGAATTTGGCTATAAAATCAGGTGATTCGTATCAACAAATATCTCCTAACGATCTGAACTCAGTCAAGCCTGAGGTCAAAGCAATGTTCGATACCATACGAAAATTCTTTAATTCACGGCTGGGCGTTCCGATACGTCAAGGTGACAAGTTACAAATCCCAAATCTTTGTGACGCAATTGGTGGCAAAGATTCCTCTTCATATACCCGCCCAAGTTTCTTCACTTGGACAGGCCTAGCCTCCTCCATGGGGCGCGAGGTTCTTGTCGCCTCTGGCGATGTACCGATTTCCTGTTCAATAGCGGGAGTCACCTTTGAAGGTCGTTTTGCTGGATGGTACTCTTATGACACGGCATCGGCTTTAGATGCAGGTTCATTTGAGCATGGGGTGTTTCAAGGTAATAATATCGGCAAGGTGCAGTATGTAAAAAGAATGGATTGCACTCTCCAGAATATTTCTAATTCGGGACAAAGTAAGCTACAAAATCCATCGAGTAAGAACCTCCAGGACCGACTTTCACAGTTGAAAGGTCTTTTGGAAAATCGTTTGATAACGCAAGACGAATACGACAGAAAGCGCACAGAAATATTGAATTCGCTCTAGGTTGAAGGATGTCGTTACGGCGATCTGAAAGGTGAGTATCGCAATTGGACGATGTGTTGCTTTCTTTAAGGTTTTCTAAAAACCTTTAGTGCGGCGCTACCAAGGACGATGGCTCGTTTGCGTCAACGTATAACCGCTGCCGCTAACTGCGGTGAATAGGTCTGCATCAGCCGCCCGCAGTTAAGACTCTTCTGCTGTCACGCGTTCAGAATACTTAACTCACCCAATGAGTGCAATTAAATGGGCATTGCTCAGGTGGGTGTAACGCGACAGCATGGACAATGTTTTATGGCCTGTAATGGCTGATACCTCCATTGCCGACAACCCCTTTTCAAATAAACTGCTGGTGGCTTCGTGCCGCATGTCGTGCAGGCGGTAGCCCACTAGGTGGCCCTGTAGAGGCGTTAGCGCCAATTGAATACACTCGGTTTCATATGCCTCTCTAGCGGCCTCTACGGCCCTTTTAAAGGCCTTGGAAGGGGTGTCTATGTGTGTAATTGAGAAGACGCGTCCATGGACTTGATTTGATGGCCGTAAAGTCTGTAATTCGGCTGCTGCTTTGCTACTTATTACGACTGTTCTGCTGGTGCCGTTCTTGGTGTCTTTCAACAAGACGAGCTGTTTCTCACAGTCGACCTGCGGCCACTCCAGATCGAAAAGATCACTTCGTCTCAGTGCAGTTTGAGCTGCGATGCTGACAAAGGCTCTAATTTCCGGGTTGGCAATTGCAGCCAGGATAAGACTTAGTTCCGCAGGGCTTGGCCTGTTTGATCGAGCATTTGCCACCCTTGGCTTTCTGATCTTCTGCACGGGATTGGTGACCTCGTACCCCCATTCCTTTAGTGCGATGGTGAACAGATGACTCAGTACCGCCAGTTCGCGCACCACGGATGAAGGTGCCTTTCCGGCCCGCAGCCGGTCATCTCGATGGTTTGCAAGGTCTTGAGCACTTATCTTGGTCAGAGGCTTGTGAGCCAGCTTGTGCGCTTTCCATTGCCTTGTAAACGACAGCTCCTTTGCTGCCGATTTCTTTTGAGGGATGATTTCTTGCTCGTACCGAGTCAGCGCATCCAAAAGGCTGGGAATGTTGGCTTGTCGTGTCGTCGCGAGTGAACTGCCACCAGCGTCTAAAGTGGCTTCAACTTGTCTGGCATAGGCTTTAGCCTCCGCATGACTTTTGAAGCACTTGCTAATGCTGCGGTTGTCTTTGCGCCGTACCTGTACTTGATAGGACGCGCCGCGC
>Ga0214921_10003595_pt1 | contig 23568 bp, 21 predicted proteins | sample LL1505_MetaG_FD_177992 | JGI IMG/M metagenome (GOLD analysis project Ga0214921, IMG submission 177992) | Freshwater microbial communities from Lake Lanier, Atlanta, Georgia, United States - LL-1505 | ecosystem: Environmental > Aquatic > Freshwater > Lake | place: USA: Georgia | collected...
CGAAGCGCGGCGCTATCTTAAATCTTCGCCCATGTCGCTTCGGTTGATGAAAAAGCTCGTCTGGCATGGCCTTGAACGCGATGTGGCAGAGCACATGAAGGCCCATGTCGAGGCCCTATCGGGCTGTTTCAAATCGGCAGACCATAAGGAAGGCGTCGCCTCCTTCCTCGAAAAGCGCCCCGCAAACTTTACGGGGCGCTAAGTCTAGTCGTTATATCGCCCGCAACTGCGCCTCAACCTCATCCAGAGACTTGGCGATGATCGCAACCATCTCATCAATCTCGCCATGGCTGATGATCAGGGGCGGGCAGAAGACGATGCTGTCGCGGATGCCGCGAACCATCAGGCCATTGGCGATGCAGGCGTCGCGGACGATGGGGCCAGCCGTGCCTTCGGCCCCGCCAAAGCGATGGTTAGTGCCCTTTTTGGAAACGATCTCGATCGCACCGATGAGACCTAGGGTGCGGACCTCGCCGACCAAGGGGTGGTCGTTCAGCGTGGCCATGGCCTTAGCGATATAGGGGCCCGTATCCAAACGCGTGCGTTCGATCAGGTTCTCGCGTTCCATGATCTCGATGTTCTTCAGCGCCACCGCACAGGCCGTTGGATGGCCCGAATAGGTGAAGCCGTGAACAAAATCGCCGTCATGGGCCTTGAGCTCATCGACAATGAAATCCGCCACCCCTACCGCCGAGATCGGCAGATAACCGCTCGATAGGCCCTTGGCCATGGCGATGATGTCCGGCTTGATGCCGTAGTGCTGGTGGCCGAACCAATGGCCCAGACGGCCAAAGCCGCAGATGACCTCATCACAGACCAGCAAGATGCCATATTTGCGGCACAGGGCCTCGACCTTGGGCCAGTAGCTTTCCGGTGGAATGATCACCCCGCCCGCGCCCTGAACCGGCTCGCCGATAAAAGCCGCCACATTTTCAGGGCCAACGGCCAAGATGCGGTCCTCAATGGCTTGCACCGCCCGGTCGGCAAAGGCGTCCGGGTCTTCGCCAAATCCTTCATTGAAGCTATAGGGCTGCATCACATGCTCGACGCCGGGAACCGGCAAATTGCCCTGAACATGCATATAGGTCATGCCGCCAAGGCTGGCCCCGGCCACGGTCGAGCCGTGATAGGCGTTCCAACGGCTGATAAAGACCTGGCGCTGCGGCTGGCCCTTGAGGGTCCAATAGTGTCGCACCAGACGAAAGACCGTGTCATTGGCCTCGGAACCTGACGAGTTGAAAAAGACGTGGCTGAGATGGCCGCCCATCTTCTCGGCGATCTTGGCGGCCAGCATTACGGGCGGCGGCGTCGCGGTCTTAAAGAAGGTGTTGTAATAGGGCAGTTCCAGCATCTGCTCATAGGCGGCATCCGCCAGTTCCTTGCGACCATAGCCGACATTGACGCACCAAAGCCCGGCCATGCCGTCGAGGATCTTGGCCCCGTCGCCGTCATAGATGTAGCAGCCGTCCGCGCGGGTGATGATGCGGCTACCGCCCAAGGCCTCCTGCAAGCGATAGTCATTCTGGGCCGGAAGGTGGTGCGCCAGATCCAACCGGCGCAGCTCAGCTATATCGTGGTTACGGACAGGAACGGTCATAGGCGTACTCCAGACATGGGGGGCTATGTGCGATTTGGTGCGCCGCGCAGGGCCTCACCGAACATAGCGAAAAATTCTTGAGATTGGGGATGATCAGCAGTGTGCCATTCAGGATGCCATTGCACCGCCAAAAGTTGAGCGCCATTGACCTTGGCCGAAACCGCTTCAATCAGGCCGTCGGGCGCGCGCGCTTCGACATCCAGACCTGCGCCAAGCCGGTCAACCCCTTGGAAATGGACCGAATTGACCATCAGTTGATCTTGGCCATAGTGCCGAGCCAAGAGCCCGCCCGGGGTCAGCGTCACAGGGTGGACATGGTCGAACATGGCCTCAAAACCAACATCGTCGGCCGCATGGTGGGCAAGACGGGCGTTTGAGGCGCTAACATCGCGCCTAAGGCTGCCGCCAAAGGCGACATTGATCTCCTGAAAGCCTCGGCAGATGCCAAAGACCGGCCGACCCAGATCGAGCATGGCCGCGATAAGGTCCTGGGTCATGGCATCGCGCGGCGCATCAAAGGGTCCCGGCGCATCTTCCACCGTCTCGCCATAGCGACCGGGCTCAAGGTTCGAAGGGCTGCCGGTTAGCATTAGACCATCCAGGCGCGATGCGATCTCTTTCGCCCTCATCTGACCGGGCATAGACGGGACCAACAAGGCGGCCACATCACCATAGGTCATGGTCGCTGCGACATAGCGGTTCATCACCGCCTGAGCGGTCTCAAAGCCAACCGTGCGGTTACAACAGATAATCCCAGCGACGGGGCGTAATGGGTTCATGATCTGAACATTATGATAGGAGCACGGCAGGCGAACAGGCATGCCAAGAGAGCCACACCGGCTCATCCCAGGTGAAGTCCTCTTGATCCCAGCGGGTCAGGTTCGAGCGCACCACCTTGACCGAGCGGCCATTGTCCAAGGCCACATCAAACACGGTTTCAGAGCCAAGATAGGACAGATGGGTGATGGTCCCGGCCACGACATTATGACCCTCTGGCGCATCCTCCATCTTGATCGGAGCGGCCCCTTCGGCGCGCTTATGGATCTCAATCTTCTCAGGCCGAATGGCCGCCCAAAGGGTGGTGTTGGCCGCGCCCGTGACCCCGTGATCCAGATAGATCGGAACGCCTGCCTCATCGGAGCTAATCACCGCATGGTCCGGCTCATCGACCGTCAACTGACCCTCGAACAGGTTCACCTGCCCGATAAAGTCGGCGACAAAGCGGGAGTTGGGGAACTCATAAAGATCGCTGGGCGTTGCCACCTGTTGCAATAGGCCCCGGTTCATCACCGCGCACCGGGTGGCCATGGCCAAGGCCTCGTCCTGATCGTGGGTGACCATGATAAAGGTGATGCCGACCTTTTCTTGCAACTGGGTCAGTTCAGAACGCATCTGATCGCGCAACTTGGCATCCAGCGCCGAGAGGGGCTCATCGAGCAACAGGACCCGGGGCCGCTTGACCAGAGCGCGGGCCAAAGCCACCCGCTGGCGCTGCCCGCCTGACAGTTGATCAGGCTTGCGCGCGCCGTAACCCTCGAGCTTGACCAGCGCCAAGGCCTCTTCGACCCGGCGGGTACGTTCGGCGGCTGGCACGCCATCGACCTTGAGCCCATAGGCAACATTGTCGGCGACACTCATATGGGGAAACACGGCGTAGGACTGGAACACCATATTGACCGGACGCTTGTTGGGCGGGATCTGGCTGACATCTTGACCATCAATCAGGATGCGCCCTTCGGTCGGCAGTTCGAACCCGGCGAGCATGCGCAGCAAGGTGGTCTTGCCACAGCCCGATGGGCCTAGAAGCGAAAAAAACTCGCCCTCTTCAATGGTCAGGCTGACATTATCGACCGCCACCACCTTGCCATAGCGCTTGGTGATGTTCTCAAAACTGATGATGGGTTTGCGCGGTGCGGGTTTGGCGAGAGGGGCTGGCATGTCGGGGCGGCTCAACTTTTCGGGGCGTCAGGCGCATGGCCACCGGCGACGGCCGCAGCCCCCTGCAGGCGAATGGCCAGCGCCGTCAGAAGGACGGTGAAGACGATCAAGATGGTCGAGGCGGCATTGACCTCTGGAGTCACAGAGAAGCGAACCATCGAATAGACCTTGACCGGGAAGGTCACCGTATCGGGTCCAGAGGTGAAGAAGGTGATGACGAAATCATCGAGGCTGAGGGTAAAGGCCAGCAGCGCGCCTGCGATCAACGAGGGCTGCATATGGGGGATCAAGACATCGCGGATCGTCATAAATTCCCCGGCTCCCAAATCCTTGGCGGCCTCTTCCAGCTCTCGATTGAACGAGGCAAGGCGGGCGCGCACGACCACGGCCACAAAGGGAAATGAGAACGAGACGTGAGAGATAATGATGGCCCCCAGATTAAGTGGCCACGGCAAGCCGCTGGGCCAAGGCATGACCTTGGCAAAGAACACCAGCATCGCCACGCCCATACAGATTTCAGGAACCACAATCGGCAGAGCCATCGCGCCATCGAGCACGGCCTTGCCGCGAAATCTAAAGCGCCAGAGCAGGAGCGCCGCCATGGCCCCTAAGATCACGCTGATCAGGGTCGAGATCGCGGCGATGGTCAGAGAATTGCCAAAGGCGGCAATCAGACTGTCGTTATGCAGGACCTTGTCATAATATTTGAGCGTAAAGCCCTTCCAGACGATGTTGCGCTTGGAGTCGTTGAAACTGAACGCCATCAGAGTCAACAATGGGGCATAGAGAAAAATGCCCACCATCACCAGCCAAGCCTGAAGCGGCCAGCGACGCAGATATTCCAGTGGGCCAGAGGCCGAGCTTAGCGACCTTTTGCTCATGACCCGGCCTCCGTCTTGCGCTTGGCCAACAGGGCCTGCAGGGCAATGGCGATGAAGGTCATATACATGAGCAGGAAGGACAGGGCCGCGCCAAAGGGCCAATCATTGGCACGCTTGAACTGACGCTCAATGATGTTGGCGATCATCTGGCTATCCGGTCCGCCCAAGAGATCTGGTGTCAGATAGGCCCCAAGGGCGGGGATGAAGGTGATCAATATGCCCGAAGCGATACCGGGCAAGGCCAGTGGCACCACCACCATCAGCATGGTGCGCACATGGCCCGCGCCGAGATCAAGGCTGGCCTCGAGCAAGGAGCGATCGAGCCGATCCAAGGCCGAATAGAGCGGCAAGACCATGAAGGGCAGGTGGACATAGACCAGTCCAAACACGACCGCAAAATTGTTGTGCAGCAACTCCAACGGCTGAAAACTACTGAGCGGGCTCATGCCGACCATGGTCATTAGGCCGCTGGCATGGGTCCAGAGCCATCCAAGGCTTAAGTTCACATAGCCCTCGGTGCGTAAGACCGCGATCAGAGCGTAGGTTCGGATCAGAAGGTTGGTCCAGAACGGCAACATCACGAGCAGGATCAGCCAAGCCTTCAGCCTATCGGGGGCAAAGGTAATGGCCAGGGCCACCGGAAATCCAACAATCAGACAGAGCAGGGTCGTGAGGCCAGCCACCCCGACAGACTTAAGGAATATGCCGATATAAAGCGGCTCAATAGCCCGCGCATAGTTGGAGAAGGTCCCCGTAAAGGCGATCTCGGTCAGGCCGACATTGGTGCCAAAACTATAGACCCAAACGATCGCCAGCGGGATCAGAAAGAAGAGCAAAAGCCACGCCAAGGGCGGGCCGAGGACGGTGGCAAAGATCGCCTTTGCGCGCTTCCAACTCTGTTCCATCCCCTCCCCTTCCCTTACCGCTTCAAGACCAAAAATCTAGGCCGCCCGAATACGGGTCATGGACTCTTCGAAGAGCCTTGCCTTTTCGGGGCCCTCAAACAGGCTAAACTCGCATTTGGCCATAATGTCTTTGCTGGGGAAGATCACCGGATTGGATCGGTAACTCTCGGGCATCAAGGCCTTCGCCGCCGCATTAGGGGTTGGATAGAGGATCTGCTTTGTGATGTCCGCGCCGACCTGAGCATCGAGCAGATAGTTGATGAAGGCATGGGCATTGTTGGGACGCACCGCGCCAGCAGGAATACAGAGCGTGTCCGAATTGGCCAGGCTGCCCTCCTTGGGCACAACGAAATCGATGTCGGGATCCTCGGACATGATCTGGGCAATATCACCATTATATTCCATCACCAGATCGACATCATTGGCCAGTAGCAGGTCCTGACCATTGTCGTCATGAAAGGCCTTGATGAAGGGCTTTTGCTTGATCAGCATGGCCTCGAGCGAAGGGATCATCTCGGCGGGAATGTTATTCACCGAATGACCCCGATATTTCGCGGCCAGACGCATCAGGTCCCCCGACTCTGAAAGTACCGCAATCCGCCCCTTATAGTCGTCGGACTCAAACAGATATTTCCAACTGTCCGGCACCGCCTTGACCTTAGACTTGCGATAGCCAATGCCCAGCACAGACCAGGTGTAGGGCATGGAAAATTTGCGGCCCGGGTCGAACTCGGGGTTCAGAAATGAGGGATCGATATTTTTGATGTTGGGGATCTTGGCATGGTCCAACGCCATCAACATCCCCGCCTGGCTCATACGGGTGACAAACTCGTTGGGCGGGACAATGACGTCAAAACCAGGATTGCCTGCCTTGAACTTGGCAAACATCTCATCGGCCGTGGCAAAGAGGTTTATGGTCACCTCAATGCCCGTGTCCTTTTTAAACTCAGCCAGCGTGTTTGAGCCGATATAGGTGTCCCAATTGTAAAAGTTCAGTTGGTTTCCTTCGCCAACTTCAGCGTCCTTCGGGGCCGGTTTTGGGCCGCATCCGGTAAGACTGCCCGCAAAGCTTAGGCCAACAGCCGCCGCGCCGGACGCCCCCAAGGCCGCCATCAAGGAGCGTTTGGAACGATCGATCTTGCGCGCCATGATGGTCCTCCTCCCCTCAAACCTGCCCAAAAGGATTTAGGCTAAACTAGGCCGCACGAACGCGCGTGATCGCCTCTTCGAACAGCTTGGACTTTTCCGCGCCCTCAAAGGCCCCATATTCGCACTTCGCCATAATGTCTGCGGGCGGGAAGATCACAGGATTATTGCGATAGCTGTCCGGCATCAGGGCCTTGGCGGCGGCATTGGGGGTTGGATAGAGGATTTCCTTGGTGATGGCCGCTCCAGCCTGCGCATCCAACAGATAGTTGATGAAGGCGTGGGCATTGTTAGGGCGCGGCGCTCCGACCGGAATACAGAGCGTATCGGAATTGATCAGACTGCCTTCCTTCGGCACGACAAACCCAATATCGTCGTCCTCCTTCATAACCTGAGCAATGTCACCATTATATTCGAGCACCAGATCGACATCTTTGGCGAGCAGCATGTCTTGGCCATTGTCGTCATGGAAGGCCTTAATGAAGGGCTTTTGTTTGATCAGCATGGCCTCGAGCTGTGCGATCATTTCGGGCGGGATATTGTTGACCGAATGGCCCTTATATTTTGCTGCAAGACGCATCAGATCGGCCGATTCTGACAGAAGGGCGATGCGGCCCTTATATTGATCGGAATCGAATAGATATTTCCAACTGTCGGGCACCGCCTTCACCTTGGATTTGCGATAGCCGATCCCGAGCACAAGCCAGGTGTAGGGCATGGAGAACTTCCGGCCCGGATCGAACTCTGGGTTCAAAAAGGTCGGATCAATATTTTTGATATTGGGGATCTTGGCATGGTCCAGCGGCATTAACATGCCAGATTGGCTCATCCGCGTGACAAATTCATTAGACGGGACAATGACGTCAAAACCCGGATTGCCCGCCTTTAGCTTGGCGAACAGTTCGTCATTGGTGGCAAAAAGGCTCATGCTGACATCAACGCCGCTGGCCTTTTTGAAATCTGCCAGCGTCGTTGGGCCGATATAGGTGTCCCAATTATAGAAGTTGAGCTTGGTCTCTTCAGTGCCTGACCCACTCTTGGCCGCCTCTTTGGGACTGCACCCTGCAAGGCCTCCCGCGAAACTGAGGCCGACAGCGGCCGCTCCAGACGCCCCGAGGGCCGTCAACAAAGAGCGCCTTGAAGCACCGATCTTGTCACTCATGATCTCGTCCCTCGTCAGAAAGTTTAGCAAAACCTATCAATTAGAGAGGGTGGTGCCAACTCATGACGCCGCGCAAGCTTCAATTGATATGATCCCGGCTCAAAGTCTCACGCGTTGCGCAAATACCAATCAAAATCCAACGACGTGACCACTTCGTTGAACCGCGCCTGCTCGGTACGCTTTACCGAGACAAACATGTCTACAAACCGGTCACCCAGATAGTCCCGCAAGACCGTCGACTGATCAAAAAGATCAACCGCCGAAAACCAGTTCGACGGCAGGCGCACATTGGCGTCCTTGGCAGCCGCATAGCCATCCCCCACTACAGCGGGTCCCGGATCGATCTGATGGGTAATACCGTGGTGGGCGCAGGCCAAAATTACGGCCAACACCAGATAGGGATTGGCGTCCGCCCCCGCGACCCGATGCTCAACATGGCGGGTATGGGGCAGGCCCGCAGGCACGCGCAAGGATACGGTGCGGTTATTGACGCCCCAGGTCGGTGCCACAGGCGCATAGGAATTGGCCTTAAACCGGCGATAGGAATTGGCGTTGGGCGCGAGGATGGCCATACAGTCGCCGAGCAACTGCTTCATGCCGCCAATGGCGTGCTTCAGCATGGGCGAGCCCTGCAGGTCGTCACTGGCGCAAAGATTTTCACCCGCGGCGTTGTTGAAACTCACATGCATATGAAAGCCGCTACCGGCCCGGTCTGACCAAGGCTTGGCCATAAAGGTCGCCTCACAGCCGTGACGAAGCGCAATGCCTTTGGCGGCGCGCTTGTAGATCAAGGCATCATCAGCGGCGCGCAAGGCGTCGGGCTTATGCTTGAGGGTCAATTCCACCTGACTTGGCGCAAATTCGGAAATGGCGCCTTCTAGCGGAACACCCAGCACATCACAGGTCGTCCAAAGCTCGCGCAGGAACGGAGAGATGGCCTCCAGTTCCGGCAGACCATAGACCTGAATGCCCGTAGGCCGATGACCGGTCAGAGCCGATTTCGGCGGCTGAAGATCACCGTCCGCTGTCCGCTCCAAATCGACCAGATAATATTCCAATTCGCAGGCCGTGACCGGCGTCAGACCATCGGCCGCAAACCGGTCGATGACCCGTTGCAAAACATGGCGCGGGTCCAGATCATTGGGTGTCCCGTCCAGTTCATACATCGACAACATCACCTGACCCACGTCCGGGCCAAGCCAAGGCGCGGGTGTCAATGTTCCCGGCACTGGGCGCGCAAGGCGGTCGGCGTCCCCGTCTTCCCATACCAGACCCGTCTCTTCACAGTCCGCACCATTGGTATCCACCACCAGCACCGAGCCGGGCAAGAACCGGCCATACTCATAGATCGGCATCAACTCATGACGACGCAGGCGCTTGCCACGCGGCACACCGGTCATGCTGGTAAAGAAGATGTCGAAATATTGGATCTCAGGGTGGGCCTCCAGAAACTGACGGCACTCTTCGGGGAGCGCAACACCAGGATGGGCCTTAGGGACAGCAGAAGTCATAGGTCTAAACTTTCCAGAGCAGCGGCAAAGTCATCAACAGCGGCGACAAGCCGATCAATGGCCGCATCTTCAGTATAGGGAGACACCAACATCATGTTGTGAAACGGCGCAATAAGCACGCCGCGATTGATCAAAAATAGATGCAGCGCTTCGAGAAGGCCATAATCAAGCGCCAAGCGCATCTGTCTGGCATTGCGCGGCGGCGGATTGGCAAAAACCAGCTCGACCCGCGCGCCCACCTGCACTGCGCTCCACGCCAAACCGCGCGCCGCAATCACGCGCCTTAGGCCTGCGACCAAGCGCTCAGCACCGGCCAGCATGAGCCCATAGGCCTTTGGGGTCATGATCTCGCTCAACATGACCTTCATGGCCGCCAAGGACAGGGCATTTCCTGACAGGGTCGTGCCAATGCCAGAATAGCCCGGGCCAATCGATTGAGCAGCCATAGCCATCCGCTCAGCAAGATCGGAGGTCACGCCCCAGACCGCTGCGGGAACCCCGCCGGCTATGGCCTTTCCGAGGGTGAAAATATCGGGTTCCAGCCCATAGGCGACGGTCGCGCCGCCAGGCCCGGTCGAGATCGTATGGGTCTCATCAATCAATAGAAGCGTGCCATATTTGCGCGTTAGGGCCCGCAATCCCTCCAGATAGCCCTCATCTGGAACAATCATCCCGCAATTGGTCATGACCGGTTCGGCCAACACGCAGGCCACATCACCGGGCGCTAGTGCCGCCTCCAAGGCCTCCAAGTCATTAAAGTCGATGACCTTGGTAAAGGCGGCCACATCATGGACCTGACCCACAAGCCCCGCCTTGAGCGCGGGCTTACCGCTGGCAAGGCTTACGAAGGTGTCATCAACGGCCCCGTGATAGCAGCCATCAAAGACCAAGATTTGAGATCGGCCGGTGACCGCTCTGGCCCACCGGATCGCTGCGCGGTTGGCGTCCGTCGCGGTATTGGCCGTCTGCCAATAGGGCAGTCCAAAGCGGGCGCTCAGCAGCTTTCCAACCTCAGCGGCCTCTTGTGTGGGCAACATAAAGCCCGTCCCCTTGGAGGCCTGATCCGCAAGGGCCTTGGCGACGACCTCTAGGCCATGGCCGAACATGGAGGGCGTATCTGCGAGGCAAAAATCGTCATAGACGAGGCCATCCACATCGGTCAGGCGCGCGCCCTGCCCTGACTTTGCAAAGATCGCGAAGGGGGTGGCCCAGTCGCCCATCCAATGCATGGGCACACCGCCCAGCCAATGGTCCTTCGTCTTTTGGGCTAGGGCTGCGCTTGCCGGATGGTTGGCCGAAAACCGAGCCCGTTCCTGATCCAAAATGCGCGCGAGGACAGGCCCACTCATTGCACCCCGCCAAAACACAGATATTTGGTTTCGAGATATTCGCTCAGGCCCTCTGACGCCCCCTCGCGGCCCAATCCACTTTCTTTCCATCCCCCGAAGGGGGCGACTTCGGTGGAAAATAGACCCTCATTGATCCCGACCATGCCAAATTCGAGCGCCTCGCCGACCCGCCAACAGCGGTTGACATCCTGGCTATAGAAATAGGAGGCCAGTCCATAGGGCGTGCCGTTGGCCAAGGCGATGGCCTCCGCTTCCGTCTCAAACTTGAACAGCGGCGCGACCGGACCAAAGATCTCCTGACTGAAGATCTCCATCTGCGGCGTCACATCGACAAGGACTGTGGGGGTGTAGAACTGGGAGCCCGCATCGTGACGCCCGCCACCGGTCAGGGCCTTCGCCCCCATGGCCAAAGCCCCATCGACGAGCCGTTCGACCTTTTCTAACGCCTCATCATTGATCAAGGGGCCAATGGTCGTGTCCGGATCAGACCCTGCCCCAACCGCAAAGGCTCCAACCTCTTGGGCTAGGCGCTCGGCAAAGGCCTCATAGATACCCGACTGAACCAGCATCCGGTTGGCGCAGACGCAGGTCTGGCCCGCATTGCGATATTTCGAAGCCAAGGCTCCGGCCACAGCCGCATCAAGATCAGCGTCATCAAAGACGATGAAGGGGGCATTGCCGCCCAGCTCTAGTGAGAGCTTTTTCACTGTGCCTGCACATTGGCGATAGAGGATCTTTCCGACCTCGGTCGAGCCCGTGAAGGACAGCTTACGCACGCGCGGATCATCGCAGAGCACCTGGCCAATGGCCGCCGCATCGGTGCCTGTAACCACGTTCAAAACGCCCGCAGGCACCCCGGCAATCTCAGCCAGTCTAGCGAGCGCCAGCGCACAGAGCGGTGTTTCCTCAGAAGGCTTGACCACAACCGTACAGCCCGCCGCCAAGGCTGGACCCACCTTGCGGGTGATCATGGCGATGGGAAAATTCCATGGGGTAATGGCCGCACAGACGCCCACCGGCTGTTTGATCGACATCATCCGTTTGGACGAGGCGGTCGTTGGGATGGTGTGGCCATAGGACCGCTTAGCCTCTTCGGCGAACCACTCGATAAAGGCGGCCCCATAGGCCACCTCGCCGCGCGCCTCATTGAGGGGCTTACCCTGTTCGGCAGTCATCAGCTCCGCCAAGGCTTCGGTATTTTCAAGAATCAAGGCGTTCCAGCGCATCAAGATCGCAGACCGGGCCTTAGCCGTTAGGGCCGACCAAGCGGGCAGTGCCTTCTCCGCCGCATCGATCGCCTCGACAGTCTGGACGGGGCCAAGATTAGCGACATCGGCGATGATGGCCCCACTAGCGGGGTTGGTCACAACAAAGCGCGCCTGTCCAGCGATCCAATGACCGCCGATCAAGCCATCGGTAACAAGATCAACCATCTTTCGTTCCTTAAACCCGCTTGGGTGATGTCGAAGCGAAAGATACGCCTTTCCGGTGGGTTTTGGCGATAAGGCTATTGAGCGTTCGGTAAGAGGTCGATCTCTTCGCGGGCCAAGGGCGCGACAAGGGTCGGCGGCGTGGTCGGCTTGTCCGATGCCAAAAAGGCCGCCAGCGGCAAGACCTTCAGCGCGCTGGCTGAGCCGCCGCGTACCGCAACTGTGCGGATGACCACTTGGCTAGGCTTGCCTGCCGCATCCGCAATGATCCGCTCGACGCTGCCCAATAGGCGGCCTTCTGGATCAACGACCTTTTGACCCGCAGCGATTGTCGATGGCGCGGCCTGTGCCAAGGCCACCGAAGCCGTAACGGTGCTCGTGACCAGAACAGTCGCCAACATGAGGCCAGAAATTTTGAATGGGTTTATCATAGGCTCACTATAACCTGTCTTGATGAACGGCACATGATCATTCAGAGCTAAGGCTTGAATTCGCCGGACGTCCTCGCCATGCACCCCGCTTCAGCCTTTTTAGAAACCGACCAAGATCGCCTCAGAGGTCTGATTGCAGAACGTGGTTTTGGACTGATCATTGCCCAAGGGCCCAATGGACCCGTCTGTGCCCATGCGCCGGTATTGTTAGAACAGTCCATTTTGCGGTTTCATCTTTCCAGCGCCAATGGATTGAACACAGCCCTTGCCAATGATCCACGCGCCCTGTGTGTGGTTACAGGGCCAGACGCCTATGTCAGTCCGGACTGGTACGGCATTGGCGATCAGGTCCCCACCTGGAACTATGTCTCTGCGGAAATTTCCGGCACCGTTCGCGCAATAGCGCCAGAACAGGCCGCCCTCATGTTGGATGATCTTTCCGCCCTGTTCGAGACACGGCTTGCGCCCAAACCGATCTGGACCCGCGCCAAGATGGATCCAACCAAGTTTGAGTCCATGGTACGCCAAGGGATCATTGCCTATGAGATGGACGTCACGGGCCTAACCGGTGTGAGCAAACTGTCGCAAAATAAGCCCCCTAAGGCCATTGAGGGGGTTCAGATGGCCCTATCGCGGTCCGAGGATCCTCAGGCGAGAGCCTTGGGGCAGATTATGGCTCAGGCGCTTAAGCCACAATCCTAAGGGCCGGTTCGCGGCGATAGATGTCAGACGAGCCCCAAACAGGGGCCAGACCAACAGCCTGGTCCAAAACGGCCTCGTCACGTCCAACGATCAGATATCCATTATCGTTCAATATGGCGGCCAACTGCGACAGGACCTGCTTGCGCATCAGATCATCAAGGCCGCCCAAGACATAACGACAGAAAATCACGTCAAACCTGCCCACCATGTTGATCTCGGAAATCAGATTGACGCGGCGCCATTGGACCTTCTGGCGAAAAGATTCTGACAACTGCCAAGCCTCATCTTGACGTTCGAAATGGCGGACGAGGTAGCGGATCGGCAGACCCTTTTGCACCTCCATTTGGGAAAAAATACCTGCGGCGGCACGCTCAAGACAGCGTTCTGACAGATCCGAGCCCACGATCTCAACAGCCCGACCCGCGCGTCCACCCCGGACCTCATCGACGGTCATGGCCAAAGAATAGGCCTCTTCCCCGGTCCCGCAGCCCGCACTCCAGATTCGAAGGGGCGACGTGCCCAATCGCTGTTCCAAATCCGGCAGGATCACATCTCGAAACTGTGTAAAGGGCGTGCGGTCGCGGAAAAAGGCCGTGTCCTTTGGAAGCATGGCATCGGCCAGCGCCCAGACAAGACGCTCATCGCGTTTGGCCTTAATCACTGACATTAGATCGGAAAGGCTGTTGTATCCCTCACGCCGAACAAGCGGTGCCAGCCGGTTTTCAATCACCGCAGCCTTAGCCTGATCGACGACATGTCCGGTTCTTGCCCGAACGATCCGGCAGATGAGGGAGAGGTCATCGGGCGTCATAATAGACCCACCTCGGCAAATTTGGCGCTAATCACGTCCCCATCAAAGGGCTTCATAATATATTCGTCGGCCCCGGCTTTCAGGGCCTCGTTGATATGGGATAGATCATTTTCAACCGTGCAGAACAGCACCTTTGGTCCTTCACCCAAGGGCTCGGCACGCAGTTGACGCAAGAACTCTATGCCGGACATCTGCGGCATGTTCCAATCAAGGAGGATCGCGTCTGGCATTGCCGCACGGCACCAGGCTATCGCCTCCTGTCCGTCGCTCGCCTCAGTGACATGAAATCCGAGATTTTCCAAAATCATGCGGGACACCTTGCGAATGGCGACACTGTCATCAACCACGAGGCAGGTCTTCTCCATCGGCTTAAATCCTAGGCTCCGACACGCGCGCGAACCAAGACCCGATCCTCAGCGACCGTCACCTCCAAGGCCCCGCCTGCTTCACTCAAAAGACTATGAAGATAGTAGGCTTGAATCCAGTGGCCGCCGACGCCCTCGCCCTTTGGCTCGCCATTGAGACCCGCCTTGACTTCAGGGCGCAAACGAACCCGTGGCCCCACAGCCTCCACGGCCATCAGAACATCGCCGCCAACGACCTCAGCCGTCAAACGGGCAACGCCGCCCGTCGGCAGGGCTCCAGCCCCGATCAGGGCGAGGTTCAAGATCGTGCGGGCCGCTGGCTTGTTCAATTGGCTAGCCGTCACCGCCCAGTTCAAGTCCGGTCGAACATGGCTGAAAATACCGTTGGTCAGGTTTTGCAAGGCACGGCTGTCAAACATTTCGGCCGTCGCCGAGGCCCCGAAGGCCACGCGGGTAAAGGCCAGCAGTTCCACCAGCTTTTTCGCGCTTGCGGCAATCAGGTTCATGGCGTCATCGCGCATATCCTGCGCGGTTGGGTCTTCGAGCAGATCAAGACCAGAGACGATGGCGCTCGCCGGACTGATAAAGTCATGACACATACGCGCGGCCAGATGAGCCGCCAGTTCGGCCGCGCCGATCACGGGAGCCGCGCTGAGCGAGCGCTCGAGCGATCCAAAGGCACTAACCATCTGAGAGTCGGAAGAAATACCGGGGTCAATCATGAGGCCGTAGCCATCCTTCACGCGTTTGAAGGCGCAAGTTTGCCCTGATTTGCGGTCTAGGCAAACCGCTCGCGCAAAGTGATGGCCTGCCTCTAGCGCGCCGCCTACGCGGCCAGCTTAGCCCTAGCCGCGAAAGGCTTGAGCCGTTGGCGTAGGCGCGGCGGCATTCGACACCAGGTCCGCAAGACCCAGGGCCGTCTCATCGTCCCACGCCAAGACTTGGATCGATAGGGGAAGACCGGCCTTAGTGACGCCAATGGGCGCTGCGCAAGACGGCATACCCAGAAAGTCCCCCAGCGCCGTAAAATCAGCCACATGGGCCACGCCGCCGTCGTCGAAGCTAAAGGCTGGTCCCGGGGTTGTCGGCAAGAGGAGGGCGGCATAGGGGGTCAAACTGTCCTTAACCAGATCCACGGCAACCCCAACGGCGCGGTACGCCTTGGCAAGGCCGGCAGCAGGCTGGGCTGCGCCCCATCCAAAGGTCTGACGGCCCGCAACGCTAAAGCCATCAGGACCCGAAGCCAGATCATCCTCTAGCGACACAGCCCCTTCGGCGGTCATGATCAGATAGCCATGTTGCATCATGGCGTTGAAATCATAGCCCTCAAGGCTGATGGTCTCGATGTCCAATCCCAAGGCGCGCGCAGAGGCGATCGCCGCGTCATAGGCCTTAACCAGTTCTGGATCGATGATGTCGCCGAAGGGCGCAAGATCAAGCGCCGCAAAGGGGGCGGGGCGAAGGGCGTCCAGATCGGCAATCTGGGAGAAGGACTCGGCGAGGTCACCATCAACCGCCGCCGCATGGGCCAACAGATAGGCGCAGTCCTGAGCCGAGCGGGCCAAAACGCCGACATGGTCAAGCGTCCAAGACAGGGCCACCACACCGTCCATGGAGATCAGGCCTTGGGTCGGCTTGTGCCCCACCACGCCGCAGAAGCTGGCAGGAATGCGCACGCTGCCTAAGGTATCGGTGCCCAGTGCACCGGCGCAGAGACCCGCCGCCACGGCTGATCCAGACCCGCCGGACGAACCACCCGCCGTGAGGCCCGGCTCATAAGGATTGTGGGCCTTGCCAAAGGCCTCATTGTCAGTCGTCGCACCAACCGCACCCTCGTGCATGTTGAGCATACCCAAAATGACCGCACCGGCTTCACGCAAAGCAGCAACGCAGGCGGCATCTTCGACAGCAAGACGATGACGATGGGCCCCAATTCCGGCATGGAGCGGCATCCCCTTCACGGCGATATTGCCCTTGATCGCGATGGGCACACCATCAATGCCCGATAGGGGCTCACCCGCCGCCCAGCGTTCGGCGCTGGCTCGCGCCGCACTTAGTGCGCCGTCCTCGTCAACCGAGGTATAGGCGTTTAGCGGCCCGCCGAGACGTTCGATCCGCGCCAAATAGGCTTGGGTGGCTTCAACAGGGGTCACGGCCCGTTGATCATAGAGGGTGATAAGGCCAGCGACGCCAGCTTCGATGATGGGGTTTGTAAAGGTCATGGGGGTACCATAAACGCCGAATGCGCCTCGGACAGCCCCCAAATTCAGTCAAGGGGCGACAAAGCGCCACGGAGGCCTCACGCGCCTCGCTTGGCGCTTGGCGCTCATCCGGCTATGAACAGGTCCGAACACACTGTTTGAGCCTAGGCAGCAGACCCTAAGCCAAGCCCCTAACCTGTGGGAGACGTCATGATCCGCCTCGATGCCGACCAGGCCATCGCCCTGCTTGCGACGCGCCTTTCTAGGTCAGGTCGGCGGGTATTTGTCGCCACGGCAGGAGCGGAGCCGCTTATTTTTGCGCAGGCCTATGGCCGAAACCCTGAGGCGGCGAAGGATCTGACCTTCGTCAGCGCTGCCATTCCCGGTGTCAATCAAACCGACTGGTCTAGACTGCATGAGACCAGTCGCGGCGAGGGTATCTTCGTCAGCCCAGATTGGCGCGAAAGCTTCGACGAGGGTCGGTTTGCTCTGGTCCCACAGGCCTATAGTGAAGCCTGGCGCTGGCTATGCCGCACGCCATTGGATGCCGCCTTGGTGCAGGTCAGCGCCCCCGACGCCGATGGGATGTGTAGTTTCGGAACCTCGTGCGACTTCCAGCCCGCTGTGCTCGGCCGCGACCTGATCAAGATTGCCCATGTCAATCCGGACATGCCCACCCCTGCCCGCTCGCCCAAGGTCGCCTTGGCCAGCTTCGACGTAGTGGTCGAGGCCAGCGCGCCAATGATGACCTATGATCCGGGCACGCTAGACCCCACCTTCGCGACGATCGCGCGCCACGTGGCGGACTATATTGTCGATGGTGCCGCCATTCAGGTCGGCCTTGGCAAGATGGGTTTTGCCGTCATGAACGAGATCAAGGATCGCAAGCGACTGAGCGTCAAATCCGGCATGGTGATTGACCCTCTGTTAGATCTGATGGAGTGCGGGGCCATTGCTGATGACCGAGGCGCCATCGTCACCGGAGCTGCCCTTGGCAGCCAAGCGCTGATATCGCGCCTGTCCCAAGACCCGCGTGTGCGCTTCACCCCAGTCATCGAAACCCACAGCAGCGACGTTCTGTCGGCGATACCCCGGTTTACAGCGATCAATTCGGCGCTTGAAATTGACCTGATGGGTCAAGCCAATGCTGAGTTTCTAGGAGGCCGCCAAGTCTCCGGCATTGGCGGGCTCAACGACTTTTTGCGAGCCGCTGCACGGTCCGATGGGGGCAAACCCATCATTGCGCTCAATGCGACCGCCAGGACCGGGACCCTGTCGCGCATTGTGCCCAAACTGACCGGCGGCGCGGTGAGTGTTGGACGCGGCGACGTCGCCATCGTCGTGACCGAGTTCGGATCGGCCGATCTTCGCGGCCTGAGCTTGGATGATCGCGCCAAGGCGCTGATAGGCCTTGCCGGCCCCGCGCACCGCGAAGGCCTCGAACGGGACTGGCGCGAAATGCGCTCTGGTCTATAGAAAGGGCGTCTGCAACCCATGTCTGGCTCATGACCCTTCCACGATATCGACAGCTTGCCGCCGCCCTGCGCGCGGACATTACCGAAGGCCGCTACGGCGTGGGTGATCACCTGCCGCCGGAAATGGAGCTGTGTCAGATCTATTCGGCCTCGCGCCATACGGTCCGGGACGCGCTGAGATTGCTGCGGGAAGCCGGTCTGGTCGAGCGTCGCCGCGGGGCTGGAACCACGGTCATTGCGGCCAACTCTACGCCCACCTTCGTGCAGGCGCTTGGCGGCGCTGAGTCCCTGACCCAATATGCCCGTGAAGCCAAGCTTCATGTCCGCTCGGCCAATCCACGAGCGCTAACTTTGGCTGAAGCCGAGCGTCTTAAAGCACGGCCCGGGGAGAACTGGTTGGTCATTGAGGGGCTGCGCCGTGCCAGTGCCGGTTCCGGCGCCGAACCCGTGGCCGTATCGACCCTCTTTGTACCCTTGGAATTTGCCGGAATTGTGGGCGCGCTCGAGGGCTGGGACGGCGCGATACATCAACTGATCGCACGGGACTTTGGCGTTCAAACCCGCCGCATCGAGCAAGAAATCGCCGCCGAAACCATGGATGCCGCAACAGCCAAGACCCTGCGGACCGAAAAGGGCTCGGCGGGTCTTCGTACCCTGAGGCGCTATTTTGATGAGCGGGACCAGTTGGTATTGGCCACCGACAGTACCCATCCGGGCGGGCGCTTTGTATATGCCATGACCTATCGGTTGGACGGCTAGACACTGGCTGCCACTTTCCATCAAAGCCTCGCCAATGTTAGAGCTTAGTCCAATCAATTTAGGGGGAACCGTCCATGAGTGATGCTGCCACACAAGAGGCCAACCCGCCCGCCATTGAGCCTGCGACCTCTATGCGAACGGTCGTAGCTGCGTCCTCTGCCGGAACGACGTTCGAATGGTACGATTTCTTCATTTTCGGCACCCTGACCCAAATTCTGTCCAAGACCTTCTTTGCAGGGGTCAATGACACCCTCGCTTTCATCTTTGCCCTAGCGATCTTTGGCGCGGGCTTTGCCGTCCGGCCCCTCGGCGCGCTGGTCTTTGGCCGCATTGGGGATAAGGCGGGACGCAAGGGGGCTTTCCTGACCACCATTATCCTGATGGGCGGCGCGACCTTCGCTGTCGGATTCCTGCCCACCTATGCTCAGGCAGGAATCATCTCTCCAATTCTCCTAATCATTGCCCGCTGCGTTCAAGGTTTTGCCCTCGGCGGTGAATATGGCGGTGCCGCGATCTATGTGGCGGAGCATTCGGATGGTGACAAGCGCGGCAGTATGACGGGATGGATTCAGGCTTCGGCGGCCTTTGGTCTATTGGGCGCCCTTGGTGTTATCCTGATCACCCGCACCCTCCTTGGTGAGGAGGCCTTCACAGCTTGGGGCTGGCGCATACCGTTCATGTTTTCAGCGGTTCTGGTTGGCATCTCCATTTGGATGCGCCTGAAGCTCTCGGAGAGCCCGACCTTCAAGAAGATGCACGAAGAGGGCACCCTGTCCAAATCGCCTTACAGGGAATCCTTCGGCCAGTGGCCAAACCTCAAAATCGTGCTGATCGCCCTCTTGGCTATGATGAGCGCGCAAGGGGCGGTCTGGTATACCAGCTTCTTCTACAGCCAGATCTTCCTCGAAAAGTTCCTCAAGGTCGAACCGGCGACGGTCAATCTGCTGATGATCGCCGCAACCGTTGCCAGTGCCCCGCTTTACATCATCTTTGGTTGGCTCTCGGACAAGATCGGCCGCAAGCCGGTCATGCTCGCAGGTATGACCTTGGCGCTGGTCGCCTTCTTCCCCGGCTTTCACATGCTGATGGAGGCCGCCAATCCAGACCTAGCCCGGGCCAGCCGCAACACGCCCGTTGTCGTGGTCGCTGATCCGGCAACCTGCAGCCTGCAATTTGACCCCGTGGGCAAGGCCGTCTTCGCCACGCCCTGCGACATCGCAAAAAGTGTTCTGGCCAATGCCGGGGTTTCTTACGATTCCGAGGCCGCGCCCGCTGGGACCCTGGCCCATGTCAAGGTCGGTCAAACCATCATCAATTCCGCCGATGGTCAGGGCCTAGACAAGACCGCACTCAAGGCCGTCAAAACCGATGTCGAGGGGCGCATTCAAGCGGCTCTAAAGGCGGCAGGCTATCCGGCCAAGGCCGATCCAGCCAAGGTTGACCTGCCCAAGGTCTTTGCCATCCTGCTCGTCTTTGTGGTCGCGGCAACGGCGCTCTTTGGGCCCATCGCGGCCTGCTTGGTCGAGCTCTTCCCCACTCGCATTCGGTACACGGCCATGTCCCTGCCCTATCATATTGGCACTGGCTGGATCGGCGGGTTCCTGCCCTTCACCGCCTTCGCCATTGTGGCATCAACGGGCAATATCTATTCGGGGCTTTGGTATCCGGTTGTCTTTACCGCCATTAGCGTGATCACAGCGGTGCTGTTCTTGCCCGAAACTAAGGGCCGGTCCCTAGACCTCTAAGACAAGGCGGCGGGCAGGGTTTCGACTTCGAGGCCTTGCGCCCGTCCGACGGCCTCTTTGCCGATCAAAACGACCTGAAGGCCTTGTGAAAGCAGGCCATTCAGGGCTCGTGTGTCCACATCTGCGACCATCAAGCGTTGGCTATCGCGCCTAGCCAAGATCGCAATGGCCGGATCGGCACCTGGTCCCTCAATCAAAACATCGGCTTCGGACAGCACCCGCGCCGCTCGAAGGCTTAAAAGATCAGCGGGCCCTTCGCTGACAATGGCAAAAAGCTTTCCCGATAGAACCGCACCCTGAGCCAACTCCGCTCGAAGGGCCGCCTCGGCTTGCGCATCGTCTCCAGCCATAGCCAAATCGGCAACCTGACCGTTCACGACCCGGCGCATAAAGGCCCTGCGCTTGACCAGATCGGGAAGGGCCGCACGGATCTCGCCCTGCATCTGCCGAAGCAAGCCTGCGACCTGACCGACGCCGGGCGGAATCCGGGCCTCGATGTCCGCGCGCAGCAGGCTAGCCAACAGAGGAGCCGAGCCGCCCGTCCCAATGGCCGCGACCACCTCACCGCGATCGATAAGGGCAGGCGTGGTGAAATCACATTGGCTTGGCCGGTCGACTACATTGACAGGAACACCGGCCTGCCGCGCAGCGGCCGCGGCCTTCAGGCAAAAATCTTCATCCAGATGGGCTACAAAGACCAAAACAGCTTGGCTGTAGGTGGCCGCATCAAAGGCCTCAGCACCAGCTACAATCTGCACCGTCGCTGGTGAATTTTCAAACAACCTGGCCTTAGCAAGGGCCCCCTCGCCCTCACCGGCTATGATCACCGTCTTGCCCCTCAGGGGGAAAAAGGCGGGAAAGGCATCCATATTTATATTTCCAATTATATTTTCAGTCGCAGAACAAGCTAAGCAGCGTTAAGATCGCAAATTGAGAAACGCCTATATTGGCCTTCCATATCATTAGGGAGACGAACGCGCATGTCTATCGCGCTCGAAATTAACGGTAAGACGGTTCAGGTTCAGGCCGAAGCCGACACCCCGCTATTGTGGGTCCTTCGTGACGAACTAAAGATGACCGGCTCCAAGTTTGGCTGCGGCATCGCCCAGTGCGGGGCCTGCACCGTCCATGCCGATGGCCAGCCGATCCGCTCCTGCTCGACTCCCATCGAAGCGCTTTCGGGCGTTAAAATCACCACCATTGAAGGCCTCGGCGGCGAGCACGCCTTGCAGGCCGCCTGGGTCAAGCATGACGTGCCACAGTGTGGCTATTGTCAGTCCGGTCAGATCATGGCCGCAGCAGCCTTGCTGGCCAAGACGCCTCGCCCGACCGACGCCGACATTGACGCTGCCATGACCGGCAATGTCTGTCGCTGCGGTGCCTATCAACGTATTCGCGCGGCGATCAAAGACGCCGCCGCGACCCTGTCGGCATAAGGCAGAGCCAGATGAACATTCAATCTAAGCTCTCAAGCGACCGCAAAGGTCTGGCCCCTACCCGCCGCGATCTCGTGGTCGGTGCCGTTGTCACCGGCAGCGCCCTTCTGGTCGGCTGTTCGCCCATGGACCTCTTAAGCCTCGGGGCCAAGAAGCTTGATTTTGGGGCCTTTGGTCCCTTCATCAAGATCGGTGCAGATGGCGCCGTAACCGTCATCTCCAAACATATCGAGTTTGGCCAAGGCACCCATGCGGGCCTTGCCGCCATTGTCGCCGAAGAGCTCGATGCGGACTGGAGCACGGTGAAGGTCGAGCAGTCTGCTGCAAATATTAAGGTCTATGGCAACCTCTTGATGGGGGCTCAAGGGACCGGCGGCTCGACCGCCATCGCCAATAGCTGGATGCAGCTTCGCAAGGCCGGCGCAGGTGCACGCGCCATGTTCGTCAATGCCGCCGCCGCCAAGTGGGGCGTGTCTGGCAAAGAAATCACTGTCAAAAATGGCGTTGTTTCCCATCCTTCAGGCAAGAGCGCGAGCTTTGCGGACCTGCTTGCCGATGCTGGCAAGATGACACCGCCCGCTGAGCCCACCCTCAAGGATCCCAAGGCCTTCACGCTCATCGGCACCCAAGCGGTTCGCCGCAAGGACAGCCAGATCAAGAGCGACGGTACAGCGGTCTATACCCAAGACATCCATTTGCCTGACATGCTGACGGCTATGGTTGCCCATGCCCCCCTGTTCGGGGCCAAGGTGAAGAGTTTTGACGATAGCGAGGCCCTCAAGGTTAAGGGTGTGGTCCAGGTCTTTAAGATCAGTTCAGGCGTTGCTGTGGTTGCCGAGAACACTTGGGCCGCCAAGAAGGGCCGCGACGCCCTCAAGGTGACTTGGGACGATGCCAAGGCCGAAAAGCGCAGCACCGCCGCCATCGTTGACGAATATGAGAAGATTTCGGCAGCACGCGAAGGCTCCAAGCCCTTTGACGTGCATGGCGATGTGGCCACAGGCTTTAGCGGCGATCTGACCAATTTCGGGTTCGACTTCCCCTATCTGTCCCATGCGTCGATGGAGCCGCTGAACTGTGTCGCTCAGGTCGACGGTCAAAAGGTCAAGCTGACCTATGGCTGCCAAGGCACGACCATGGACCAAACGGCCGTTGGCATGGCGCTCGGCGTTCTGCCCGGTGCTGTTGAGATCGAAACCCTGTTTGCAGGCGGATCCTTCGGTCGCCGTGCCAGCCCCTCAGCTGAATATGTCGTTGAATGCGCCCTGATCGCCAAGAAGATCGGCGGCTTTCGCCCCGTGAAACTGGTTTGGGACCGCGAGGACGATATGACTGGCGGCCGTTACCGGCCCATGGTTCGCCATGACGTGGCGATCAAGGTCGGAGCAGATGGCTATCCTGCCGCTTGGCGCCATACCGTCGTGACCCAATCGGTCATGAAGGGCGTTCCGATGCCGCAGGGCAAGTTCGACGCCTCGGCGGTGGAAGGTGCGCTTGGGTCTCCTTATCTGAAGGCGACGCCCGTCGTAGACGGCCATGTGGCTCTGGCCGACTCGCCCGTGCCCGTCCTTTGGTGGCGCTCGGTGGGGGCGACCCACACCGCCTTTGTCATGGAACATGTCATTGACCAGTTGGCGGCCAAGGCCAAGATCGATCCGGTCGACTATCGCCGCGCGCTTTACAAGAAGGCCGGCGCGGATCGCCACCTCGCCGTCTTGGAACTG
>Ga0214921_10003596_pt1 | contig 23563 bp, 14 predicted proteins | sample LL1505_MetaG_FD_177992 | JGI IMG/M metagenome (GOLD analysis project Ga0214921, IMG submission 177992) | Freshwater microbial communities from Lake Lanier, Atlanta, Georgia, United States - LL-1505 | ecosystem: Environmental > Aquatic > Freshwater > Lake | place: USA: Georgia | collected...
TATCCACGCAGGCAGGCAGACGGTATTTTTTATCAGTTATGAAAATACGCTCCAACGTCGAAATGATTCCCTCGCGTTCCTCTTCCGTTATGGTATCCACCAAGATCGCGTGGCATCCCGTTATGGTCAGATCCTCCGTTATTTCAGGATACTTCTCCTTCGTGCAGAGATACAAAGCGTTCTTGTCTCTTACACCCGTTCCTGGATTCTGCATCGAACGCGATCCAATCAACTTCACCGCCTTATATCCATCACGCGACGTCTTCACAATGGTTCCTGGACGCATCGTTTCAATCGGAATATACTGGTCCTCTCCATTGATATGGCACAAGATCTTGGTACCTTCAAGGAAGCATGGAACACTGACAGGCTGAAGATCAGGGGCTCCTTGCTCCAAGAAATACGTTCCTGGTGAATAAAAGCCAGCTACATAACGGGTTCCATCAGGGCTTATGGAAACACCCATGAGTGCTTCATTTGTCATACTTTCTGGCGTATATTGCAAGGTCCAGGTTGCTCCCGCATCCGACGAAAGGTAGATCATTGAATTATTAGTATCCATGGCCACGATACGCTGCCCCGTTGAATTACATCCAAGCCTGTAATAATATGTTCCGCCTCCAACCAACGGAGTGGATGGTGCACTTGTCTTGGTCCATGTCTGACCATAATTCGTAGAACGATAGATACCGTCGGTATTGCATGATGCCATAACATTCTGACCCGACCAATCGCATGCGATTTGACTGCATCCATAACCAGTAATGTTGATCGCATTACTCCATGATTGTCCATAATTGGTTGAAATAGAAACCTCGCTACCTACAAGTGCATATACATATTGACCCGAATAGTTGCATGCTATACCAGATATATAATTGGGCATTGATACAGAGGTCCAACTAGATCCAGAATTGCTTGAAACATAGATGTCTTGATTGTATGCACCAACGTACAGATGCTGACCTGTAGAATTGCACGCAATGCAGTTCGATCCAATGCTCCAATAATCGGGCGAACTCGATAGCACAGAGAAAGATGCACCATAATCGGTCGAACGGTGCACGGATGGAACCGATGATCCGTTTACTTGTACCACTGCAACAACGTACTGTCCTGTTGCATCCGCCGCAATTGAAGTTACCGATCCGCCTAAATCATTTCCATTCGTCCATGTTGCACCCGAATCCGTCGAATACGAAATCGTTGCATTTCCAGTTGATCTAAACTGAGATTCTGCATTCACTGCAGTTTGATATTGATTGCTCGTACTAAATGTAGCAATTGCATAATATTGGCCAATGGTTGTGGTCCACGTGGTAGAGGGCAGACCGCTTGATCGCTGACTCATCGCACTGAAATTATTGTACGATACAAACGCATACACGCCTGTAGGATCCATCGACAGAGAATGAACAGCACCCAGTGTATTCATAGTAATGATCTGAGAAGACCACGATGCTCCCGAATCCGCCGAACGATAGACATGACCAGACGTGGCAACACTTGCTACCAAGTTTACACCCGTCGAATCATTCGCAATCTTGGTTATGGAACGACCTAACGGTGATGGAAGAGCATATCCATAAATCTTAAAATCACTAATATATCCATTAAAGGCGTATCCTGGCCAGTTATTATCTAGACCACCCAGTGTAAATGTTCCATTTGTATTTGTTCCTGGACCTCCAACATTCGTAAAGCATCCAATCAATGTATCATTCACATACAAACAACACAGTCCGTTCGTACGAAATGTACAGATAACGGAATACCATGTACCAATGACGAGAGCATAGGGTGTTACCGCTGCATCAGTAGCTGTTCCATTTGTTGGAACAACCCAGTCCAGTACATTATTATCGCTAGAAATTAAAAGAACTAATGCACCACCATACGCACTAAAGATCTCTTGAATGTTGCTGGGGGTATAAGATTGGTAGTTAAATCGGAAACTAATCGTAAAGTTATCCGAACCCGCCCATGTTCCTCTAATATAATTGGCAGCGGTTCCTGCTGGTGTATTTTGTAGATTCACCGCATAATTTCCTGCTGGGCCCGTTAGGTATTGCATGGATCCATATGCCGTTACCGTGCTGTTGCCTGTTATATCTCCCACAGAGCCATCCAATGGAAGATGAATATAAGGAATGAGAGACCCTGGCGTCACGTCGTCGAGGAAATTCATGAACCACTCGCCGATTTCCATATAGGTCGATCCACTACCCGCATAATTCATAATGGAAGTGCCAATCAAACGGAAATAGGTGTACGCCTTTGTACTAGAAGAATACGCAGTTGTTGCAACAGAACCTGGCATTCCACCACCCAGTGCCTGTGTTCCTGTATAGTTGATCATAATGTCTGTTCCCGCCGCTGTGAAATTGCTAATGGAAAACGTTCCACTCTGAATTGGATACCAGTTTGTTCCATCTGTCGAACCAACAATGTAATAGGTCGAAGGAGCACAGGCATAAGGCCATGGATTGGGACCCAAACCAAAGGAGAAGCTCTTCAGAACCTTTGGCGTCGAACTCTGCATCTGCAGCCATTCTCCACGAAGCACTCCAATTCCTCCCAGAACTGTTGTACTTCCTACTACCCCAAGATTAACGGTTCCATTGTCATAATAGGGTGAAGGACTATTCGATGACAACCATGCATCACCGATCGTGGTATTGAATGCCTTGTAGACAGACCAGGAACCATTAACCGAGCTTGCACTCGCCATCCAGTTCACTCCCTTGGAAGACCATGTGTTGGAGGATAGACCCGATTGTTGTGGCTGAATGGTCTTTGCATAGGGAATCGCATTAATAACCCAACTACCGATCTGTGCAACGGTTCCTGGACCATAATACGAATTGGTGACAATGAGACGGAAATAGGTATACGCATTTGCGGATCCATCATACGATGTCGTCGACAAGGTTGTCGCCCCCCATGACTGCGAACTCGTTGAATTGACGACGATGGTTCCTGTTATTACCTCATACACTCCATACGATGGCCTTCCAGCCGCCTGTGCATACTGAAGAGCACGCCACGTAACTCCATCATTGGAAGCAATGATATAGAATCTACCTGCAAGATTGTTCGAATTTCCACAACCAAGTTGATAGGACTTCATAACAATTGGATTCGAGCTCTTAATCTGTAGCCAATCACCCTGCACGGTTTGTGTAGTGGAACCATTCGTGTAAAATGTACTGTAGATACCTGAGTTATTTCCAGACGGTGTATAAGTATAACTGGTTGTATTCCACGAATTATCGATCGTTGACCGAAATGGAACAAATGGATCTTGTCCACCCTGTGCGGTACTGGCGCTGGACGTCCACGATATACCATCCTGCACCCATGTATTCGCAGAAAGGCCCGCTTTTTTTGGATGAACGATAACCTCTTGTATCACCATACTATCCTTTAACGACCACGTCGAACCACCATTCGTACTCTGATAGACACCATCCGTTCCCGCTGAAAGCGATAGGGTCTGGCCCGTGGAATCACATGCGATCGAGAGAGGAAGGATCGGCGAGGAGGCAATACGCGGCATAGGCGACCAAGTATCATAGGGACCAGCCGTGTTATAGATCTTGAAATCGTTAATGTATCCGTTAAAAGCTTGGGTACCTGAATCATCTTGACATCCGATGGTAAATGATCCAGATGATGATCCAGTAAAAGGAGATGAGTTATTATATGTTCCCACCAATGTTCCATTAAGATACATAGAACACAAACCACTTTGTTTAAAACTAACTGTCCAGTGATACCATGTATTGATTGTAATACCTGGTGTATAAGATATAATTGTATTACCACCACCAATTGGAACATAAAACGCAAGTTGATTATTTCCAAGAAGAAGTAATTGAAATTGACCATTATAGGCCCCAACAAGGATCTGCTGTGCACCTAGAGATTGCGCATTAAACCAAAAACTCATGGTAAAGGATGATGAACCTGACCATGTACCCCTAACATACTTACTAGCAGCACTTGCAGGTGTATTTGCTAAATTCAGAGCATATTGACTCGATTTACCAGCTGTATAGGACATCGTGCCATGTGGTGTTGGAGATATATTTCCCATCATATCGGTGAGAGAATTATTCAACGGCATGTAAATGTAGGGGGTTCCGATGTTATATTTGTATAGATAATTCGCAGAGGTTCCATTTCCCAGACCCGTTGCGTGAACAATTTGTCCCGTCGAATCACATGCAATGGAATTCCACAATAGATTGGGAACACCGATGTTTCTCACGACGAGTGCACCTCCCGTTGTTCCAATGTAAATCGATCCTTCGGCAGTTGATGGTGCGGCATAAAAGGTTTGTCCATCCGAACTGATTGCAAGCGAGAGTGGAATAAAGTTAAGTCCCGTGGTAACGATGGTATAGTTCACACCATAGTTGGAGGAATACATAACTCCACTGGTGGTTCCTTGAAATCCAACGACAACGTGCTGACCAGAAGGAGAAGCATCTAGACAGTTATATGTAGTTGCACCAGAAGAATCAGCATCCGATTTGTTCCATGTAAAACCATAATCATTGGAATAGACAACCGATTGATTATAAGTTCCAACCGCCGCCATATACTGACTCGTATTGTTGCAGGCGGTGTAATATAACGGGTTCAACCCACCATTTGTGAAATTCGCTCCCTTCCATACAGGGATCGTATACTTGTATGTTCCAACACCAGAAAAGGCGGCATAATGTACACTACCATCCAGACTCATCGAAAGACCCAGAATACCCGATGCTCCCGAACTTCCTGCCGTCGTTTGAAGGTTCCATGTTAACGATCCATTATCCGAACGATAGACCACCTTGTTTACATCATCCATAACAGAAATCTTATTTCCAGAAAAATCGCACATGATTTGCCCCATGCTAGGACCTGATGGAGTATTGGATGGTGCCGTTGTTTTGACCCATGTAGAACCATAATTTACAGATAAATAGACGCCATCTTGCGAGGCAGATACCACTACGTTCTTACCCGATTTATCACATGCAACCGATCCCAGATTGTAGCTTGAAATATTGCTCAACGATGTCCAGGTTCCACCGCGGTTAGCGGACACCTTCAAACTGGTTGCATAAGGAGCAGCAGTATTAAATCCGAGAACGTATAACTTCATCATTCCATCATCATATGACCATGCCGCACTTGTAATCAGAAATCCACTGTAGCTGGCAATGGATGACCACGTAGATCCTTGATTGCTTGATAGATAGACCGTTGCAGTATTACTCGCATAACTACATGCAATCATGTAATTGTTATATTCCACACCTACCACCGTCCAGTAGCTAGAAACTGAACTGGTTCCAGTAAACGATGTTCCATAATTGGTCGAAATATAAATGGGGCTGGATACCGAGTTCACACCGACCATCACGATATCGCCATACGGGCTCATGGAAATGGTATTCGCATTTCCCGTTATACCTATCGAAGCCGTCCAGGTTGCACCAAAATCACGAGAGCAGGCGACCGTATTGTCGCCACCGTTCGCGACGATCGCAACCTGGAACTGTGTGGTTTGGTCCATACAAACCTTCTTATGGTAGGTTCCACTCTGAAGGGTCCATGTCGCCATTGATATACTTTTATGCTACAAAAAAAAGAAATATTTTTATCATGTTCCGTAATTAATTTGACAAGATTGCATATAAATTAAGATATTTCCATATGTTCCTGCACCACACGGTGCTGTTCCATGACAACGAACCATTTTCGTTCCTTCTGGTGATTGATTCCACCATCCCGTATATCCTTGTGGAAATGTATAAGGAGTAGACTTACAGACCTGATTCCATATATATTGAAGACAAGGAACCGAGATAGAAGAAGCAAGTGTGTTGCTGTCATATGCAAGGCACGGATAGGACGGTACAGCCGATTGCGATACAATAACAAGAACAACAGCTGTTCCCAATACTAGTACAACTATGCCTAAAATGATCCATTTTTGATAATGACGCCAGCATGAACGACAGGATGATTCCCAACCTTCGTATGTTTTCTCGATTTCATCCACGAAGGTCGTCCACGAATTCTTATCTTGAATCGTAGGGATCGTAGAAACGTCCAGATAACGATCCGACATGGTTTGCCATTTATTGCGGGACACAGGGGTTCAATTTTTTTATGGCAATCTAAACAATGGGACACGAGAGTAGGTAGCCCATGTCATCTAAGGACTATTTTCGTCCCCGTGGAGACATTACTACGGTCCTCGATCTAACCGATCGAGATTCCCAAGATAATACTTATTTTCCGATTGATGCCGAACAATCATGGTTTCATCGTACCTCCAATCAAACCGTCTATCCTACCGCCATGAGCATACAAGAATTCACCCAACGCGGTCCCTCCGATTGGGGTCAGACCTTTAGCTTTGAACTCGGCTCCTTACCCGCTGGCGATTTACTACAAGGACTCTTCCTTCAAATGAAACTCGGTAGCTGGTACGACAACTCCGTTATTAACAAACTGTTGAATTCGGTTCTAACCACCGATACGGCCCAATTTGCCAATCAGTACTGGACCTATATCAACGGACTCGGAACGAGTATCATCGAATATGCCGATTTCATTGTGAACGATCAAACGATTGAACGTATCACTGGCGAATTCATTCATAACCATATGACCCTGAATCTGGATCTCAATGCTGCCTTCGGACTCTCAACGGATTCCATCGGATGGATTCCTTCTTCTTATCTGAATCCCACCAGCGTGGGACAAACGATGTTCTCTCCCAATCGTCCTTACCCTACGGAGAACGGAACCTATTTTTGTGTCCTTCCCTTCTTCTTTCTTCGTACCAAGCTGAAGGAAGTCTTCCCTCTCTTATCGTGCAATGAAGGCAATGTCCGCGTCGACGTTCGTCTCCGCCCCTTTTCCGAAGTCGTTCGAAAATACATCGGATACCGTGCGAATGCAGCCGATAGTCCATTGAATCAATCCGTTTCCTTTGTCTCTACGGCTCTACCTATCACCACATCCGTCATATCAACTGTGGCTCAACCCCCACCCTTTCGAGATTTCCGCATTCTGACAGCGTGTTCTCTGACCGAAGGATCTCTTCGCCAAAAGTTCCTCAAACAACCCTTCGAACAAATGGTGAAGCTTGTTCAGAATTTCTCCTTTGAAGAGCCTCTGAAATATCTCGTGTCCAAACCCAATGTTCAATCAGGAACCGTCGAAATTCAGCTGCCATTGGAACTCAATCACCCCGTCGTTGAATTGATGTGGGTGTTTCGCCGAAAAGGTGTACGTATCAATAACGAATGGTCCAATTTCACCCCTGCACTAGGATTCGAATCCAATCCCAACAAGGTATTTCCCCCTTGGCTCAAGTACGCTACCCTTCGTATCAACGGATCGGAGGTTATCGCCGCAGACGGTGATTGGTTTCGTCAAGATATTTCACAAAAGCATGATGGGGGACTGACTTCGTATCGTTCTCCCATTTATGGTTATTCGTTTGCGTCCTATCCTCAAAAGCACCAGCCGAGCGGAACGGCCAATATGAGTCGATCCACATCGGTTTCGTTGAATCTCACAGTGAATATCCCGATCGCCGCCGATCTTTCTACTCTTCCTAGCCCATGTGCATTCGATCCTGTGGTAACAGGCGGATGGGAAGTCTTTGTATTCGCCATGCATTATAACTGGCTTCGCTTTGAAAATGGATTATGCAATCGGGTGTTCTCTAGTTGATGCTCTGCATCAACTGCCAACAAGCATCGTTTACGATGCGGTGTTCAGCAGCTAATACATGAATGTATTAGAATGTCGACAAGCATCGTTTTACGATGCGGTGTTAATACATTTTAAAATTTGAGCGGTTATTTCAGAATGTATAAACATTAATCCATGTCGTACTATTACAACCTTACAAAGGAGCAAATACAAGAACGCAAGCTCGCATTTGATAGTGCATACCTATACAATGAGAGCCAGTATATTATGAAGACCGATATGCCATCCAACAAACAGCTGAATCTGATCGCAGATTATATTGGGTATTTGATTTATCGATCCAATCGCAAACAGAAAAAATACCAAGAAAAAGAAATCGGTATTCTCGCCTATTTTAACTATTATCGACAAGCCAGTGAGGCGGTAGTTGGGTTGATCTCATTCATTGGTATGGAAAAGATCAAAGAAATTAACCCGTTATCATATCGTATGGTAGAACGATTCATCCGAATGGATGATGGCCTCTAAGAACGTTCCACCAAATCAATGTTCATAATCATTGTATCATTGTGATCCGCAAAATACCAATCAATGTTCTCCTTCTCCGCGCATGTTTCAATCACTGTCCATACATTTGTCTCCCATGTTAACCGATACTGTGGCATGGTACAGAAATCACGCAAGACACCCTTCGAATGTTCAAAGAAACGATCCACATGTTGAACAGGCATAACAAAGAACCCTCCACAGAATCTCCAATGAATCGCATTTACAGTAAACGATCGACCATACGCCCAACATCCAGGAATCGTCACCTTTTTAAAGGTCGTTTCCTGAATCTGTCTTAGCTTCTTGATACACCGATCCCGATTCTTCGCAATCTTCAATATCCCAAAATCAATCCACATAAACTTCAGAACATCTGGAAAGAGCTCCTTTGCCTTCTTGACAAATTCCATTTTCGTATTCATCAAGGAGAAGAACTCCTTTGTGTCTTTCTCAACCGTACGATTTCCAGGAAGCTCTCCTTGAAATCCCATTCCCATTCGGTATAATTCAAATTCCATTAGGGGCATACCAATCGGATGAACGGTTATGGGAAATCGCTCAAATAGTGGGACATGGCTCGGATCCGTAAACAATACGATCGGAAGACCGCTTTTTCCCAAATCATCAAACCATGCAAAATATTCTTTTGCTCGTTCTGGTTTTTGGTAAATATCGTAATAACACGATACGAACATGCTAGTATGGCCTATGTTTGTTAGCTTTAGATTATAACACATGTAGAACCTATAGAGAATACCTCCCTATACAGTAAGGAATGGTGGCCAGTCTCTTAAAGGTCATTGCTTCAGGAATCCAAGACGAACGGCTGGCCTTTCGTCCGACACTCTACCCCTTTCAAAAAGTATGGGTCAAAGCCGGTCGATTTACCACCAAATGGGAACGCCTTGAATTTGAAAATACACCCACCTTCGGACAAACTGGATTTTTCCGTATTCTACGAAAAGGACATCTACTCACTCGATTGTTTCTCGTGGCAACCATGCCCGATATTTATACTCCACAAGCAAAAGCCTATGCAGCCAATGCGAATACACTCGCTTATCCCCAGTTTGGTTGGACCAATTCCCTCGGACATGCACTGATCCAACAACTCACCTTTGATATCGCTTCTTATCGCGTTGAAACCATCGATAGCCGTCTTCTTGAAATCCTCGACGAATTTCATACACCCCTTGAAAAGGTTCCCGTTATGAATGACATGATCAAACGAAAAGATAATGGATTTACCCAGACTTCATTTGGTTGGCCACAGGGATCCGCCCGACAACAATCTCTAAACGGATTTGCCGCTGGAAGAGGTGCATTGATGCCACCCTTCCAAGAAACCGTCGTGGTTCCCTTACCCTTCTGGTTTACACGAGGCGATACCGGTTGTGCCCTCCCTGTTGACGCCATGTCGATGGATGATCTCCGTGTCGGTATAACCTTTCGTTCCCTAAATGGACTATATTACACCACCACCCAAGTTCCCAATACGACCAATGCAGACGGTGCATCGTTAACCCCTATGACCGGCTCCAAGTTTTATAGCCAAGATCCTGTGTTGAATGCGAACCAAACTCCCTTATCGAATGCCAACGGGGTGATACAGATGCCTTTGAATTTGGCACTCGGTGATTGTCATATCATGGCCGAATACATCTATCTAGATCAAAACGAAGCCAACCGATTTCGTCTCGCCGATCTCCAGATTCCCGTCGTGCAACATTATGCGATCAATCCACAAGATACACAGGGACTCATGAATACTCGCATTCGTCTCGATATTCCCAATCCTTGTCGCGATCTCTATTTCATGTGCAATCCCTATCTCGCTCCATCCTATAACGCACACTTCTTGGCGACACGTGATCTCAAGGGGTCTACCAACTCACTTCCCAATAACGGACAAACTCCCTGGTGGCCCGATGCCGTCGGTCTCTCCTCTCTGCAAGCCGGTTCCATTGTACGCCCTGCATTTGCCTTATCCCAATCCGAACCCTTATCAGGATACGAATTGGATTATCAAGGTTCCCTTGTACGATTTCGTACGGAATCACCTGCCTTATTTCGTTCTATCATTCCTTCCTATGAACAACGAAAAAGTCCATGGGTCAACCGATATTATTACAATCTTCCACTCGCGATCCAGAATGGATTCACACCATTTTCCAAACCACAGGGCGAAGCGAATCTGGATAAAATTACACAACGCGATTTGATTCTACAATTCAAGCCCACACCTGGATTGATCTTGAGTGTTCCGAGATATACAGTATACACCTATGCAGAGACGTATAATATGCTACGTGTGTATGGTGGACGCGGCGGTCTCATGTTTGCGTATTAACGCAAATGCTTGTGGGCATGGGTCTTTCTCTTTCCCTTTGTCTTCTTGGCTCTCGCCTTTCTTTTTGTTTCCTTGGGAGATCCGTATAATTCCTTCGCCAATTCATTCGCCTTGTTCTTGGCTGTACCTTGAGACCATACATTGTTTCTCTTTCGGGTCAAACGGCGAACCGAATTATTATTGGTTCCCGCCTCGACTTCACGGCGGTATGCTGCAAGATTCTGCAACATCTGCTGATCCTCTTTCGCGGCATGATAGTATCCTTTTGGAAGATGACTCGACGGAATTTCATGATTTTTATTATTAAAATGGACCGCCATTTCTATGTCAACACAACATAAAAAATTTGAAATGCTGCTGCCGGTCTAAAATGGCACACCGCACTTTTTCGATCTACAATGCGTATCATCAGCTTTAATGTAAACGGAATTAAGTCCATGACCGGTAAACTCAAGAACGGAGAGAAAAAGGGGAGCCCTACTAATAACGTCATTCGCTCCCTCATCGAAGAACAACAACCCGATATATTGTGTCTCCAAGAACTGAAAACACAATCCATCGGTGATCTCGCTTGGCTCAAAACACACTATCGCAACGTCTATACCAATTTGTCCAAGCACAAGAAGGGGTACAGCGGTGTAGCTCTCCTTTGCAAAGAAGATCCTGAATGGGTCGAAACCGATTTCAATCGATATGATTCGGAATTCATCGGATCATGCCCTGAAGATATCGCTCACGAGGGTCGGATGGTTGTCGCCAAGTTTTCGACGTACATTGTTGTCACCGTCTATACACCCAACGCCCAACCCGATCTCGTCCGTATCAAAGAACGAATTCAATGGGAGAGCGTTCTACGAATGTACTTATTGGAACTGCGACGTGAGTTTGGACTGAACATTATTCTCTGCGGCGATCTGAACTGCGCCCATCATGAAATCGACATTCATAATCCGAAATCCAACAAAGGATCCCCTGGATTCTCCTTGGAAGAACGCCGCGAATTCCAATTGATGCTCGATTCTGGATTCGTTGACTCGTTTCGGCATCTGCATCCTGACAGTGTCCAATACAGCTACTTTTCGAACTTTGCACGATCGCGTGAACGTGGCGTCGGATGGCGTATCGATTATGTTCTCGTTTCCGATCCGTCGATCATTCAAGGCGCCGCCATTCTTGGAGAATACTTTGGTTCGGATCATGTTCCTGTTCTTCTTGACTTCTAATCATTTGTGTATGAATCTCATACCTCGATGATTATTTTTATAACTCATGATTATTTTTGGGCACTTTTTATAAGCGGCTTTGCCGCGTCGCGTTCCGCTTAAAAGTGCATGATTATTTTTATTCTGTCTTCTTATTTTCATTAAGACTATCTTCAATGGTTATATCGCCTGTTTCGATAAATTCATTCCAAAGCTTTTCCAATTGTCTTAAATCTGTCTCCTTTTCATATGTTGCTAAATAGTTGAATAATGTGTTGATGCCATTAAAGTTAATATACTTCATAAATATATTGAATAGATAGAGTCCATTTATCCGACGAAGTTTCGCGGCGAACTCGGTTATTTCTCTATGACTCATGTTATATTATGTATACAACATGAGCTTTAAATGTCCAAAAGTAATATGACACTTTTTGAAAAAATGAATTTAGTCGGAATCAGAATCTGACCCGTTTTTGGGCACTTTTTTTGAAAAAGTGCACTTAAAGTTGATCCCAGCTGCACGATTGTCATACTTGGGCAACGATACAATCGCCTCCCTTCCATATTCTGGAAATGGAACCGTTCCATCCCACGGCTCACCCGATGCCACCCATGCACTGATTTTTTGCTTCAAGTCCATAAAACTCAGAGAATTCGCACGCACGCCATTCGTGGTCAACTGATTCAGTAAACTCAGACCCTCTTTCAATCGATCCTCTTTGGTTTTATCTTTCTTTGCCATCTAGTCTGTTGTATGCTGTTTCTTTTAAGCCAATGGATTGTTATAGGGTACCCATAACCCTAGGGCCATTAGCTTATGCTAATGGCTCATACCCCTTCATCATCATATGCAGAATACACGAATGATCTACCAGCAGGCCGTTGGCATAGACACCACGAGACATCAGTTTATCCGCATGCTCGAGAGAAAAATTATACACCGTCGTCTCACCCTGTACTACCACGGCATCCGTCATAGAAACCGGTAGGCTAAACTTCTTTTCCACCACACGAATCTTTCCATCCGCCACAATCTGATCACGTTGGGCGTCCGTTAATGTATCCACCAATAGGCAACGATCACCAGTAACCGTAAGATCCGCCGTCAAATCCGAATGAGTCTCCTTAGAAAGAGTGTACATTTCTGTGGTGGTCGCTGAGCCTACACGATCAATCGCCTTGAAACCGTTTAGCGATGTCTTGACAAGCATTTTCGGGCGTACGTTCTCTACCGCCACCTGCTGCTCCGTATCATCTACTTTGCAGGTAATTAGTGTTCCAGCAGCGAATCCGACGGTGGGGATCGACATAACTTCGTTCAAAGAGCGAGCAAACATCTATTCCAATAAAGGAATTAATTAAAGAGAAAGCATACGCAAATTCGCCAACGGTGCACGGATCATCGACGGATCACAGTCATTTCGCGAAAACACGAACCAGCACTGCCCATCCTTAATGTGGAACCCAACACAATATTCGATCTTGGGATCACAGAAGCTAAATGGCAACGCGTAGGCCTCGGGGCGAAGCGTATCGCGATTGAAACGAATGACCGAGTGGTAATAATGTCTCGTCGTCGCATACTTGACAAAGTGCACGACACAGTACAACGCACCATTGTACTCGCACAGCGGAGACGAACCACGGAATCGATTGAAGATATGCGGTGTCGTATACTTGGTATGAATCTCCAACTTCTGCTTACCATCCGCCTGCTGCTTTACCGCACCAATCTCCATCGGACCCCAACCATAAATGAAATTGAGCTTGCCCTTGGCCGCCTCAATATGGGTCAGCGAAGTCGAAGGGACCGCGATCCAGTTCTTCTCACACTCCGACGTGTAAGGACCGTTAATGACCGAGACGTTTGTAATACGCTGCTGATCTGGAATGTAATCACCCACCGCAATCACGATGTGTCCATTGTTCACGATGTTCTTCGACGACGCCGAGAATCGCAAACGACCATTCTGCCAGAAGAGACGCACATCCTCCAGACCGAAAATGTTGCTCGGATACGACTGCATTTCCTCCTTGATCATCTTGACATCCTCCGTCGGGTACCCCGACTCATTCAGAAAGGTGACACCATTACGCGTCTTCACATGCTGGTTCGGATCACGCATGTGATACAGACCCTTCTCATCAATCGAGTAATTCACATAGCGGGTATTCATAATAAAACGGCGATTGGGATCCGTGCTCGAATACGGAAGAATCGAACAAGACGACACCTTGTATTCTTCGAAATCCTTGAACGGCAGACGCATGTACTCACCCTTGTACGTTGAACTTGTCAATGGCTCCGTGTAGTAATGCATGTTGTCCCATACGTTGTGAATGTAGTGTGGTGTTCCATTGTTGATGTAATTCACGACATCCAGCAAGCTATCCTGACGCGTCTTGCCCGCCACATAGCACGCCAAAATCGTGTTCTCATACTCAAACATACCATTGTAGACCGAATCCTCAATGAAGAGAACGTCGTCCTTTGGATAAGGAATGTGGCGACCCTTCAAATAATAGTGATAGGACTTGTAGTGATCTGATTTCTCACGGAAGTATCGCGTCAGGTAATAAATCGGCTCTGCACGGGTCGAATGATACTGAAACGCCTTGTTCATCCACAACTCCATCTTCAGTGGGTCCTTCATCAGCTCATAGCACTTGGCGATCTGATAGTGGCTGTACCACACTTCCTCACGCCATCCACCAATCTCAATACGACGCTTGTAGTGCACGATCGACTCCTTGAATCGACCCAGATCCTTCAGGCTCTGACCCAGGTAAAAATGAGCACGTGGATTGTTCGGATCCTCCTTGACTTCCTCCGTCAGCAGACGAACATCACGCTCGAACTTGTCCGACTTGCACCCACCGTCGTTCTTGTCATCAATATAGAACACGTCGTTTGGAATCTTTGACGTTGGATCACCCGACCAATACTCATGGGTTGCACCAATACACTTCCATGGATGCCCGCACTTCATAAAACGGGTGTTGTAATACTTGAGATTGCCGTTCGACTGAATGACCGTGTAGCCATTTGATGTTAGCTGGAAGTCCTTGAATGAGGAAGACGGCTGAATGTTCATATCCGCATCCACCGCCATCGCGTACGTCTTCTCCGCGTCCCATTGTAGCTCGGTGCACAAGGCTTGTGCATTCTGAAACGAAACCGTGCGATTGTAGCCAAACGTCTTGAAAGGATCCACGGCAATCTTGAACGGCTTGCCGCGTGGCGTTAGAAATTGGGTACAGAGCTCCACGGTATTGTCTGTCGAACCCGTGTCCAGAATTGCCACCGCGTCCACGTGCGGAAGGGCGTGCTGCAGACAACGCTGGATAATCTTGGATTCGTTCTTGATCATGAGAAGCAGGATAATTTTGTTGTGTTTGTGAGCGGGAGGGGCATTCCATTTCTTGGGAACAATCACCTCATTTACGGGTACCGATACTGGTTTTGCTTCCACTGGCTCTTCAGTCTTCACTTCTTCTGGCTTTACCTCTTCGACTGGTTTAACCTCCTCAACTGGTTTAACCTCTTCAACTGGAGTTGCATCAACTGGCTTTACCTCTGCAAGAAGATCTGACGGGGACTCAGACATGATTTAATTAACTTTCATTCATGGTCGTTTAAGTTATTCTCCGAATATTCTTAGGGGTCATTAGAATGTCGGCGATTAACTATCTAACTCTTGTGAGTACGATCGTCGTCACGGCGTCAGGTACACCGGTTCCTCCAGGATATATCAATATTGCCAGTACCAACAGTGCACCCACATGGGCAAATAGTATTTCTACTAATGGAATCCAAGGATCCACCATTGTGGTAAGTTCTATAACGGGTAGCACCCTTACTGTCAGCTCTTTTAGCGGAAGTACCACGACCGTTAGCACTCTTACTGGAAGCAACCTTGCGATCAGTTCCCTTAATGCTAGTACTCTCAGTGGAAGTACGATAACGGTAAGTACGCTTAGTGGAAGTACGATAACGGTAAGTACGCTTAGTGGAAGCAATATTGGTTATTCTACGCTATCCGGATCCACTATAACGTCGAATAATATTGTTCTGTCCACCTTAACGGTCTCAAGCATTAACGGTGGAGCACCAGGAGTGGCGGCGTATTCAACCTTTAACGCTAGTTCTATCAATGTAGCTTCTACGATAACTTGTTCCTCAATCAATGTATTAACTGGAAAAATGGGCATTGGAACGGCAGCCCCTGTTGGAAACTTTCATGTTTATGCCTCATCAGGCCCCTTTATGAATCTGGGAACGGCTGTCTATCTCAGTTCTTTGACAATGGGCATTGCTTCTGGAACAGGTAGTTTTTCGAATGATGCTATCGTGAACGACGTTGTCATTCGTGCTACCTCAACTGGTAGCAACATGATGCTTCAAACTGGAATTGGAAACGCTGCGATTTATATTAACTCATCTAATAATGTTGGTATAGGAAAATCAAATCCCACTGCAAAGCTCAACGTAGCAGGCAATATTCAAACCAATTTTGGATCAGGTATCTCATTTCACGATTCGTCTGTAAACTGTGGTTCCTACTCTATTATTGGTGTAAATGCTGGACCATATTATCCATTACGAATTGTTCTAAACAGTGATAGTGGTACACCTCGTCATTTACAAATCGGATATTATACAGGCGATACACCATCAGGTACATGGAATCAGACAATGGGTGTTAATCCAATTTCAGGGTATGTTGGTATTGGAACCGCATCGCCTAATGCAACCCTTCAGATTTATAATTCAAGTGCGGCAGGAGCAGGATGGGGGGCTCTACTGGTAGACTCCCCCAATGCAGGTGGTGCAGGTGGTTGTATTACCATTCGCAACTCATCGGGTGGACTCAACGGGTTTTGCAGTTTGATCTTTGAAGTTGATGGTAGTACATCTTGTACCTCTAGTAGCACACCTACTGGCTTTACTCAAGGAAATGGTATGATTTATTGTCAATCTACCAATGCAAACAATGCAGGAAAACTAGGATTTATCCTATGGAACGGTTCTGCGGAGGTAGAATTGATGAGCATTCAGCCAAATGGAAACATTTTGCTGAACGGTGCAGGATCCAATTGTGCTGGTATTAATATGCCTACCGCTGGATATGGATTAACATGGGGGCCAGGATATTCGCGTATTTTCGATGATGGAAATATACACATTTGTACCGATGACTATATGTATTTCCACACAGGATCCAATACAACTACTCCAGGAACGGAAGCGATGGTCATTTCTAATTTAGCTCATATCGGTATTGGAACGGCTACCGCAGATGCCCCCCTTCATATCTATAAATATGTATCAAGATCATATACAAGTTATGGTGCTCCAATTGGTGTGCAACTTGTCATGACTAATTCTGCGGGTGGTAGATGGTACATTGGACAAGATATCAATTATTCTGGTAATTCTAATTTATACTTTATCGCTAATACATCTGCAAGTGGTTTTGGTACATTGGATGTATGTGGTCTTGTTGAGAATGACACACCTGGTATGCGTCTTATGAACTTCACAGGTCAGCACCGTTGTGCATACGACGATACCATTCACTACGCTATTTCAGAGGGTCTTATTGTCCGTGCAACAGGAACCTATTGGTCTCTGGCCGACACCTATGAAAATACCTCCCAAATAGATCATATCACCATTAACGAGTCATTGCCACAAATTACCCTTGTAAGAGAGGCGAATTGTCCATCTGTATTTGGAGCAGTTTCCTTTACCGAAGATACTAACAATACACGCAAAAACCGTGCTGGACGTTTTACGTCTATTTATGCCAATCCATTTGGAGAAAAGAAGCGTGTCTTTGTCAATGCTCTTGGTGAAGGTGGTGTATGGGTATGCAATATCAACGGCAACTTTACACTTGGAGATCTTATTACCACCTCCACGGTTCCTGGCTATGGTATGCTCCAATCCAGTAATCAGATCGTAAACTACACCTTTGGAAAAATAACTATGGATTGCGACTTCCAACCCACTTTACTTCCCGTTCTAACCGCTAGAACCAAACAAGTATCCAATACCACAATGGAACCTCTATTCGAAGATAAAATCATCGAAGAAAAAGTTAACGAAATCGTATTTGATGAGGAAACACAAAGATACGTCCAGAAAACGACGATCAAACAAACGACACAGCAAGTTCAAGTAAGCGAGGATTTTCCATTGTACGACGAAGATGGAACTGTTATCGGAAAACATACGATACAGCGTCAAGTCGCCAAAACGACCGTGTCAACCGTCGACGATCTCGATGCCAATGGAAATGTTCAATGGGACCCTTCCTTGGATGCCAATGGCGTTCCACTTACCAAACCTGCCTATCAACTGCGTTATCTTGATCCAGATGGTACCATTCTTACAAAAGAGCAGTACGATACACGTATACAAAATGGACAACTCGCCTATCTTGCTGCATTTGTTGGATGTATTTATCAATGTGGATAATTATAGTGCAAATACGGTCAACTACCCTATCGAATAATAATTTAATTATCATTCGATATTCAACTCCGATATGCATTTTCTTACGGATCATTAGAATGTCGACGGTTAACTATCTACCCCTTTTGAGTAAGATCGCCGTCGAAGCTTCCGTGCCCGTTCCTCCAGGATACATTCAGATCACCAGTACCAACAGTGCACCCATATGGTCCAATAGTATCTCTACCAATGGAATCCAAGGATCAACCATCGTGGTGAGTAGTCTTACTACAAGTACCATTCGTGCAAGCACCATTGGAATAAGTACTCTTACTGCGAGTACGATAACCACGAGTATACTCAATACTAACGCAACATCGGTCAACTCTCTTAGTGGAAGTACCATAACCACGAGCACCCTCAGTGGAAACACGATTGTGATCAACTCTCTTACCGCGTCTACCATTACGGTATCCACGCTAGGTTATTCCACCCTCTCAGGATCATCCATTACCACGAGTGCCATGGGATATTCCACCCTCTCAGGATCGACCATCACCACAAGTGTCATGGGTTATTCCACCCTCTCAGGGTCATCCATTAACACGAGTGCCATGGGATATTCCACCCTCTCAGGATCGACCATCACCACAAGTGCCATGGGATATTCCACCCTCTCAGGATCGACCATTGCCGCGCAGAATATCACCCTGTCTAGTTTGACAGTATCCAGTATCAATAACGCCGCGCCCGCGTCAGGATGGTCTACCAGTGTCGGTGGCGGTTCCTATTACACAACAGGAAACATCGGTATCGGAACCGCGACACCTGCCGATAGATTATCTCTGTATAGTTCGGCAAATCTGTCATTTCGTATGAGTAATACAAACGCTGGGTATTTTCAAATTGGTTTAGCCAATGGAGGAGGTGAATATTCGGGCCAATCCATTGCAGGAGATTCTGTCCTACGTGCGATATCTGGAAATATGATGCTCCAGACTGGCTCTGGAAATGCAGCGATTTACATTAACTCCTCCAACAATGTCGGTATCGGAACGAACAACCCAACCTCCAAATTCGTTGTCTACAACTCTGCGATCTCTCAGTTTACGGTATTTAATGGTGGAACCGATATCAGTGGTTCAGATATATCTGGTGGTTCATTATGTTTCTCAATAACATCCAACAATTCAGGAACCTCCACCTATGGCAACAATACATATGGACGTTTTGGTCGTCTTACCGTGAATTACAATACTGCACAGGGTGGATCCGGTCAAGCCAGCTTCTGGAGAGACTGGGGCATTGATCGAAACGGTAGCTTGTATTTTACTACCAATCAAAGTACCACCCAAGGTATCACTCTCACGGGAACCGGTAGTGTCGGTATCGGATCCTCTAGTCCTACCGCAACCCTTCAAGTCAGCGCAAGTGCTAGTGTCTATGGTCTATTTCGCCTGGTAAATAGCACGGGTACCACCAGCAATGAAGTCAGTATGGCATATTTCAATAACCCATCCGCGTCCTACGCAGGCGAAACCGGTTCCGCCTGGTGTCATGGAATCGCATCCTATGGAGTGGGAACCAATAACTTCGGATTCGGATGTGTCAACACAGGTCTCATCATGAGCATGTTATCCTCTGGGTTCGTCGGCATTGGAACAAATAATCCTTTGAATCCACTACACATCAATAATGGTGCCGCTAGTCCCCTACAACTCCAACAATCAGGAACAGGTCCCAATTACATAACGTTCAAGTCGAATGGAACGGTCTATGGTTATTTTGGACTGGAGGGTAGTGGAGGAATCAACCTGTTTGGCAGCAATACCTCATATGGTATGTCCTTTGGAACACCAACCGCTACCAATGTGAATATTTCAACAAGCAACATCGTTCGTATGACCGTTGCCGCAAATGGAAATGTCGGTATTGGTATCACCACACCTGGATACAAACTTCATGTCGACGGTGCCATCTTTGCATCAGGCGATATTACGGCCCTGTCCGATCAGCGATACAAACAAAACATTGTTCGTTTGAATCATTCCTTGGATATCATTCGCGGTATCAATGGATATTCGTATACCCGTGATGACTATCGCCCAGGAGAACGCCAGATCGGTCTCCTCGCCCAAGAATTGTTAAAGGTTCTTCCTGAAGCGGTCAGCTACGATTCCAATAATGATCAATACAGTGTCAATTATAACTCCCTGATCGCACCTCTTGTCGAAGCCGTCAAAGAATTATACGATCGCGTGGAACTACAATCCAAAACAATTGATAAACAACAACTCCTCATTCAACAACTTTTGAATCGTGCATAAGAGAAATCCTTTGTTAAAATACGGCAATGATAAAAAATATTCACAATATAGAATGGCAATTCAATTACCATTAGATATTGTTCCAAATACAACCTGTTCGGGGGCATTTGCACTCTTTCGTGTCTCTACCTCCTATACCGGTCCTACCATTACTGTTCGAAGGAGTTCTGACAGTGCAACGTCCGATTTTTATGCGGATGCATATGGACAATTGGGAACCGCCGTGAATGGAACAGGAACGACGATCGAATCATGGCTGGGAACGTCAACGGGCTATCTCACAAAATGGTACGATCAATCTGGAAAGGGGAATCATGCGACACAGACCGTTGTTGGTAATCAGCCCTACATTGATATTATTAATAACCGCATTAGTTTTACATCAGGTAGTGCTTTTTTTAATCTTCCCAATGGAACCGTTCCCATGAATGTTTCCTATACCGTCACCGTGAAACATCATACCATTACCTATGCGGCTGGAACATGGTTGAGTGCAAATGGAAATGGTCCATCAAATAGTACAGGCAATGGTTTTCGTCGTAGTAATGCAGGTTATCTGAATTGGTGGTATGCAAATGACTTTGCAGGAAAGGATAACACGTATACCACAGGTAATACAGTTACCCATTCATACGATGGTACGTATAATTATTTATATATCAACGGAACACCACAAGGAGTCTCCGTGGCTCGATCTGGCTGGGCAGGAGTAGCAGGAAATGAATATATGGCAACCTCGCCTTATGGAGAGTATTTGAACGGTGAATTGTACTATCTATTCATTTTTAAATCGTTATTGTCCACGAATGAAAGGAGTCATATCGAACGAGGCGTGTCTCTTCCCAATCAGATCGTTAAATATTCACAAATCAAATCCATGTTTGGAATCAATACATCTACCTTTACACTTGGTCAGGCCGCGACCTATATCGGTGTCCCCGCGAATCAAACCATGAACGCATCGATGTTCAACGGATGCGTCCTTCGAAATGGATTATTTATGAGATTTTATACTGGAACCTATTTTGCTAATAACGTCAGCTACTTTAATAGTAATACTCCTACGTACACAGGCGTTACAACCAATCTACGAAATACGTATTGTGCAACGGGTGGATTATCAAATCCAAATGTTGTCAGTGATCAAGTCGGTAATATTGCGGTCATATCGGTCTACTCGGTGGAATGGTTTGGATTATTTTATGCACCCATAACGGGAACGTATACATTTTACCTAACCAGCGATGATACAAGTGTTGTATGGATGGGAGGTAATGCATTATCGGGATATACGACAAGCAACGCGTTATTTTATACACTATATGTCTACACGGAAGTAACGGCAACCTTGCCATTAACGGCAGGAACATATTATCCATTTCGATTTCAATATGGTGCTGGTGGAGGAGATACTCTAAAGTTTAGTTTTACACCTCCAGGCGGTACTCGTGTATACGATGGAACAGGATATTTCTTCTGTCAGAGTCGCAATATAAGTGGCAGTAGTGCATACGAATATGTTATGCGAAATGGAAGCACTGAAATCACCACGCGTATTCAAGGAACAACCTCTTCCAATCCAGCTACCAGCGGGTATGCGATCTATTCCGCCAATCCATGGCTACCCAACGGGTACTATTGGATTAAATCGGCCACCATGCCGAACGCGTTGCAGATGTATGTCGACATAAAATATGGCGGTTATGATTTTTATGCCATAACAGGCGGAACCAGTGTCAATTACATAACACAAACTCATTCAGGAACTGCCCTTGGACTAGAATTGATGATCCCTCGCAGCCAGGACCATTGGCGAGCCATTTATAATTATATTAATACGACACTTGCTAGTAATTACGGAGTATGGATGGTAGCTCTTCCTATTTATAAGACTACCTCGGGTGGAAATTATACTAGTTATGCCATGTATGATCCGCGATATGGAAACAGCGGTTCGACGGCAGGATCGTATAACGGTGCACCTGATTGGACCTGTAAGGACGGCGGTCTATGGTATTTACGAGATATTCCGCACGGAGAACCGAACGGTGATTATACCGCGAATGCATTTCTTGGTTCCTATGGAGCTGAGACATCCTATCTGCGACCCTATGGTGCTCCTGGTTTTAATGATGGAAGTAATATCTATTTCACAGGAGCGAATTATATCGTTTCCACCAACTATGCAGGTTCCACCCTTACTACATTGTACACCTATTTCGATGGATCGACGTCCGAACGTGCTGCACCCAGTGCACTTTACATTAAAAACCTAACTGGAACCAATACAAACGGTGTTTACTGGATCAATCTTCCAACGGTGGGAGCAACACAAATCTATTGCATTATGGATTCCACAGTAGACGGCGGCGGTTGGATGATGGCCATGAAAGCAACTCGTGGAACTACATTCTCGTACGATTCCGCGTATTGGACAGGCGTTAATACTCTGAATGCGACCGATACCACACGCAATGACGCCGATGCAAAATTCAATACCATGAATTATTTTCCCTCCAAAGATTTGCTTGCTTTATGGCCCGATATCCCATACAATTATAATAGTGGAACCGGTGGTAGTCTGAGTCTTTCTGGTTATAACAATTGGTGCTGGATGAAAAATAATTATAACGCGGGTACCAAACAGACACTCATTAGTTATTTTTCAACTGCAAGCAATGTTTCGTTTGGAACCCCAAAGGGTGTGGAACAAGGAACCGCGTTTAGTAGCCAGGCTGGTAATTCATTCTATGGTATTAATTTTACATCCTTTTATAATACAAGAGTTCGATGGGGTTTCGCTTGGAATAATGAATTTGACTGGGGGTCAAACGATGTGATTGGAGGAATTGGTCAATATGCAAACTGGGGAACCCTACAGAGCCTTTCCGCAGGAGATCAGATCGGATGCTGTCAGGATACAACGGGTATCAATCGCAGT
>Ga0214921_10003597_pt1 | contig 23560 bp, 24 predicted proteins | sample LL1505_MetaG_FD_177992 | JGI IMG/M metagenome (GOLD analysis project Ga0214921, IMG submission 177992) | Freshwater microbial communities from Lake Lanier, Atlanta, Georgia, United States - LL-1505 | ecosystem: Environmental > Aquatic > Freshwater > Lake | place: USA: Georgia | collected...
GCAGCCACAGCCAAGCCTACACAAACGCCTGGCCAACGCTCCACGAAGACGAAAAACCGCCCTCTGGTACCCAAATCGAGCCTTAATTTAGCGCCTATGGGGCAAAGCCCTTTCGCTCTTTTTTCCGCAGCCCGTCAGGCGCGCCGCCAGCGCCCGGCCAGCGCGGCGGCGCCGACCACCAGCCCCGCCAGCACCCCAATGGCCCCCGCGGCATTGACCGCATGGGCGCTGCCGAGTGCCGCTGGCAGCGGCCCGGCCAGGGCGTAACCCAGCGCCGCCACCCCCGCCCCCAGCCCCGCGCCGCCCAGCAATTGGCTGTTGTAGCGGTTGGTGATCAGCCGCATTGCCGCTGCCGGGGCGACCAGCAGCGCCACCACCAGAATCGAGCCCACCGCCTCGAAAGCGGCGACGGCGGCGGCGGCCAGCATGAGGTTCAGCGCGATATCCAGGAGCCGGACCGGCAGGCCGATGCTCTGGGCATAGGCGGCGTCAAAACACAGCAATTTCAGGGGGCGCCAGAGTGCTGCCACGGATGCCGCCACGGCCAGGCCCACGCCCGCCAGCATGAAGACCGCGCGTGGCAGGCTGGCCAGGGCGGTGGCGTCGAAGAGCGAGGCCAGGCCCTCGGCCTGTGGCCAGAGCAGGGTCTCCATTTGGCCGAACAGCACGCAATCGACGTCTAGATCCACGCTGCGCGCGCCGGTGACATCGAGCAGCACCAGGCCTGCTGCGAAAAACCCGGTGAAGACAATGCCGGTGGCGGCACCGCCCTCCAGCCGCGCCACCCGGCGCAAATGGGTGATGGCCGCCGCCGCCAGCAGCGCCGCCAGCGCAGCGCCCAGCAGCACCGGCAGCCCGCTGCGCGCGCCGGTGACGAAAAACCCCAGCACAATGCCGGGCAGCACGGCATGGGTGATGGCGTCCCCCAGCAGCGATTCGCGCCGCAGCACCAGAAAACTGCCGAGCAGCCCACAGGTGGCGCCGGCCAGGATGGCGGCGAGCAGCGGCGCGAAATCGAGTTGCAGAAAAGCCGTCATGCCCGGCGCAGCAGGAGGGAGGCGACAAAAAACGCCGTGCCCACCAGCACCACCGCGGCCCCGGTGGGCCAGCCGGCATGGCCGGCGGAGAGCAGCGCGCCCAGCACGCCGGAGAGGCCGCCCAAAGCCGCGCTGGCCATGAACATGCCGGGCAGGCGCTGGTTGAGCATGCGGGCCGTGGCCGCTGGCAGCACCAAGAGCGCCACCACCAGCACCAGCCCCACCGCGGGCAGGCCGGCGATGCAGACCAGGAGGATGAGGCCCATGAGCGCCGCATCGGTGCGGCGGATGTTCAGGCCCTGCAGGGCGGCGAATTCGGCATCAAAGCACAGCGCGCGAAGGCGGGGGAAGAGCGCCACCGTGCTGGCCAGGCAGAAGGCTGCGAGCAGCCCGGCCGCCCAGGCATCCTCGGCGCGCATGGTCGCCGCCTGGCCCAGGATGAAATGGGACAGGCCTGCCTGCGCCCCCGCCGGCATGGCCTGCACCACGGAGAGGCCGACCACGCCGAGCGCATAAAAACTGGCCAGCACCACGGCGATGGCGGCGTCCTGCCGGATGCGGCCGGTGGCGGAGAGCGCCTGCACCGCCCAGAGGCCCAGGGCGCCGGCCACCGCGCCGCCGATCAGCAAGGGCGGCAGGGCGCGTGGGTCGGTGTCCCACCAGGCGCCGAGCAGTGCTGCGGCCACCACGCCGGGCAGGGCGGCATGGCCCATGGCATCTGCCAGCAGGGCGCGGCCGCGCAGCAATGCGAAGCAGCCCACAGCCCCCGCCGCCACGCCCAGAGCCGCGCAGCCCAGCACGACCACCAGGGTGTTGTGGGTGATCACGCCGCCAGCCCCGCGCCATAGGTGGTTGTGATCATGGCCGGGGTGAACACATCGGCCACCCGGCCCGCTGCCACCACCCGGCCATTGAGCATCAGCGCATGTTCGAAAATATCCGGCACCGAGGCGAGATCATGATGCACCGCCACCACGCTGCGGCCGGTGGCGGCGAGTTTTTGCAGGATTTTGATGATCTCGCGCTCGGTGGCGGCATCGACGGCGGCGAGGGGCTCGTCCATCAGCAGCAGATCGGCCTCCTGCGCCAGGCAGCGGGCGAGGAAGACGCGCTGTTGCTGGCCGCCGGAAAGCTGGCCGATGGGGCGCTCGGCCAGGGCCTCCATGCCGACCTCGGCGAGGGCGGCGCGGGCGGCCTCGCGCTCGCGCCGGGGCAGTGCGCCCCACCAGCGGGTGCGGGGCGTGCGGGCCATTGCCACCACATCGAGGGCCGAGGCGGGGAAATCCCAATCGACGCTGGCGCGCTGCGGCAGGTAGCCGATGCGGGCGCGGGCGGCGTTGAGCGTGGTGCCGAAGAAGCGGACCTCGCCCTGGCTGGGGATCAGGCCGAGTGCGGCCTTGAGCAGGGTGGATTTGCCGGCGCCATTGGGGCCGATGATGGCAGTCAGGCCCTGCGGCACCTCCCAGGAAATATCGGCGAGCGCTGGGGTTTGGCCGTAGAAGACATTGAGATGGTGGATGCTGAGCGGTGCCATCACAGCCGGCCATTCAGCCCGGCGGCGGGGGCGGTGCCGCCCAGGGCGCGGGCGATGGTGGTGATATTGTGGTCCAGCATGCCCTCCAGCGTGCCGGTATAGCTGCCGGCGCGGCCCATCGAATCGGAAAACAGATTGCCGCCCAGGCGCACGCTATGGCCGCGGGCGGCCGCACCCTCGATCAGCGCGCGCACGGCGCGGTCGGGCACCGAGGTTTCGGCGAAGACGGCGGGGACGCGGCGGGTGACCAGCATGGCCACGATGGCCTCGATGCGGATGAGCGAGGCCTCGGCCTCGGTGGAGAGGCCCTGGATGCTGTCGATGGCCAGGTCATAGCGGCGGGCGAAATAGCCGAAGGCGTCATGCGCGGTGACCAGCACGCGTTGCGGCCCCGGGATGCCGGCCAGGGCCGTGGCGGCGTATTCATGCAAGCGGCGGAGGCGGGCGCGGTAGGCGGCCAGGTTTTCCGCCAGGGGCGCGCGGGGCAGCAGGGGGGAGAGGGCCTCGGGCAGGGTGCCGGCGGCTTCGGCCCAGAGCAGCGGGTCCATCCAGACATGGGGGTCGGCCGCGTCGGGGTATTCGGGGTGGGTGCGGAGTTCGGCGCGGGGCAGGGCCTCGGCCATGGCCAGAACCCGGCGGCCGGCGGCGGCGAGGCGGGCGAGCACCTCCTCCATCCGGCCCTCCAGGCGATGGCCGTTCAGTATCACCAGATCGGCGGCGAGGAGTTTTGCGGTATCGGCCCTGGTGGGGCGGAAGAGGTGGGGGTCCACGCCCTCGCCCATCAGGCTCTCGACCCGCGCGGCGGGGCCGGCCAGGGCGCGGACGGCATCCGCCAACATGGCGGTGGTCGTGACAATGGCGGGCAACCGGCCTTGGGCCAGTGCCGGCGCCGCGAGGAAGAGCGCGGGCAGGCCGCGCCGGTGGATGCTTGAATAGCTGTTCACGTCTTCAATGATTCAGGAATTTCAATAAGTTGCTCCTGAGATGTGGCCCTGGTTGGCAAGCTTGGCAAGCCCTGGCCCCTTGCGCCGGGGTCATCCAGCCGCAATGCTGGGCGGCATGGCCCCACGCCCACCCATTCCTGAGGATCAAGTTGTCGAATTGGCGGAGATGTTCCGCCTGATGAGCGACCCCACGCGGCTGAAGATCATTCTGGCCTGTCTTGATGACCCGGCGGCGGTGGGGGAGATGGCGGATCGGCTGGCGATTTCGGCCAGCCTGGTGTCGCATCATCTGCGGCTACTGCGCGCTGCGCGGCTGTTGCAGGCGGATCGGCGGGGGCGGCAGGTGTTTTATGTGGTGGGTGACCCGCATATCCGCTCCATGCTCTCCGACATGGTGGATCATGTGGCCGAGGGCGATGCCGAGGTTGAAACCGATCCCGGCGGCGGCGGTTAACTTTCTCCGGCGATCTTGTCGCTATGCTGCACTGCGATTATGGTTCGGCCGCACTGAGATAAGGGGTGGCGCGCGGAAAAAGCGTCACCATTGTTGGGAAGCACAGCTGGGATGCGAATGAGCATGCGCCTTGTGAGAAACGGGCTTGGGGCGTTGGCCGCCCTTGCGATGACTTGGGCGGTCACGGGGGCCGCCTTGGCCTCGGAGACCACCACGCTGGGCGTTCCAGTGCCTTGGGCCATGGGGCTGCAGGCCTCTGGCGGGCCGATCAAGACCGCCATTCATGATTTCAACGCGATGGTCTTTTGGATCATCGTGGCGATTACGATTTTCGTGGGCGCCTTGCTGGCCTGGGTGATGTTTCGCTACTCGGCGAAGCGCAATCCGGTGGCGAGCCAGACCAGCCACCACACGGGCCTTGAGATCGCCTGGACGGTGATCCCGGTGCTGATCCTGATCGTGATCGCCATCCCCTCCTTCCGCCTGATTTATTATCAGGACCGGACGCAGGAGGCCGATATGACGATCAACGTCCAGGGCCGGCAATGGTACTGGAATTATGCCTACCCTGATCATGGCGGCTTCAACTTCGACAGCCGGCCGATCCCGACGGAAGACCTGCAGCCAGGCCAGTTGCGCAACCTGGCGGTGGATGAGCCGCTGGTGGTGCCGGCCGGGCGCAATATCCGGGTGATCAGCACGGGCGTGGATGTCATCCACTCCTTCTTCGTGCCTTCGCTGGGTGTGCAGCGCTATTCCATCCCGGGGCGGTCGATCGAGACGTGGTTCCGCGCTGATAGCCCCGGTTCCTATTTCGGGCAGTGCAACCAGATTTGCGGCACGAACCATTGGTTCATGCCCATTGAGGTTCGCGCCATTCCTGCCGCCGAATTCGACGCCTGGGTGGCCTCTGCCCGCACCCGCTTTGCTGCGACCATGCCGGCTTCCGCCGCGCCCGTGGTTGCAGCCGCAGCTGATGCTCCCATCTCCGTTGCGGCCATAGCCGCACCGCTTGCGCGCTAATATAGAACGAGAGGCAAGATCCATGGCGACCGCCCACGCGCATGATGACCATCACGACCACGCCCCTGGCTTTGTGTCGCGCTGGTTGTTCAGCACCAATCATAAAGACATCGGCACGCTCTACATCATCTTCGCGCTCTTCGCGGGGATTGTTGGCATCGGCATTTCGCTACTCATGCGCATTGAGCTGCAGCAGCCTGGCTTGCAGATCTTTGCCGATGGCCAGTCCTGGAATGCCATGGTCTCGGCCCATGGTCTGATCATGGTGTTCTTCGTGATCATGCCGGCGTTGATCGGCGGCTTCGGCAATTGGTTTGTGCCGATCATGATCGGCGCGCCTGATATGGCGTTTCCGCGGCTGAACAATATTTCCTTCTGGCTGCTGGCGCCGGCCTTCCTGCTGCTCGGTGGCTCGATGTTTGTCGGCCAGGGCGCGGGTGCGGGCTGGACGATTTATCCGCCGCTGTCGGATGCGCAGTATCAGCCGGGGATGTCGATGGATATGGCGCTGTTTGCGCTGCACCTGGCCGGTGCCTCCTCGATCCTGGGTGCGGCGAATTTCATCACCACCATCCTGAATATGCGCGCCCCGGGCATGACGCTGCACAAGATGCCGCTCTTTGTCTGGTCGATGCTGGTCACCGCCTTCCTGCTGCTGCTGGCGGTGCCGGTGCTGGGTGGTGCGATCACCATGCTGATCACCGACCGCAATTTCGGCACGGCCTTCTTCCGCCCCGAGGGCGGTGGTGACCCGGTGCTGTTCCAGCATTTGTTCTGGTTCTTCGGTCACCCCGAGGTCTATATCATGATCCTGCCGGCCTTCGGCATTGTAAGCCATGTGGTCTCGACCTTCTCGAAGAAGCCGGTGTTTGGCTATCTCGGCATGGCCTATGCGATGGTGGCCATTGGTGTGGTCGGCTTCGTGGTCTGGGCGCACCACATGTACCAATCGGGTATGGATGTGGATACGCGGGCCTATTTCATGGCCGCAACCATGGTCATTGCCGTGCCCACGGGTATCAAAATCTTCTCCTGGATCGCCACCATGTGGGGCGGTTCCATGCGCTATGACACGCCGATGCTCTTTGCCATTGGCTTTATCTTTCTGTTCACCGTGGGTGGTGTGACGGGCGTGGTTCTGGCCAATGCCTCGATCACCCAGATCCTGCACAACACCTATTATGTGGTGGCGCATTTCCACTATGTGCTGTCGCTGGGTGCGGTGTTCGGGATTTATTGCGGCATCTATTACTGGATCGGCAAGATGAGCGGCCGGCAATATCCCGAGACGCTCGGCAAGATCCATTTCTGGCTGACCTTTATCGGCGTGAACCTGACCTTCTTCCCCATGCACTTCCTGGGCAATCAGGGCATGCCGCGCCGCTACCCGGATTATGCCGATGCGCATGCGGGTTGGAATATGGTCGCCTCGATCGGCGCCTATATCTCCATCGCCAGCTTCGTCTTCTTCTTCATTGTGATGTGGGTGACCTTCCGCCGTGGTGCGGTGGCGGCCGCCAATCCCTGGGGTGAGGGTGCGACGACGCTGGAATGGCAAGTGCCGAGCCCGCCCGCCTTCCACACCTTCGAGGAACTGCCGCGCATCCGCTAATGCGCCGCCTGGGGTAATGATACGATGAGCGATACGGCCATCAATGACCGCGTGGGGGGGGCTTCGGCCCCCCTTGACGCATCTTCCGCCGGCTCCGAGGTGCGGGACTGGTTCACGCTGCTCAAGCCACGGGTGCTGTCGCTGGTGGTGTATTCCGGCGTGGCGGGGCTGTTGGTGGCGCCGGGGCATATGCATCCCATCCTGGCCATCACCGCCATTCTGTGCATCACCATCGCTGCCGGGGCCGCGGGTGCCATCAATATGTGGTATGACCGCGACATTGATGCGGTGATGCGCCGCACGATGAACAGGCCGATTCCAGCCGGGCGAATCACACCTGATTCGGCGCTGGCCTATGGCGTGTGGCTGGCGGTCTTCTCGGTGCTGCTGATGGGGCTGGCGACCAATTGGCTGGCAGCCATCGTGCTGGCCGGCTCAATCGGGTTTTATGTCTTCATTTATACGATGTGGCTCAAGCGCCGCACGCCGCAGAACATTGTCATTGGTGGTGCTGCCGGCGCCTTCCCACCGCTGATTGGCTGGGTGGCGATGACGGGGTCGATCAGCGCTGAGCCGCTGTTGCTTTTCGCCATCATTTTCTTCTGGACGCCGCCGCATTTCTGGGCGCTGTCGCTCTTCGCCCATGCCGATTATGCCCGGGCTGGCGTGCCCATGCTGCCGGTGGTGGCAGGCGCGCGGGAGACCCGCAAGCAGGTGCTGGTTTATACGGCGGCGCTGCTGCCGGTGGCGCTCTCGCCCTGGATCATGGGGTTTTCGGGCTGGGTTTATGGCGCGTCCGCGCTGCTTTTGGGGCTTTGGTTCCTCAAGCATGCCTGGGCGGTATGGACCGATGCGCAGGACGAGGCGGGCCGCAGCCTGACCAATGATCTGCCGGCGAAAAAATGCTTCAAATACTCCATCAGCTACCTCTTCATCCTGTTGGGTATGCTGGTGGTGGATCACCTGGTGCTGACATGACCCCGGATTTCGACAAGGAGGCTGCCGAGTTTCTCCGCCGCCGGCGGCAGCGCAATTGGGCTATTCTGGCGGCTTTGGTAGCCCTTGTGGTGTTGTTCTACCTCATTTCCGTCGCGCGGTTGCTGCGTGGCTGACGCAGCGGCAGCCCTGGCGCGGCGCAACCGGCGCACGCTGTTCGGCGCCATGGGGTTTGTTGGCGTCATGGTCGGCATCTCCTTTGCCGCCGTGCCGCTTTATGATTTGTTCTGCCGCGCCACCGGCTATGCCGGCACGCCCATGCTGGGCAGCGCGGCGCCGGGGGCGGTGGCCAATACCACCATCAATATTCGCTTTGTTGCCTCCACCAGCCCAGGGCTGCCCTGGCATTTCGCGCCGCAGCAGGTGTCGATGCCGCTGGCTTTGGGGGAGGAGGGGGTGGCCTTTTATACCGCCCGCAATGACAGCGCGGCGGCGGTGACCGGCATTTCCACCTATAATGTCACGCCGGATATTGTCGGCCGGTATTTCCACAAGACCGCTTGCTTTTGTTTCACCGAGCAGACCCTGCAGCCGGGGCAAAGCGTGGATATGCCGCTGGCCTTTTGGGTGGACCCGAAAATTCTCGATGACGCGCAGGCGCGGGCCGTGCGCAACATCACCGTGAGCTACACCTTCTTCCGCACCCTGGCCGATGCTGAGCGCGCGGGCGCCCTGGCAAGTGCGGGGCCGCATATTGGCGCTGGAACCACCCGTTGACGGGTTGATCAAAGCCGCATTTGCCGCGATGTTGCGGCGCAGAACAAAGGGCTCCTGAAGCCCGGGAATCAGGATTGAGAATGGCCAGTTCCGCCCACGCCGCAACCACCCCTGACGGCCAGGAGCCCGCTCCGCCGCATAAGCACCCCTATCACCTGGTCGACCCCTCGCCCTGGCCGCTGTTGGGCGCCTTTGCGGGCGGTGCGATGCTGTTCGGCATTGTGCTGAATGCGCATGAGGGCATTCGTTGGGTGTTCTTGGCTGGGCTCGCCGGGCTGCTTTTCACAATGTTCATGTGGTGGCGCGATGTGCTGAGGGAAAGCCGCCAGCCTGGCGTGCATACCCCCATCGTGCGGCTGGGCCTGCGTTACGGCATGATGCTGTTCATTGCCTCTGAGGTCATGTTTTTCGTGGCCTTCTTCTGGGCCTATTTCCACTACGCCATTTTCCCGGAAAATGTGTCGGGCGCCGAGCACGCGGTCTGGCCGCCGGCGGGGATCACGACCTTCGATCCGTTCCATCTGCCGCTGCTGAACACCATGATCCTGCTGCTCTCGGGCTGCACGGTGACCTGGGCGCATCACGGGGTGATCCATAATGACCGCAAGGCGCTGATCCAGGGGCTGGCGCTGACCGTGCTGCTGGGGCTGAGCTTCACTGGCCTGCAGGCGATGGAATATATGGAGGCGCCCTTCGCCTTTGCCGGCGGTGGCATTTACTCCTCCACCTTCTTTCTCGCCACCGGCTTCCATGGTTTCCATGTGATGGTGGGCACCATCTTCCTCGCGGTGTGCCTGTTCCGGGCGATGTCGGGCCAATTCACCGCTGAGCGGCATTTCGGCTTTGAGGCCGCGGCCTGGTACTGGCATTTCGTGGACGTGGTGTGGCTGTTCCTCTTCGTCGCCATCTATGTGCTGGGTGCCGGCCACTCGGCGCATTAAGTGATGAGCGGGGGCGGGGCTGCCCGGCCCCCTTTGCGCTGGCAGCGCATTGTGCTGCCAAGTTTTTTGGCCTTGCCGATGCTGGCGGTTATGCTGGGTTTGGGCATTTGGCAGGTTCAGCGGATGGGGTGGAAATCTGCCCTGTTGCAGGAGCTTGCCGCGGCCCAGGCGGGGCCGCCGGTCAGCGCCGATAATCCGGCGCCTTTTGCTCACATCATGGCCATTGGCCGGTTTCGGCATGATCTGGAATTGCTGCTGGGCAGCGAGGTGCGCGGCACAACCCTGGGCGCCGCGCTGATCACGCCGCTGGAGCGCGATGGCGCGCCCGCGCTGCTGGTGGAGCGCGGCTGGGTGCCGCTGGACCGCTCTGGCGTCGCCCGGCCTGAGGGGCTGGTCACCGTGCAGGGCTATATGCGGCCCTCTGAGCGGCCCGGGCTGCTCTCGGCGGCGGATAGCCCGGCCAGCCGGCGTTTCCACAATTTCGATATTCCAGCGATGGGTGCGGCGCTGGGCCTGCCGGTGGCACCTTTTGGCCTCGCGGTTGTGGTGCCTGGCCGCGCCCGGCCGGATGGTGGCCTGGGCAGCACGCCGGCGCCCAATCAGGGCGGCGTGCCCAACCCGGCCACGGGCTTCCCGGCGCCCAGCAACCCGCATCTGGGCTATGCCATCACCTGGTTCGGCCTTGCTTTGGCCTGGACTGGGATTTTCGCCCTTTGGGCCAGCAGACGGATCAGCACGCCATGAACGCCGCCTATCAACGCCTGAAATCCCGCCATGCCCGCATCGCCACGCTGGGCGAGGCCTCTGCCATGCTGGGTTGGGATGCTTCGGCGATGATGCCGCAGGGGGGCGGTGCGGCGCGTGGCGACCAACTGGCTTTGCTGGCCGGCATGATGCATGAATTGGCCATTGCGCCCGAGGTTGCCGAGGATTTGGCGGCAGCCGAGGCCGAGGGCGAATGGGAGCAGGCCAATTTGGCGCTGATGCGCCACGGCCATATCCGCGCCACCGCCCTGCCCACCGCGCTGGTTGAGGCGGTGTCGCTGGCCAATAGCCGCTGCGAGAAAATCTGGCGCGAGGCGCGCAGGACGGCCGATTTCGCCCTGGTTCGCCCGGGTTTGGAGGAGGTGGTTGGGCTGCAGCGGCAAACCGCGCAGGCGCTGGCCGCTGCGCTCGATCTCAGCCCTTATGACGCGCTGATGGATGGTTTTCAGCGCGGTGTGACCGCTGCCGAGGTCGAGCCTATCTTCGCCACCTATGAGGGTTTTTTGGCTGAGGCGCTGCCGCGGGCCTTGGAGATTCAGGCCAAGCGGGGGGCCGCCATCCCGCTTCAGGGGCCATTTCCGGTTGCCACCCAGAAGGCGATGGCGCAGGCGATGAGTGCGCGCATGGGGCTCGAATACAGCCATGCCAGGCTCGATGAGAGCACCCATCCGTTTTGCGGCGGCACGCCGAGCGATGTGCGCATCACCACGCGATACCATGAGGGCGATGTCGCCCAGGCGCTGCTGGGCGTGCTGCATGAAACCGGCCATGCGCTGTATGAGCGCGGCCTGCCCGAAGCCTATCGCCGCCAGCCGGTGGGCGAGGCGGCCGGCATGGCGGCGCATGAAAGCCAGTCGCTCATCATCGAGATGCAGGCCTGCCGGGGCGATGCGTTTTTGGGCTTTCTCGGCCAGCAGCTTCAGGCGGCTTATGGCGGCGATGCGGCGGCCTATGATGGGGCGAATCTGGCCAAGCTCTGGCGTCATGTGCGGCCGGGTTTTATCCGTGTTGATGCTGATGAGATCACCTATCCGGCGCATGTCATTCTGCGGTTCCGGCTGGAGCGGGCGCTGATTTCGGGTGATTTGGCGGTGGCTGATCTGCCGCAGGCCTGGGGGGAGGGGCTGCATCAGTTGCTCGGCATCACGCCGCCGGATGACGCGCAGGGCTGCCTGCAGGATATCCATTGGCATGATGGCGCCTTTGGCTATTTCCCCAGCTACACCTTGGGTGCCATGGCGGCGGCGCAGTTGATGGGTGCGGCGCGCGCCGCCACGCCGGGGCTGGATGCGGGTTTGGCCGAGGGGGATGCTAGCCCGCTCCTGGGCTGGCTGCGGGTGAACCTGCATGGTCAGGGCAGCCGGTTGGGCTTTCAGGATTTGCTGTGGGCGGCCACCGGCAAACCGCTGGACCCTGCCGATTTCACCGCGCATTTGACCCGGCGCTACCTGACTGATTGAGGAGAGCCGGGTTATAAGCCCGGCCATGCGCTATATTTCCACCCGCGGCCAGGCCGCGCCCCGCGGCTTTGAAGGTGTTTTGCTGGCCGGTCTCGCCGAGGATGGCGGGCTGTTTATGCCCGAGACCTGGCCGAGCCTCTCGCCCGATGAATGGCGCGCCCTGCGCGGCCTGCCCTATGCCGAATTGGCCACCCGGCTGCTGCTGCCCTTCATGGGTGAGGCGGTGGCCGAGGCTGATTTGCGGCGGATGTGCCAGGAATCCTATGGCAGCTTCTCCCATGCCGCCACCGTGCCGCTGGTGCAGCTTGATGAGCGCAGCTTTGCGCTTGAATTGTTCCATGGGCCCACCCTGGCCTTCAAGGATGTGGCGCTGCAATTGCTGGGGCGGCTTTTCGACCATGTGCTGGCGCGGCGGGGTGAGCGCATCACCATTGTGGGCGCCACCAGCGGCGATACCGGTTCGGCCGCCATCGAGGCCTGCCGGGACCGTGCGGCGATTGATATTGTCATCCTCCATCCGGAGAACCGCACCTCTGAGGTGCAGCGCCGGCAGATGACCACGGTGCTCTCGGCCAATGTGGCCAATCTCGCCATCCAGGGCAGCTTTGATGATTGCCAGGATGCGGTGAAGGCGATGTTCAATGACGCACCCTTCCGCAATGAGATGAAACTGGCGGCGGTGAACAGCATCAATTGGGCGCGGATTGCGGCGCAAATTCCCTATTACGCTGCCGCTGCCCTGGCGCTGGGCGCGCCGGATCGGCCGGTGGCGGTGTCCGTGCCCACCGGTAATTTTGGCAATGTGCTGGCCGCCTATGCCGCCATGCGGATGGGGCTGCCGATTGAGCGGTTTATTATTGGTTCCAACCGCAATGATATTCTGGCGCGGTTTCTCGCCGGCAATGACATGTCGGCGCGGCCGGTCGAGCCCAGCTTCTCGCCGAGCATGGATATTCAGGTCTCGTCGAATTTTGAGCGGCTGTTGTTCGAATTGCTGGGGCGCGACGCGGCCGCCACGGCCGAGCAAATGGCGCGCTTCCGTGCCGAGGGGCGCATGCCGGTGCCCGATGCCGCCTGGCACGCCGCGACCAGCCGCTTCCATGGTTTTGCCCTCGATGATGCCGGAACGCTGGAGGAAATGCGCCGGCTGAAGCGCGAGAGTGGCTATGTGGCGGACCCGCATACCGCGGTGGGCACGGCGGCGGCGCGCGCCCATCCTGGCCCCGCGGATGTGCCGGTGATTATTGCCGCCACGGCGCATCCGGCGAAATTCCCCGATGCCGTGCGCGCAGCACTGGGCGAGGCGCCGGCGCTGCCGCCGCATTTGGCTGATCTTTATGAGCGGGAGGAGCGCTTCACCGTGCTGCCCAATGCGTTGGCGGGGATTGAGGAATTTGTCCGCGCCCATGCCCGGCGCAACGCATGAGCAGCATTTGCGCCCATCGCGGCGGCGCGCTGCTTTGGCCGGAAAACTCGCTCACCGCCTTCCGCCACGCCCTGGCTTTGCCGATTGAGGAGGTGGAGTGCGATGTCCATCTCTCGGCCGATGGCGTGGCCATGGTGCATCATGATGCGACGCTGGACCGCACGACCGAGGGCACGGGGCCGGTGGCGCATCGGTCTGCCGCAGAATTGGCGGCGACGCGACTGCGCGGGCTGAATGAGGGCCTGCCGCGCCTGGCCGATTTGCTCGAATTGGTGGCGGCCAGCGGCAAATTGCTGCGGCTGGAAATCAAGGCCAACCATGAGCACCACCATGTTCCCGCCCTGCTGGCGGCGGTGCGGGCTGATCTTGCGCGGATTCCCGCCCGCATCCGGCTGATGTCCTTCCTCCCCGCCTGCCTGGCCGAGGCGGCGATGGCTGATATGGATTTGCTGATCCGCCCCTCGGATATGGCTTGGCACAGTGCCGCCTCGCTCAATGCCTATGCGGCCGGCTTGGGCTGCAATGGGCTGGGCTTTGGCTTTGAAACCGATGAATTGCCGCGGGTGCTTCCCGGCATCACCGGCACCAGCAATATCTGGCGGGCCGATACGGCCGAGGCTTTGGCGCAGGCCTTTGCCTGGGCGCCGCATTCCATCACCACCGATGACCCTGTGCGGGCGCTGGCGCTGCGCGGCGGCTGACGCCCTGCAATGCCGGCTGTGCCGCCCCATATGGCGTGGGGGCGGTTTTGCCGCCAACATGCCCCACAAAACTCCCCTCAGGATCCCAACCTTGCCCAGCGATGCCATCCAGGTCACCACCCTGCCCAGCGGCCTCACCATCGTCACCGAGACCATGCCGCGGGTGGAGACCGTCTCCTTCGGCGCCTATGTCGCCGCCGGCACCCGGCATGAGGATGCGGCGGTGAATGGCGCCTCGCATTTCCTTGAACACATGGCCTTCAAGGGCACGGCGCGGCGGGATGCGGCGGCGATTGCGCGAGAGATTGAGAATGTCGGCGGCCAGATCAACGCCTATACCGCCCGCGAAAACACTGCCTATTACTGCAAGGTGCTGAAGGAGGATGTCGGCCTCGCCGCTGATATTATTGGCGATATCCTGACCAATTCGGCCTTTGTGCCTGAGGAGCTGGAGCGCGAGCGGGGGGTGATTCTGCAAGAGATCGGCCAGGCCAATGACACGCCGGATGACATCATCTTCGACCATTTCCAGAATACGGCCTATGCCGATCAGGCGATGGGCCGCCCCACTTTGGGCGATGAGGCGATCATCAAGCAGATGCAGCGCGGGGCGCTGACTGGCTATATGCAGGCGCATTACGGCCCGAAAAACATGGTGGTGGCCGCGGCCGGGGCGTTGGAACATGCGGCTGTGCTGGACCTCGCCCGCAGCCATTTTGCCGGCCTGCCGCAGCAGCCCGCGCCGGCCGCCGAAGCCGCGCGCTACACCGGCGGCGAATTCCGCGAGGAGCGCGATCTCGACCAGGTGCATGTCGTGCTGGGCTTTGAGAGCGTGGCCTATCGCAGCCCGGACCACCATGCCGCCATGCTGCTCTCCACCCTGCTGGGTGGTGGCATGTCCTCGCGCCTGTTCCAGGAAATCCGCGAGAAGCGCGGGCTGGTCTATTCCATTTACAGCTATACCCAGCCCTTTGATGATAGCGGGCTCTTCGCCATCTATGCCGGCACAGGCGAGAAGGAAGCGGCGGAGCTTGTCCCTGTCACCCTGGCGGAATTGCTGCGGGTGCAGCATGACGTGACCGAGGATGAGCTGAACCGCGCCAAGGCGCAGCTTCGCGCCTCGCTGTTGATGAGCCTGGAGAGCACCGGCAGCCGCTGCGAGCAACTGGCCCGGCAATGGCAGGTGCATGGCCGCATCATCCCCACCGAGGAAACCAAGCAGAATATCGCCGCCGTGACGGTGGCCGATATTCAGGCGGTGGCGGCGAAGATTTTTCGCGGCAAGCCGACCCTGGCGGCGCTTGGCCCGGTGGGGAAAGTGCCGGGGCTGGCGCAGATCAGCGAAAGCCTTTTGGCATGAACCGCCTCGACCGGCTGGCCGCCCTTATCGCCGCCGCGCGCCAGGCGGGTGCTGATTCCGCCGATGCGCTGCTGGTGGAAAATGCCAGTCTTTCGGTGCAGCGGCGCCTGGGCAAGCTGGAGCAGCTGGAGCGGGCCGAGGGGCTGGATATTGGCCTGCGGGTCTTCATCGGCCAGCGCCAGGCCATCATCAGCAGCAGCGACACTGACCCGGCAGGCTTTGCCCGCCTGGCCGAGCAGGCCGTGGCGATGGCCCGGGTGGTGCCGGCTGATCCGTTTTGCGGCCTGCTCGATGCGCGGCCGGCGCCCGATGCCACGCCGCTCGACCTGCATGACCCGAGCGAGCCCAGCGCCGAGGCGCTGATCGAACGCGCCGCCATGGCCGAGGAGGCGGCCCTGGCCGTGGCCGGGGTTACCAATAGCGAGGGCGCGGAGGCGGGGTGGAGCCGGCTGCGCATTGCCATGGTCACTTCGGGCGGTTTTGCTGGCGAATATGCCCGCACCGGGCATTCCATTTCGGCCACCGCGCTGGCTGGCAGCGGCACGGCGATGGAGCGGGATTATGATTATTCCTCGGCCGTGCATCTGGCTGATCTGGAGGAGGCGGGGCTGATTGGCCGCCGGGCTGGGGAGCAGGCGGTCAGCCGCCTCAATCCGCGCCGGCCGGCCACGGCGCGCTTGCCCGTGGTCTATGCGCCGCGCGTTTCGGGCAGCCTGATTGGGCATTTGTCGAGTGCGATCAATGGCGCGGCCGTGGCGCGCGGCACCTCCTTCCTGAAGGACAGTATGGGCAAGCGAGTGCTGGCTGCCGGGTTACGGGTGGTGGATGACGCCACCCGGCCGCGCGGGCCGCGCTCACGCCCCTTCGATGCCGAGGGCACGCCCTGCGCGCCGCTCGCTTTGGTGGAGGATGGCGTGTTGATGAGCTGGCTGCTGGATGGGCGCAGCGCCCGGCAGTTGAAGCTGGCCAGCACCGGCCATGCCAGCCGTGGCACGGGCGGCCCGCCCTCGCCCTCGGCCACCAATCTCTGGCTCGCGCCGGGCAGCGCCACGCCGGCTGAGCTGATGGCTGATATCCGCGAGGGCCTCTACATCACCGAGATGATCGGCATGAGCGTCAATGCCGTGACTGGGGATTACAGCCGTGGCGCCTCGGGTTTCATGATCCGCAACGGGCAATTGGCCGAGGCGGTGAGCGAGATCACCGTGGCTGGCAAATTGCAGGAGATGTTCCTGCACATGACCCCGGCCTCGGACCTCATCTTCAAGCGCGGCACGGATGCGCCGACGCTGCGGGTGGAGGGGATGACGCTGGCCGGGGCCTAGAGCCTGTTGCGTTCGCAAGGGCTCACTGCACAGGCTCTAGCTCATTGTTTTGCGAGCATCTTTATCCGCTCAAACGGGTCCGTTTGAACGGATGATGCTCTTTGTTTTGCGAGCATCTTTATCCGCTCAAACGAGTCCGTTTGAACGGATGATGCTCTCATCATCCCCGCAGCCCCGGCGCATGGGCCAGGATGTCGCGCGCCACCGCACGGTCTCGGGTGATGAGCGCCGCATAGGCGGGGCCATCGGAGAGGATGGGGTCATTGCCGCCGGCGATGAGGCGCTCGCGCGTTGTGGGGTCTTGAATCGCGTGGTGCAGTGCTTGGGTGAAGCGGGCGAGCGCCGCGGCGGGGCTGCCAGCGGGGGCGAAAAATCCGGTCCAGGAGACCAGGTCATAGCCGTGGAGAATTTCGCTGATCGCCTGGGTGTGTGGTGTGAGGGGCCGGCGCTCGGCGCTGGTGACGGCGATGAGGCGGGCGCGATTGGCTTGCAGGGCCGGGATCAGGCTGGAATGGCTGATGATGGCGGCATCGATCCGGCCCGTCCCCACCTCCCGCGCGGCATCGGCGCCGCCGCGATAGGGGATATGCTCCAGCCGCACGCCGGCGCGCAACTGGATCAATTCGCCCATGAAATGGCCGATATGGGCGTGGCCGGGCGTGCCATAGGTGATCTGCCCGGGCCGGGCGCGGGCGGCGGCGAGAAAACCCTGAAAATCCTCGGCCGGGAAATTCTGGTGCACGGCCAAATAATAGGGCTGCGAGGTGACCTGGGCGACCGGGGTGAAGGCGGTTTCGTAATCCACCGGCAGTGAGCGGCTGACCAGTGGCAGGGTGGCGAAGGTGGCACCTTCGAGCATGAAGGTATGGCCATCCGGGGCGGATTGGGCGAGGGCGGCGGCGGCGATGGCGCCTGAAGCCCCGGTGCGGTTTTCCACCACCAGGGATTGGCCCAGATGCTCGGCCATTTTCGGCTGGATGGTGCGGGCGATGGTGTCCGCCACGCCGCCGGCGCTATAGGGGATGATCAGCCGGATGGGCCGCTCGGGATAGGTTTGCGCCAGCGCGGGTGTTGCGAGGGCGGCGGCCAGACTGGCGCGGCGGGTGAGGCGCATGGGCGGGCATTTCCTGTTGTGCCGCAAGGCTGCGGGGCGCGCGGGGCAGCGTCAAGCAGAGGCTGGCTTTGCCGCCGGGCGCGGGGGCGCTATGGCGGGGCATGCGCATCCTCTTCCTGGGCGATATCGTGGGCCGCAGCGGCCGTGATGCCCTGACCGACAAGCTTCCCGGCCTTCGTGCCGCCCTTCGCGCCGATCTGGTTGTGGTCAATGGCGAGAATGCTAGCCATGGCTTCGGCCTGGCGCCGGAGATGGCGCGCGCCTTCTTCCTGGCCGGCACCGATGTGATCACCCTGGGCAACCACGCCTGGGACCGCAAGGAGATCATCCCCTATCTGGAGATCGAGCATCGGGTGGTTCGGCCGATCAATTTCCCGCCCGGCACCCCGGGGCGCGGGGCTTTCGTGGCGGTGCTGGATGATGGCCGCAAGGCGCTGGTCATCAATGTGATGGGGCGGCTGTTCATGGATGCGCTGGACGACCCGTTTCGCGCCGTGCAGGCGGAGTTGCAAAAGCACCCGCTGGGCCGGGCGGTGCAGGCGGCGGTGGTGGATGTGCATGCCGAGGCGAGCAGCGAGAAACAGGCCATGGGCCATAGTTTTGACGGGCTGGCCTCGCTGATTGTGGGCACCCACACCCATGCGCCCACGGCGGATCATCAGATTCTGGCCGGCGGCACCGCCTATATGACCGATGCTGGGATGTGCGGCGATTACGACAGCATTATCGGCATGCAGAAGGGGGCGGCGGCGCTGCGGTTTTGGAAGAAAGTGCCGGGCGAGAAACTCGCCCCCGCCGAGGGCGAGGCCACGCTTTGTGGGGTTTTCGTGGAAACCGATGACGCGACGGGCCTGGCCAGGCAGGTGGGTGCGCTGCGGGTGGGTGGGCGCCTGTCGCAGGTGATGCCGGGGTTCTGAGGCGGCTCTAAGCCGCCTCAGGCCTTTGATCAGACATCATAGCCAGGGTTGCGCCGGTCCAATTGCCGCAGCATGGCCGGCCATTCCATCAGCCCATAGGGCCTACGGGTGCCCGGCTGATAATTCATATAGGTCTCATCCAGCACCGCCTGCGGCACGCGGGCGAAGGGCGTGTTGCAGGCCATTGCCGCCAGCTGCGCCATGCAGCTTTTTTCCAGCCGATGCAGGGTGTTGAACGCCTCACCGATGGAATTGCCGGTGGTCAGCAGGCCGTGATTGCGCAGGATCATGGCGTTGTTGGCGCCCAAATCGCGCACCAGCCTCTCCTGTTCTGATTCGTTCAGCACCACGCCGTTGTAGTCGTGGTAGGAAATATGGGTGAAGCGCATCGCCGTCTGGGTCAGCGGCATCAGGCCGCATTCCAGCGAGGAGATGGCCATGCCCGGCCAGGTGTGGGTGTGGATGACGCAATTGGCGTCATGGCGGTGCTTGTGCACGGCGGCATGGATGACGAAGCCGGCGCGGTTGATGCCGAAATCGAAATCGCCATAGCTCGTCTTGCCGACGACATTGCCCTCGATATCGATCTTGATCAGCGAGGAGGCGGTGATCTCGTCATACATCATGCCATAGGGGTTGATGAGGAAGTTGTTATCCTCCCCCGGCACCCGCATGGAGATGTGGTTGGCGCCGATATCATCCATGCCGTAGAGCGCCACGAGGCGGTAGCAGGCGGCGGTATCCACCCGCGCCTGCCATTCGGCGGGCGAGACTTTTTCGCGCATGGATTCGATGCGAAGCGTTTGTTTCGGCTGGTCGAGCATGTTTCAACTCCCTCTATTGGCAAAAGCTTGGTGCGGCGTGGTGCCGCGGGTCAATCCACAAAGAGCCAACGGTAACCATCGGCGGTGTGTTTCAGCCGCCCGGCGGTGGGGCTGGGGAAATGCACCGGCAGCAGCATGGCGGGGGTATCGGCGGTGCTTTCGAAAATCTTCAGCCGCGATTGGGTGGCGGCCTCGGGGTCGTTGCAGAAGATGGTGGACCAGGTGGGTTGGTTCACCTGCAGCTGATGGTGCATCAGGTCGCCGGTGATGACCGCGCGCTCGCCCTTGGAGAAAATATTCACGCAGCAATGGCAGGGTGAATGGCCGGGGGTGGGGATGATGGTGATGCAGTCATCGAGGCTGAAATCATCATCGACCAGCACCGCCTGGCCGGCCTCCATGATCGGCAGGCAGTTCATCAGGAAGACATCGGGCTTGTGGTTGCCAACCGGGCCTTCCTTCGCCGCCGCCTCCCAAAAGGCATATTCGGTCTTGTGGAAGATGTATTTGGCGCGCGGGAAGGTCGGCACCCAGCGGCCATCGCGCAGCACGGTGTTCCAGCCGCAATGGTCGATATGCAGATGGGTGCAGAAGACGTAATCGACATCATCGACCGTCAGCCCCTCCGCCGCCAGCCCATCCAGCCAGGGCTGCTTGGGGAAATCCATCGGCGCCGGATAGCCCTTATCCTCGCCGGTGCAGGTATCGACCAGGATGACATGGTGCGGCGTGCGGATGACGAAGCTTTGGTAGGTGATGACCATTTTATTGGTCGCTGCCTCATAGGTGCGCGGGTCCATCTCGCGCAGCAGGGCATGGGCCGCGCCGGGAGGGGCGCCGGGGAACATGGTTTCCGCCACGCGCCAGGGGCCGTCGCGCTCGATGATGCTGGAAATGGTGACGTCACCAACTTTAAGGCGATTCATGGGCGTTCCTCCGCGTGAAACCCCAGCCTAAACCTGACGCCGAGACGCGCAAGGTGGTGCGGGCGGCGGGACTCGAACCCGCACGGCCCCAGGGGCCGGGAGATTTTAAGTCTCATCCGTCTACCATTCCGGCACGCCCGCACTGGGCTCTTATGGCCTGCCTGGGCTCAGGCGAGAAGCCGCATGGCTTTGGCCGCGCGATAGACCGGGCCCACGAGGAAATTGCACAGCACCGTCCGCGTCAGGTGAAAGCCCAGCACCAGCGGCACGGCGAGGTCGAGCGCCTTGGCGGTGAGTGCCATTTCCGGCATGCCGCCCGGCGCCATGCCCAGCACCACGGCGGCCTGCGGCAGGCCGGTGGCCCATCCCAGTGCCAGGCCCACAATCGAGCACAGCAGCGACAGCGCCAGCGAGGACAGCACCGAGGCCCAGGCCAGCCGGTGCGAGCGCAGCAGGAAATCCCGCGTCAGCCGCTGCCCCAGCGAGGTGCCCATGCCGATCTGCGCCATATTGATCATGATGGTGGGCACGCCTGAGGGCAGATGCTCGGTGGCGGCGAGCGCGATGGTGAGGCCGAAGGGCCCCAGCATCCATGGATTGGCCACCCCGGTGCGGCGCATCAGCAGTGCCGCCGCCAGGGCACCCAGCATCATCACCCCGAGCCAAAGCGGCTGGACCGGCAGCCGGGCGGTGGAGAACGCCGCGTCATCGGCGTGATGGGCGAAAAACCCCAGCACCAGCGGAAAGCTGAGCACGACGACGAGCACGCGAATCGTCTGGGCGAGGGTGACCGGCGCCATGGCCACGCCCTCACGCTGGGCGAGGACTGCCATCACCACCACGCCGCCGGGGACGGAGGAGAAATAGCCGGTGCGGCTGTCCATCCCGGTCATCCGGGTGAAGAAGGGCACAACGGCCAGGCCGGCGAGGATGGAGAGGAAAGCCGCCAGCACCAGCACCGGCATGGCGCCCGCCACGGCCTCCATCACCGGGCCGGAAAAGGTTTGCCCCAGCCCCAGGCCCAGCATGATCAGCGCCACCGGCCGCACCACCCCATGCACGGCGACGGGGCGGAACCAAGCGAGGGCTGCGGTGGCGAAGAGCGCGCCGATCATCCAGGCCAGCGGCACATGGGCCAGGGTGAACAGGGCCCCGCCGGCAGTGGCCGCGACGAGCGTGGTGAGGTGGGTGGTGATCGAGGGTTGCACTGCACCGCAGCATCCGCCCCGATATGCCCGACGTCAAACCCTCAAATGTTGAAACCATATTGCGCCAGACCGGTATTGCCCGCGCTGGCGGCCGTGCTGAGGCTGAGATTGGTGAGGTAGCGCTCAGCCATTTTCTGCACCTCCTTGGGGTTTTGCAGCTTGGCGATGTTGTAGCGGTTATCGACGGCCTTCATCTGCGCCTCGACCGATTGCACGGCAATGTCCTGCGGCAGGCCCAGCGCCCCGGTGACGACCCGGCGCAGAATCGGGTCGCCCAACACCGCGAGGCTGCTGGTGGCCGAAGCGGCCTTTTGTTGGAAGAGCAGCGCGTCACCCATGCCGGGGTTTTTCGCCTCCAGCTCATCCCGCCGCCTTGCGGCTTTGAGCCCTTCCAGCAGTGATGCCTGCAGCCTCGGTTCGCGCAGGCTGGCGATACCGCCCTGGGCGAGGTTCAGTGTCTTGGCCATGGCCAGCCACCGCTTGTCGCTGAGTGTATTGGGCAGGCTGGAGGTATCGGCCGGATCAGCCAGCAGGACCCGACGGGCAAGCCCTGACTGCGCGGCCGCTTCCGGCAGGCCCAGCGCCGTGCCCAGCACGGCCAGCACCCGGGGGTTGCGCAGGGCGGCGTTGATATCCCCCGCCTTGTCCACCGCCTGCTTGAACTGTGCCATGGTGCGGGTGAGGTCAGGCTCCTTGGCGATGCGGGCGAGGTCGCGCGCCTCCTGCGCCGCCTGGCTGGCCCGGCGGAAAGCCAGAACCGGAATGGTGCCGATGCTGCCGGACATGGCTCAGGCTGATGGGCTGGACTGCTCGCGCCGGGGGGCGGGCAGGGGGGCGATGCCCAGCACCTCCTCCTCATGGCGCAGCACCCGGCGGGCAAATTTCAGCGCCATATAGCCATCATCGGCATCGGCGGCGGCAAGCGCCTGGGCCAGCAGGTCGCGCGCGAGGGCGGAGGTGGTGGCCTCCTGGAACTCGCCGATCAGCACGCGCGCCGCATTCAGCCCCGCCACGCGTTCCTCATCAACGCCGATATAGGCTGTTTGCAGGGCGAAATAGATCCGCCGGGCGGGGGTATTTGCCCCATCGGGCGCCATGATCTGCTTGCCGAAGAGAAAACGGGCGCGGGCGGCCAGCTCGATGCGGGTGCGGTTGCGAAAGCGGATCGGCGCGCCATTGATCACCATCAAATCGCCTTGGCGGAGTTCCAGAACCAGTGTGGACAAGGTTTTTGCCTCCAATGTGACAGTCCAACCCGGCATGCGCCGTTCTGGCGCAATGACAGGCGTTTGTGAGCGCGCTGCGGGATAATTGCGCTCCCGTCGCCGCCTTGCTGCATCATCACCGCGCGGCGTTAACGGCCCGTGAAGCCAGCACTGTTTCCTGCGGCAAACCCATCGCCTCAGCGCAGAAATTTGCTCAGCGTCAGGTCGGCCAGGCTCGCGGTGATGCGGTAGCTCGACTCCAGCGCCGTGCGCGTGGCTTGCAGTTGGGTCAGGGTCTCGGCCATGTCCACATCGGTGAAGCCGGTGATCTGCTTTTGCAGCGTGTCGCTCATGTCGCGATGCCGGGGCCGTGGTGCAGTCGCTGGAGCGGGCGCGCATTGCCTTTCGCATCACCGGCGGCGGCACCCAAATTATGGTCCCGGCCGAGGATGTGGCGAGGCTGCGCCTCTCCCTGGCGCGCGAAGGCCTGCCGGCCGGCGGCAGCGTCGGCTACGAATTGTTCGACCGCAATGAAAGCCTGACCACCACCCCCTTCCAGCAGGATATGAACCGGCTGCGCGCGCTGGAGGGTGAGTTGCAGCGCACCATCCGCGGCATGGCGGGCGTGCGCAATGTGCGGGTGCATCTCGTGCTGCCGCGGCGCGAGGCCTTCTCGCGCGAAAGGGCCGAGGCGCAGGCCTCCATCGTGCTCAGCATGCAGGGCAGCCAGCGGCTGGACCGCGAGGGGGTGCAGGCGGTGCTGCATCTCGTGGCCACCGCCGTGCCCGGCCTGCAGCCACGCAGTATTTCCATCATCGACAGCCGGGGTGAATTGCTGGCGCGCGGCGGGCAGGCCCTGGGCGGCGCTGCGGGTGCTGCAACGCAGGAGGAATTGCGCCGCGGCCAGGAGATGCGCATGGCCCGCGGCATTGAGGAGATGCTGGAGCGCACGCTGGGCGTGGGCCGGGTTCGCGCCGAAGCCTCGATCGATCTTGATTTCGAGCGTGTTGAACTGCGCGAAGAGCGCTTCGACACCGAGAACCAGGTGCCCCGCAGCACCCAATCCACCAC
>Ga0214921_10003598_pt1 | contig 23556 bp, 7 predicted proteins | sample LL1505_MetaG_FD_177992 | JGI IMG/M metagenome (GOLD analysis project Ga0214921, IMG submission 177992) | Freshwater microbial communities from Lake Lanier, Atlanta, Georgia, United States - LL-1505 | ecosystem: Environmental > Aquatic > Freshwater > Lake | place: USA: Georgia | collected 2015-05-28
CAATTAGTGAATACAGCTACAAATTATGCAATGGGCAAAATCAATGAAGGCATACAAAAAGGTGTAAATGCAGTGGTAAGCAAAGGCACAGACTTCATTAAAGATAAATTCAAAGACGCAATCGGCGGCGGTTCGATAGCAGATATAGCAAAAGATTTTGACGCAAGTGCGTTGTACGGAGAATTTGGCGTCGAAGAATTAACAAGCTCACTTAATGTCGATTTAATATCTGACTTTGACTTTGACTTGGCTGGAAATTTTGATCTGAATTCTTTAGACACTGACTTATTGAGCAGCGCCGGCTTAGATGATCTGGGAGACCTGGGTGATTTGGCTGACATCGGCGACATCGGCGACATCGGCGGCTTCTTTGGATCTTTTTTTTAATTTAGAGTAAACACACATGTCATCATCATCAGCATACACAGGCAGCAAACAGCCCGATTTTATCAATCAAGATAAATCGGACTTGCCGGTACAAACAGGTATTTTCAAAGGAATTATAAAAGCAATAGACACTGGCGCAAGAGCTGGTAGACTTTGGGTTTATATTTCCGAATTCGGCGGTTCTCGACCCAACGATGACAACAACTGGAAACTAGTCAGCTACGCAAGTCCATTTAATGGCAGTACATCTGGGCCGTCCGGAGGCCAACAGTTAAACTCCTACAGGTCAACTAAACAGACCTACGGGTTTTTCATGACCCCCCCGGATCTGGGCAATATTGTGTTATGTTGTTTTCCTGAAGGAGCCAACGGTGAAGGTTATTGGTTTGCTTGCATAAATCCAGATCTGAGTCGATACATGGTACCCGCCAACGGTGCTGTGCCATGGGATAAAATTGATGGTATTAGTTTTGAAGATCCAGCCGTACAACGACTGAGTGCATTCATTAAACCAGGCAATCCGTATCCAGTTGGAGAATTCAATTTAAACAACTCCGATGTTTATACACCCAGCTGGGCCACATCAGTAAAATATCCCATTAATCCAATATTAACAGAACAGTTAGTTAGGCAAGGATTGGATTCTGATTTGGCCAGAGGCCCGATCATAACCAGTAGTCAACGGGATCCTATTAGCACAGTGTTTGGTTTTAGTAGTCCGGGTCGCCCTGCGCCTGGACAGGACCCCAAGAATATGCCTAACATAGAACAAAAAATAGCATCAGGCAACTTCAACCCTAGCGAGTTTGTGGTCACTAGCAGAGTAGGTGGCCATAGTTTAGTTTTTGACGATGGTGATTTTAAAGGCAACAGCAACTTAGTAAGAATTAAATCATCAGCAGGTCACCAAATTTTAATGCATGACACCGAAGGATTTATTTACGTATCAAATGCGGCTGGATCTGCTTGGGTAGAACTCACCAAAGAAGGCGATGTGTTAATTTATTCTCAGAGAGATATAGCATTACGGTCTAAAGCAAATATACAAATGCACAGCGATCAAAATATTTCCTTTAATGCAGGAAGAGGAATCCAGCTAAAAGCAGCCGGTGATATTTCTATGGAAGCAGGCAGACTAATGCAGGCCAGTGGTGGCCAATATTTAAACTTGTACGGCAAGTCAACTCAGTTAAAAAGTGGCGGTGTTATGGCCATACAGTCAGGCGGTGCAATCCAAGTCAAAGCCACAAGCACACTACAACTAGCGGGAAAACTAGTGGCATTGGGTGGCGCAGGCGGCGCAGGCGACATTAATGCACCCAGCAAACTAACTAGCTATCTTTCTCCCGATTCAACATTTACTCCCCAGGGATGGACCATTAGGACCGGAGTATTGAGCAGTATTTGTTACAAAATTCCCACTCACGAGCCCTACATTAGGGGCAATATAAATGCAGTGATTGAAAGCCAGCAACAACAAGATAATCTGGATGCCGAAATCCAATCTAGTACAACAGTGTACGGTGAACAAATACAGGCAACACCGATCACATACAGTAATAACTTAGATCAAGCTAGACAAGAAGATGTCAAGAGGCCCGCACCCACTAGCGCATTTTTAAAACAACCCGACCCCGGACAAGGCATAGGCAATTTAGATAATGATCAGTTACGTGCTTATATGGCACAAATTGGCCACACTGAAAGCAGTGGCAATTACGACGCAGTTAATCAGTACGGATATGCAGGGAAATACCAAATGGGTAGTGCCGCACTTCAAGATTTGGGCTACGTAAAAGCAGGTACTCCACAAACTCCTGAGGCATTGGCTAATCCCAGCAATTGGGTAAGCGGCCCTGGTAAGCCTTCTAATTTAGATGATTTTTTAGCCAACAAAGACATACAAGAAACTGCCATGTTTAATTACACCAAACAAAATTATGCAACATTGCAGAAAAAAGGTGTTATAACTGGAGAAACGGACCCTGCTGATGTAGCCGGATTGTTGAGTTCTAGTCATTTGGTGGGCCCGGGCGCCACTGTTAAATTTGTGCAAGGCGGCGTTAATGCAACAGATGCCAACGGTACAACAGCTAGTCAATACTATAATCAAGGTAGATATTCTATCAGCCAAGTGCCCAAAATTCAAGCTAGTAATGCTAGCAAAGCGGTAATGGGAGGGTAAATACAGCATGGCACTATATAACGGGTTTAGCACAGTAAATCGCAATAAACATTTCAGAATTACTGATTTTGAACTGGTCAAACAGGACCTTATCAACAACTTTAATATCCGTAAAGGGGAGAAACTAATGAATCCCGAATATGGCACAGTCATATGGGACACAATATTTGAACCATTGGATGATACTACTCGTAACACTATCATGCAAGATGTTAAAAGAATCATAAGTCTGGATCCTAGAGTGGGCGCACAAAACGTAGTCATTACTCAATATGACAGAGGCATACAAATCGAAATAGATTTGATATACATCTCGACAAATCAACGAAGTTTGCTAAACTTGCAATTTGATCAAAGCAACAAGACATCAGGTAGACCGGCAGCTTTATAATACCATATTATTTTTCCTATAAATATATAAAATTGGAAAAAATATGGCCAGCACTACACGTCAAAATAGTCTACTAGTTAATCAGGACTGGACAAAAGTCTACGAAAGTTTTAGAAACGCAGATTTCCAGAGTTACGACTTTCAAACTCTGCGCAAGTCAATGATTGACTACTTGAGAATCTACTACCCAGAAGATTTCAATGATTTCACTGAAAGCAGTGAATTTATTGCACTTGTGGACATGATTGCATTTTTAGGACAAAGTCTTGCATTTAGAACTGATTTAAATGCCCGAGAAAACTTCATTGACACAGCAGAACGTAGGGACAGTGTTCTAAAGTTGGCCCGTTTAGTCAGTTACGTTCCTAAAAGAAATCAAGCAGCCACTGGCTTTTTAAAGTTCGATAGCGTACAAACCACCGAAACAATACGTGACAGTAACGGCATTGATCTAAGCAATCTAATCATTAAATGGAATGATGCTACTAACATTAACTGGTATGAACAATTTGTAACAACACTAAATGCTGCCATGCCCACTAATCAACAAGTGGGCAGGCCCGCCGCAAGTAAGAAAGTGTCTGGCATCACCCACGAAGAATACAATGTGAACTTACCGCCCGGCAGCACTCCTTTTTATAAATTTCAAACGCAAGTAGAGAATGCTGTATTGTCATTTGAAGTGGTAAGTCCCACTATGTTAAATCAGGACTATGTGTATGAAGCTCCGCCGATTCCTGGAGCACCATTAAACATATTATATAAAAATGACAACCAAGGTAACGCCAGTAGCAATACTGGATTCTTCTTATATTTTAAACAAGGGTCACTTCAGAGCACAGACTTTGGTGTGTCTGAAAGTATTCCGAATAATGTGGTTAGTATTAACTATGACAATATCAATAACAGCGATGTGTGGTTGTTCGGAGTGTCGAATACCGGTTTAGTTAGAGAGCAGTGGAATCAAGTTCCCAATGTAAATGGTGTTAACATCATCTACAATAATAATGCAGCCAAGAAGAGTTATCAAGTAACTAGTAGAAATAACGATCAAATTGATTTGATTTTTGGCGACGGGTCATTCAGCACAATCCCTCAAGGAAATTTCAGGGCATATTTCAGAACCAGTGCTGGTTTAAGTTATAAAATCACTCCTGACGAAATGCAAGGTATTGTTATTAATTTGCCCTACTTGAGTAAAACAGGCAGATTGGAAACATTATCCATCACAGCCAGCTTAAAATACACTGTAGCCAATGCATTGGCTCGTGAGTCTGTTGCAGATATTAAAACAAAAGCTCCTCAATTGTATTATACGCAAAATCGTATGGTTACCGCTGAAGACTATAATACTTTTCCATATGCAACGTACAGTCAAATTGGCAAAATTAAAGCAGTTAATAGGACTAGTTCGGGTGTAAGTCGATTCCTTGACGTTAAGGATACTACGGGTAGATATTCTAGTACCAATATTTTTGCAGACGATGGCATCGTTTACAGGGAATACGATATCACAACTATAGATTTTACTTGGAACACAACTGCCGACATCAATCGTGTGATACAGAATCAAATATTGCCTGCCATCAGAAGCAAAACACTATTACATTTCTACTATGACAAATTTTCTAGATTTAATTTGACAGGCATGTACTGGTATAGAAGCACAGTGGGAACCAGTAGCTGTACTGGATATTTTACTGACGCCAGCGGCAATGCGCAGCAAATAGGTAGCAATGTAACAGGAAATAATGGATATATTAATTCAAATAGTATTGTTATTTTTAGTCCCGGCGCCGGCAACTATTTTGACAGCTCCAACGAAATAAGATCGTTGCCATCAAACGGTATAGTGCCCGCTAACGGTACATTGTTGGCTTACATAACAGTCACTAACTTGATTTCAAACGGCAGTCAAGGAACGTTAAGCAACGGACAAGGACCCGTTAGCATGAGCGATCGAATTCCAACCGGCGCCCAAGCCATTACAGTTATCCCCGCATTCAGTAACACTTTTAGCACCGAGTTGCAGTCTCAAATCATCAGTCTTATTTCTAGTTATACTGAGTTCGGTTTGAGATATGATCAAGCCACACGAACTTTTAAAATTGTAACAGCACAGAATATCGATACAACAAGTGCATTTAGTCAAACGAATCAAGGCAGTGTGGTAAATCAGAATTTGGACTCCAGTTGGTTATTAAGTTTTACTGTAACTGGTAAAATTTATCATACTGAAATTCGAAAGCTGAGTTACATTTTTGAAAGCACTAGTGAAACTAAGTTTTACTTTAGCGGAACTACTAAGATTTTTGATCCAGTCACAGGTCTAACGGTCAACGATAGTGTCAACGTTTTGAAAGTCAATGGTGATCCAGACACAGGCGCACCATTGGAAAATAATATACTATGGTTCATATATGACCAATTGGCGGAATCTGACGGATATGTTGATGCCAGCAAAGTATTAATTACGTATAGCGATGCCAACGATGATGGAGTTCCAGATAACCCTGACATCTTCAATATTATTGTTAACCCAACAGTGAATCCTGACGCTAAGTTAGTTTATTTTATTAAGTCCTATGGATACAATAATTTTGTATTATATAATCCTGTAGATAACACTACCATTGATAGCGATTATGCAACCAAGATAGACATATTGCCTTCTATAAACAATTACCCTGCTGATCAAATATTTTACGCCACTGAAGAAGGTAGTTTCTATGTGTTGACCGTTGTGGGAACAGTGAGATCGCTGACTCTTAGCACAGACTATGTTGCTAGAATAGGCCGCCAAAGTCTGTATTTCCAATATAAACACAACTCTCCTGGCAGCAATAGATTAGACCCAAGTCCAAATAATCTAATAGATTTATATATCATGACCAAACAGTACGAGGCAAACTATAGAGCATGGGCACTTGATACCACGGGACTGATCTCCAAACCCAGTGCACCAACAAGTGAAGATTTAAGATTAGAATTTTCAAATCTTGAAAATTACAAGAGTGTCAGTGATGCAATGATATTTAACGCAGCAAGATTCAAGCCACTATTTGGAAACAAAGCAAATTCAGAATTGCAAGCTACTTTTAAAGTTATTAAGAATGCTAACATAACACTAAGTGATAGCGAAATTAGAAGTCAAGTGTTGTCATACATTAACTCTTTCTTTGCGACTACTAACTGGGACTTTGGCGAAACATTCTATTTCACTGAGTTGGCAACTTATGTACAACAAGGCATGGCGCCAACTATCAGCAGCATGATTATCGTTCCAAACAGCACATCTCAGGTATATGGTAGTTTACAACAAATCGGCAGCCAGCCAGATGAAATTTTGATTAGTGTGGCAACAGTGCAAAACATAGAAGTAATTACCAGTATTACCGCAGCGCAAATCAACCAACAAAATTCTTCGGTAAATACATTAATAAACTAAAAACAAATGCCAGTAACAAAGACAATAAATTTTTTACCTGCAATATTCCAAACAGAAACTAATCGAAAGTTTCTAAATGCAACACTTGATCAGTTGGTAACAGAACCCAACGTTACAACTATCAATGGTTACATAGGTAGAAAATTTGCACCAGGATTCAAAAGCCTAAGTTCTTATGTAAAAGAACCCACCGTCGATAGATCAGAATATCAACTTGAGCCGGCGGTAGTAACCAGAAATGCAGTAACGGATGAAGTGGAGTTTTTGTGTACATATCCAGAAACACTACAAAAGATTAACTTTTACGGTGGTGCAACGACCAATCCTAACTTATTGTGGGAAAGCGAATATTACAGTTATTATCCTTATATAAATTTTGATTCGTTTGTCAATTACGGACAATACTATTGGCTCCCTGACGGTCCTGCGCCGGTTGATGTGTATGCAGGCTCAGTGCAACTAGAACAAACATTTTATCCATTCTTGGACACAGTCAGTGGCGTTTACACTGTGAACAATTACAACACTGTGACTAATCCGGACCTAGTACTGGCTCGCGGTGGATCATATCAATTCAAAGTCAATCAGCCGGGAAATAGATTTTGGCTTCAGACTGATCCCGGGATCAATGGCAAACAATTAGTTAATACCAACTTATCCAGTAGGCAAGTTATGGGAGTTGTCAATAACGGAGCCGACCAAGGCACTGTGACATTTAATATTCCCACAAAAACCGCACAAGATTTTTACATCAACATGCCTGTGGTACAACAAGTGGATCTTGTGACCACATTGAAATTCATTGACATTCAAGGCCAGTTGCTCAGTGTGTTTAATAGCAAACATGGCGGAATTGACGGCCAATTCGGAAACCTTAATAACAAATATATTATATTTGGAAATTATTATCCAGAAGACAATGATTGGAATCCGGGCGGCCTATTTGACGGCACCACAGAAGGTGGATTTGATGTTGTTGGTTACGATTACGGCCTGACTGTTGATCCAACACAGCGTTACGGTATCTGGCAGATAAAAATTGTACCAGACATTGACAGCAGTGAATATATTATCACTTTAGTTTATAAAGCTGCTATTCCCATAAACAATAAAGTTTTAATTCTCTCAGGTGCAACTTACGGAAATACACAATGGTTCACTGATAGCAACGAGCGATTAACACTAATTCCTATTATTACAGCAAATTTAGACACCTTGTACTATCAGAGTGGCAGCACAGCCACCGCAGTTGGTAAAATTAAATTAGTGGATGTTGGCGCTAACTCCATTGATGTTACAAGTGAAATATTAGGTAAAACAAATTACATAAGCCCGAACGGAGTAACATTTACAAACGGTCTTAAAATAAAATTTGACGTCAATGTAACTCCAGCAACATATCAAAATAAAGAATTTTATGTTGAGGGTGTTGGCTCAGGAATTAACTTAGTTTCAGTCAACGATTTGGTTGTTAACTTTGCTTCTGGCAGAGCTAGTTACATGCCCGATTCGGCGTTTACCTTTGCGGCACAAGCGAATTTAAATGCCGCACAAGATGCGCTTACAATTAGTAGCACAGACTTTCCTGATCTGACCACGTTATTGGCTGGCACATTTCCCAATAGATTCAACGCAGAATATATTGTTGAGCAAGCATTAGATTTTACCATCCCGTATAGGGGAGGATTGGATGCACAAGGAGATCATGCTAGCAAAGTGTTGGAGACTGGCTTCATTGGTATGACCTTACCGGGCATCGTTATTGACGGTGTATCTAACGGTTGGTACGTGCCAGGTGCAAATACAGAATGGCATTACGATACTAATTTTGCATCGATCAACGGACAAGATGCTTACGGTGGCTACCCTGATGAAGACGGAAAATATAATTACAGGAGCAGTCAATTCATTACAGCAAATGCATGGGGTAATGTGTCGGGGTTTACAACTGGATACGTAAACACTGACGGCCACAGTAAAATTATTGGATTTGCAGCAGACGGATATCCGATTTACGGACCGTTTGGCTACTTGAATCCATCCGACAGTAGTAGCGGTGTGATTCGCATGCGCAGCAGTTACTCAGCAGGAGCAGGAGGAATTGCTCGTCCAGAATCTAAAACTGTCACATTAACAGCAAACGTTGTTTCTGCAGACACACTAACATTAAATTCTGCTAGTGGATTAAATCCTGGCATGCGAATCACAGATAATTCGGCTAGCTTGCCCGCAGAAACATATTGGGTTATGCATGCAGGGCAATCTACTGCTATTGGTCCCACCGTTCCATCATCCTTGCCTCTGGGCACTAACCAAGTTCGACTCAACTCAAACGTGACTTTATATGCTGGTACAACATTAACATTTGAGTTTTTGCCAGGTAGCTTCATCGAAGATTATTCATATGTACAAGGTTCGGGCACACTGGATCAATACAATGGTAGATATTGCATCACGCCAGATTTTCCTAACGGAACGTATGCATACTTTGCGACTCAAGATGTAGATAACAATCCAGTATATCCATATGTTATAGGTAGTGCGTTTTATGGAAGTATCGGAGTGGACACTAACACTAGTTTAACTACGCCCGATTACTTGATGATCAACAGGGCCAGTCGAGATTTGAACCCATGGAGTAGACGTAACAGATGGTTCCATAAAGATGTGATTGCATCAGCTGCATATTATAACGGCGAAGAACCAGTATACGATCAACAGAATAGAGCAGTACGTCCCATTATCGAATTTAAACAAAATTTAAAATTATTTAATTTTGGAATTAAAGGACTTCAGCCAGTTGACTTGTTGGATAACATTACCACACAACCGTTTTTAACAATAGAAGGCGCACAGGCTGCATTTGTTGACGGCGTTAATATAGTACAAGGTATGAGAATTATCTTCTCCGCAGATGAAGATCCAGCAACTCGGGGAAAAATTTGGATAGTTAATTTTATCGATACAGATTTGTCAAGCGCAACAAAATCAGTTATACACCTTACATTGGCTGAGGATGGCGCTGTACAAGAAAATGACACCGTTAGTGTGTTTAACGGTATCACTAATGCCGGTAAGAGTTACTATTACGATGGCGCATCTTGGATCCAAGGTCAAATTAAATCCACAGTAAATCAAGCTCCGTTGTTTGATGTACTTGATTCTAACGGAACAAGTTTCAGTGACAGAAACAAATATCCTATTAGCAACACAGGACAGGCATTCAATGGCACCAAGATATTTGGATATAAAATTGGGACAGGCATCGTGGATCCGGTCCTTGGATTTGCATTAGCATATAAGAATTTTAATAATATCGGCGATATACAATTTGTAAATTATTTCGACAGTGGCACATTTGTCTATTCGATTGATAAAGTAGATTATACTAAAAAAGTCAATACTGGATTTCTAATAGAAATAAACAGCGATTACAGCTTCCAACACAGGGATCCTTGGGTAACAGTTGTTCGTCCAACCACACAGTATCAAGATATTAGCTATATCTATGATGGGACGATTAATCAATTTGACATTGACATTAGCCCGAGTGCTGATGTAGATGTGCCAAATTTGAAAGTATATGTGAATTTTAAAGTGGTTGCCGACAATGCATATCGTGTGTATGAAATCGGTAACGGCAAGAAACAAATTTGGATTAATGCAAAATTTCTTAAAGCAGGCGACAAAATAGACATATTTATTAATAGTCAGTCTACCAGCACACTGGGTTTCTATGATGTGCCTGTTAACTTAGAATTTAATGCACAGAATCAAGTAATCAGTGATTTAACTCTTGGCGAAATGAGAAATCACATCGGACAGCTGACACGAAACAGTTTGTCATTTGATGGCACATACCCTGGTGATAGCAATCTTCGAGACGTTGAAGTACAAGCACAAGGCGGTACAATGTTACAGCAAAGTGCTCCTGCTACTTTTGCTCCTCTGTTTTTGTCTAACGATAAATTTAATTTTGTTAACAGCGTCCAATATGCGCAGCAAGAATACACACGATTTAAAAATAAATTTTTATCGTTGGCTGCTGCCGGCAGTAAAACTGCACAAGAAAATCCAGTCATTGTAGTCGATAATATTATCATAAGAATTAACGAAGTTAAAAACTCTACGTTCCCTTGGTATTATAGTGACATGGTACCATACGCTAACGATAGAAACATAATTAACTATACTGTGTTGGACCCAAATCAACGTAATTACGAAATTACCAGTGTGTTCGACCCAACAACAGTATCGAATAAAGCTGTGCTTGTTTATGTGAATAAAGTTCAGTTAGTCATAAATCGCGATTATGAATTTTTGTCAGCCAGGGCAGGTATCTTTATTAAAGACACATTCTCACTGGCGTTAAACGACAAACTTACTATTTTTGAATATAACAACACAGATGGATGTTATATTCCAGAAACTCCGACGAAACTTGGATTATACCCTAAGTTTACACCAGAGATTATTACGGATTATTCATATACTATCCCTCAACAATTTATCAGAGGCCATGATGGCAGCATGACTCCGGTGTATGACGATTTTAGAGACAATTTGTTATTAGAATTAGAAAAACGAATCTACAATAATATTAAAGTCAATTACAATGAGCATTTAGTTAACATATATGAAAGTAAACCCGGCCGATTTAGGAATAATTATTCTTTGGCAGATTACAACAGATTAACGGGTCGAGGCTTCTTACCGTGGGTCGGGATTAACAGACTTAATTACAATTCTAACACTGGGTTCAATGAAACAAATGCCTGGACATACAATTACAGTACTGGTAAAGATGTAATAGATGGAGAACTGTTGCCAGGCAGCTGGCGTGCATGTTACGAATATTTTTATGACTGTCAAACTCCCAATGAAACACCTTGGGAAATGTTGGGCTTTAGCGAAAAACCAACTTGGTGGGAAGATCAATACGGGCCTGCTCCTTATACCTCTGGCAACAAAATACTATGGGACGATTTGGAAGCAGGGTATATCGCACAAGGCGACAGACAAGGAAACGATAGTTTATTTGCAAGACCTGGATTGAGTGCGATTATTCCTGTAACAGAAAACGGTGATTTACGACCACCTATAGGACTGTTGACAAGAAGTTACACTGACATAGACTTCCGAAGAAACTGGAGCGTGGGACAATGGGGCCCAGTAGAAACTGCGTGGAGAAAGAGTAGTGAGTTTCCGTTTGCGCAACAAATTGTCAGCGCATTAACCAAACCTGCAAAGTATTTTGCTTACGGCATTGTTACTAACAAATATCGATTTGACACTAGTATAAATCAATACAAGATTACGGACACTAATACACGAATTACACAAGATGATGTAGTGGTCAACGGGCACATTAACAGCGATAATTCGATTGACAGGTCTACTGGATATTTGAATTGGATTTCGGATTATCAAACACATTTGGGCCTAATAGATAAAAATGTGCTATTGGATTATGTGAAAAAGTATTCGTTAAATCTTACTTATAGGATGGCTGGATTTAGCAACAAAAACACATTAAAAGTTATTGCGGATCAGAACAGCCCAGACAGCATTAATCAATCAGTCATAGTACCAGACGCAAACTTTGATTTGTATCTAAATAAATCTACTCCTATAACAAATGTAACTTATAGTGCAGTGATTATCGAAAAAACCGCCACCGGCGGATACAGTGTAAACGGATATGATAACAATAGTCCTTACTTTAGTATGGTACCACCAGCCACCACTGGCAAAGTCAGAACTGTAACAGTCCTAGATCAAAGTGTCCAATACTATCAGGAATTTAATAATTATAGAATCAACATTCCGTACGGCACTGTGTTTACCAATTTACAACAAGTTGCAACATTCTTATGCGGTTATGAGCGCTGGTTACAAACACAGGGCTTGAGATTTGATTACTACGATCAGGATTTAGGACAAATTCGCGACTGGACACTAAGCACCAAAGAGTTTGTCTTTTGGAGCCAACAAGGGTGGGCTGCAGGCAGCGTGATTGTTGTTGGCCCAGCAGCAGGTCGTTTGAAATACATAAACAACAATGCAGTCATTGATGCCATCGAAAACACGTATTTTGGCAGCAAAGTGATGACACAGGCATTTACCACACTGGGATCTGACGCATATACTGTGGTAAGAAACAACAACCAATTCAATTTATTATTAGATTCTTCAACTGACTTGATAGCGTTTGCTTCATTGAATGTTGTACAATTCGAACATGCATTAATTTTTGATAATGTGACAGAATTCAATGACTTGATTTTTAACCCAACACTTGGTCAGCGCCAATTTAAACTAAAACTGGTGGGAAGTAAGACAGGTGAATGGACAGGCGCATTATCTGCCGCCGGGTACATGTACAATGGCACACAAGTTAATCAGTGGCAACAAAACGTTGACTATCTTAGAGGTGATCTGGTAGATTACAAGAATTTTTATTATGCAGCCAAAACAGATGTAGTCGGGTCAATTGAATTTAATTTCTCCAACTGGTTACCGGTGGAAAAGAGCAAAATTAAATTTGGATTGTTGCCGAACTTTGCAACGAATGCTGGCCGCTTTACTGATTTCTATGATGTCAATAATGTTAACTTGGAAGACCAATTTGACATTTATGGCCTGGGATTGATTGGTTACCGAAATAGGTCTTATTTAAATGATCTAGGATTAGACGATGCTACTCAAGTTAAACTATATCAAGGATACATTAAACAAAAGGGCAGCAAAAACGCCATTGACGCATTGGGCCAGATTGATGTTAACGGCGATACAACAAAGCTTCAAATTGATGAAAATTGGGCATTCAGAGTTGGCGCTTATGGTAGTTTGGACATTAATCAGTATGTTGAATTGGTATTAGACGAATCGTATACATTAAGTAACCCAACAAGTCTTGAAGTTACATCTAATAATAGTGTAATTTATTCATCTATCTATTCCAACAATGCTGGCTTATACAAATCAAGCAAGACACCGTTTACACAACCATTTTTAATAAACAGAATTGCTGATAGCAATACCAGTGAAGATATCCAGACTGCGGGTTTTGTTAATTTAGAAGATGTTGACTTTACTATTTTTGATCTAGCTGACCCAAAATCGCTAAGTGGTAATATTGCTACAGTGGGAGTTGGCAACACCATATGGGCTGCACTTGATTACAACAGAACTTGGAATGTATTTAGAGTAGACGAGGTAGGCGCCCAAGTTACTACAATATCCACAGCATTAGATGGCAGATTAAAAATTACTACATCTTCTCCGACTAATTTAAAGTTAAACGACACGGTAATTATCAATACTAAAGATCGATTCGCCGGCATGTATAAAATCATACGCCTCGAAGGTAAGTCTAATTTCCTAGTGGACTTTACAGGTATTCTTGGCGGATTCTCACAACAACTATATGACAATGCTACCTTGTATTTGCTCAACAGTTTGAAACTTACTTATGCTAGTCAAGTTAAATCTGTTACACCCACAGAGGGTTGGAAAACAAACAATAAAGTTTGGGTAAGTGCCGATACTACCTCCAACGAATGGGCAGTATACGAAAAATCAGAACCATGGAATCCAATTGGCTTCCTGCCAGAAAGCAGCCCCACACCAAACGGGTATTTTGGTAGCAGTGTTTCATTGAGCAAAAACAATAATTTTGCAATAGCTGCTCAACCTGGTGGTGACGGCAACAAGGGCGTGATTGTTAACTACATCATTGACCAAAATAATGAGTTCGCAGAAGATGTTCGCAAGTCTTCAGACATCGCTGGCATTGTTGGATTGGGTTCTGAATTGGTTTCGGGCAAGGACATTGTTGTTGCAAGTGCTCCAGGTTCCAAATCTGGAAAAGGATTGGTCATTGTATACGAAAGAAATATTTTAGGCACACTGGACCAGAAACAAATAGTGTCAGCTAATATTGCAAACGCACAAGCATTTGGCAGCAGCTTGTCTATTAGTGATGACGATCAGTGGCTATACGTTGCAGCTCCAAACGCAGATAGAGTTTACGTGTATGAATATAATTCAACAGCAGACAGCAAAGTGCAAACAATTACTGGCAATGGATCAGCCAATTTGTTTGCACTGAGTTTTACCCCAGTGGCCACAGAATTGCTGTCAGTGACAGGCGTGTCGGTGGAATATGTTCCTTACATTGATTTCAATGTAGTGAATGCAAACATTACATTTGTAACACCACCTAGCGGATCAATCACCGTGAGACAAAACCCAGGTTATCAATACTATACTACACTCAGTTATGCTAACACTGGAAGCCAATTTGGTTATAGCATTGCAACTAGTACAGATGGTAAACAACTGTTAGTGGGAGCCCCGCTAGCTACAGTAACGAGTGGCAATGTATCATATACTTCTGCAGGCACAGTGTCTATATATGACAGAACAGTTGAAAAGTTTATAAGTCAAGGACAGACGTTGTTTGGCGGATTATCTGCATTGTCTGTTTTGAATAAAGTTTATGTGGGTGACACATTGCAAGTATTAGGCACTGACTATAATATAGTTGCATCTACGTGGATTCAATTTGCCACTGCCCCGATAGCCGGATCTGTTGTTTCAATTGAAACAAACAGATTCAATCTAGTAGAAGAAATTCATGCTAACGATCCACAGACGTTGAGCCAATTTGGCTATAGTGTGGATTTATGCAACAATAACTGTAGTTTGTACGCAGGTGCACCTTATTACACGGCAGACGGAAACAAATACCAAGTAGGCACAGCATATAGATTCTTGAATCAAGCTAAGGTATATGGCAACATTACTGGTACAGTTCAAAATCCAACAGTTACAAGTGGCTCATACATTCGCTTAAATGATTATGCGGTACAGTTAGTTCAGACCTCATTGGATGGCGTAGTATTGGATATTAATCAAGCAGGCGTTCCTGGGGTAACAGCAGCAAATGTTAACGGGTATTTAAGTTTGACATCGGATTCTCGCGTAGTGGCAAACAAGTTGCAGGTGTTGCCATGCATAGGAAATCCCATAACACAACTGGGATTGGACATATTCACTGAGACTGAGCGCATTGCAAATCCAACAGCAACCAATTATGATCGTTTCGGTAAAATAGTTAAGATCAGTGACGGTAGCATAATACTTGCAGTGGCCAGTGATGATGCCAATAGCATATTGACGACTACTATAGATTTGTATAGCAAACCATATGCAAGGAGTGTGAGCGTATTCGGCACACTTTATATCAATGATGCACAAAGTGAGTTAAGCGATTCTGCAACAACATTTGACGCAGATAGCACAACATTTACTGAAACAACAGATTCTGGCGCAGTATGGATTATGAATCTACTAACCGATAGCAGACAAGATATTGATAACGCCGGCACATTTAATTATGTGCAACAATTAATACCTTCTAAACTAAATCTACCTGTACCGCCGAATATAAAATTTGGCGCTAGTGTTGATATCAATGACTTTAAATTGTTAGTGGGTAGCACTACTGAAAGTTCATACGGCACCAATAGTGGCCGCGTATTTGAATTTACAAACCCTGCTAGACTAAATGGTTGGGACGTTGTCAGAAATCAAGAGCCGAAGGTGGATATCAACTGCCTAATTAAAAATTATGTCTACAGCAGTAAAGATCAGTCTATTTTGTACAATTTGGACTACATAGATCCTGCTAAAGGAAAAGTTCTAGGCATCGCAGAACAAGAAATAACATATAAGACTGACTACGATCCTGCAATCTATAACAACTCAATCAGCAACGAGTTAAGCACCAGTAAGACATATTTCTGGAGTGATGTGCAGGTTGGCCAAGTATGGTGGGACCTAAGCACTGTAAAGTATATAGATTATGAACAAAGCACTATAAAATATAGAACTGCCAACTGGGGTGCAGTATTCCCGGGTAGTTCAATCGATGTTTATGAATGGGTAGAAAGCATTTATCCTCCTACACAATATGTGGCCAACGGCGGCGACGGACAGCCCAAGTATGGAAATAATGCAGCTTATGTGACATTGGCATATGTGGATCCCAACAGTAACTACACCACAGTAAAATATTACTTCTGGGTTAAAAATAAAATAAGTGTACCAAGTGACACCGCTGGTCGAAATATTTCTACAGTTACTATTGCAGATTATTTGACTAACCCTAAAAATAGCGGGGTTAAGTATCTTGCCGCAGTTAAAGATAATGCGGTCGCAGTTTACAATATTGTGGGTGATGTAACTGGAACAGATACAATCCTGCATGTGGATTATGCTGTGAAGTTATCAGATACCATCATACACAGTGAGTATGCATTGTTGTCGGAATCTGGTAGCAAGAGTGGTAGTATCCCGACCACAATTTATAACAAACTAGTAGATAGCGTAAGTGGTGTAGACAAATTTGGTTACCCAGTACCAGATCCCACTTTGCCGGTACAAAACAGATATGGAATCGATATCAGACCTCGTCAAAGTATGTTCGTTAACAAAAATGATGCAGTTCAGACTATGATTGTTTACGTTAACAATGTGTTTAACACAAATGCCATTAGCGAAGGTTACGATTTGTCTACACTATCAGCTGGAGAAGAAATACCTCCAGCAAATAGCGGATATTATGATTTAATTGTAAACAACGTCGAAGAACTTGGGTACATTAATATCATTACACAACCGGTTGGCTATGAAGTATTAGTTCTGAGTGATAGCACAGTTGGCGACCTATGGACTATCTATACCAAACAAACAACAAACACTTGGAAGTTAACCAGAGTACAAAGTTATCGTACTACCGACTATTGGAAATATGTTGATTGGTATGCAACTGGTTACGACAGTAGTGTAATACCCGACTTCACGGTAAATTCATATGCAGATATGTCTAGATTGAAATTAAAATCTGGCAATGTGGTAAAGATTTTAAACAATGGGCAAGGTAAGTGGAATCTTGTACGAGTATTTTCTAATGCAACTGTAACTATTGGTATTGAAAATGGCACTATTAATCTAACTGATAATTTGTATGAGTTAGACAAGTATGGTTTAAGTTTTGACAATGACAATTTCGACAGTCAGCGTTTTGACCAAAATCCAAGCATCGAACTAAGAAAAATATTAGAAGCATTGCACGATGATTTGTTTGTCAATGAGTTAGATCCTAACTTCTTGGAGTTATTCTTTGTATTTGTTTATTTTGTACTCGATGAACAAAAATATGTTGATTGGGTCTTTAAGACCAGTTTCATCGACGTAATACATCAAATTAAGGGATTGACACAGCCACAGATATTTGCGTCGGATAACCAAGAATACATCAGACAATACATTGACGAAGTAAAACCCTTTCACACCACTGTGCGAGAGTATATTGTAAATTATCGAGGTGTCGATAACATCAATTTGTACACTTCGGATTATGATGTTCCGGCATATTACGATTCGGTATACGGTACATATCGAAGTCCAAGCGGTGAATATGTACAAGATACTGCCGCACTACAACAAATTCAATATAGGGATTGGTTATTAAATTATCCTTATAGTGTAGGATCAATTATTGTTACCAACGGTGGCTCGGGCTATACGTTAGCTCCACAAGTCACTATCACCGGCAGCACTATCGGCAACGATGCAGTGGCCAGAGCATTAATAACTAACGGAGTTGTTGCCAAGATCCAAGTATTATATAAAGGGTCGAACTATGTTACTAACCCAGTTATCACTATTTCTGGGGGTAACGGCACCGGTGCCCGCGCATATGCATTCTTAGACAACGACGTAATACGAAAAGTAAAAACAACTTTGGTTTATGACAGGACCACATATGGAACTGGCGGGGAGCTGTGGAAACCGCAAACGACATATACCAAATTAGATAAAATAATTTACGGCGGCACTTTGTATTATGTTGACAGTACAAAATTACCGGTAAATGCAAATACTTTTACATCTGGCTCCAGCTTCGATTCATCGTACCTAACAGCATTAGGTCCTGCAACTGTAATCGAATGGCAACCAAACACTAGTTATAGTTCAGGCACTGTTATATCATACGACAATAAATCTTATTTTGTAAATCAAGATTTTACTAGCACTAGCACCTTTATCGGTAACAATTTGAAATTGTATGCCGCTGAAAATTTCGACAATGCCAACAACAGAATTAGTGCATACTACGATCCTGCAACTGGAATGCCTGGTAAAGACTTTAGTCTATTACAATCGGGTATCGACTATCCTGGTGTTGTAGTAGATGGCCCGCTGTATACAGATGCGGGTGGATTTGATGTTGGTGGATTCGATTCAAGTGCATTCGACTCGTTGGAAATTGACGTCGACGGTACGTATGTTATCAGTGACACTGTATTGGATACAAAAATCAGCAGTGAATATACTGATATGGCATTGGGTGTCCGCCCAGAAGATATCATCATTGATGGCGGCGAGTTTGTTGACGCTTATAGCAGCCACGCACCAGAAGAATTAATACCAGGCAGAGTGTTCGACACTGTTGATATTACTGTTAAAACTTTTGCTACTAATGCGGCCAGCTCTGCATACTCTACATGGGCAAGCACTACTGCGTTCCATTTAAGTGAAATTGTTATAGTTGACGGCGGAGCAGGATATACAGCGGGGAATATATCAGTGACTCTCGCCAACGCATCGGGTTATGGTTATGCTTTTTCTACAACATTAAATGCAAACGGTTCAGTTACAAGTATAACAGTAGCAAGCCCCGGAACAGGATTTACCACAATACCTAACGTGATAATTGCCGGAGCAAACACTAGCTCGGCAGTGGCATCTGCCAGACTGACCCAATCCACATACGATACATTTGAATACAGAATTTTCAAATCCATGGGCAGCACTATCTATAGTCCTTTCAAGGACACAGCAAATGATTACACATTCTACAGAATTGACAATGCCGCAACTACTACATTGGCATCAAACTTATCTCTTACAGCTAACACTATTTCTGTAGTTAACAGTGGTGTATTGATGACACCTAGTCCATCTACCGGAATTCCGGGCGTAGTAATGATAGATGGCGAGCGAATTACTTATTTTGGCAAAAACGACAGCACAAATACATTAAGTCAGATTCGTAGAGGAACACAAGGCACTGGCGCCAAAGCTCACTTGGCGGGTGCCACAGTAATTGATTCAGGTCAAACACAGTCTGTACCTTACAGCAAAGTTACATCTGATTCAAATTTGAGTGCGTTGGCCACTACTACGGCGGGATTATTCACTGTGTTCACCCCGGGGGTCGAATACTTACAGAGCAAATCGTGGTACAGCATAGGCTCTGCACCTGAAGAATTGACTACAGAATTTGTCGCAAACACTGTTGCCAATGTTGTGACTACTGAAAGTTCGATCATGTTGACCACAGATGACCCTAGACCCGCACCCGCAGACGGAAATGGACTGTATGCAAGCGCCACAGTACAGGCAGTTTTCATCAAAACTGCATAAGGATTTTGAACCATAAATAGTAAAATATAGGACTAAAGATGTCGATTAAAATAAGTGAGTTACCAAATATTACATTACCGGATTTGATTACTACCAGTAGTACCGGAGTTGTGCCCATTGTTGCCAATACGGGCACGGTTACTACCACGTACAAAACTACTGTCAGCAATGTAAAGAGTTTTATACAAACTGGTAACTTAAACGTTTCTGGCGCGATAACAGCCAATTTGACATCCACAGTTGCCAATTTGATCATTACTGGTAACCTCAACGTTCAAGGCACCACAACTACCACTAGTTCGCAAAATTTAAGTACAAATAGCAGTATCATTGACCTGCATACATTTAACAGCAATTTGAGCCCATGGACCAGTGATGACGGCAGAGATATCGGACTCAGATTCTTTTGGTACAAGGCAGGGGCCGCAGGCACTAGTGCATTGGTTTGGGAAAATGATAATTCTTATTTAACTTGGTACGGCACTGGGGTGGGTAATGCCAATACTGGCTCCATATCGGGCACTTTGGGCACAATGCAGCTTGGTCAACTGTTGATATCCAACAACACAATTACCACAGCCAACGCAACTGGCGCATTACAGGTAAGTGGTGGAACCAGTGTGGGTGGAAATTTATGGGTTACTAGTAATACGATATTGGTTGGCCCAACCACAATGAGCTCGACTGTTAACATCGCTGGCACCGTTACCATGTCCAACTTGTTTGTTAACTCTACAGCAACATTTGGTTCAACTGTATCAGCAGCAGCCGCAGCAACAATTAATCAATTGACCGTAAATACCACAAGTATTTTGAATGGTACGACTACAGTTAACAATGTTAATCCTTCGGCCAACGCAAACGCCAACATTGGTTCTACTTCCAATCAGTTTAACACAATATTTACAAGAACAGTTAACGCTAACTCCATAGTGGTGAGTAACTCCATAGTGGTGAGTGCAAATAGCACATTAAACGGAACAACAACAGTCAGTAACATTCTACCCAGCAGCAACAACACTGCTAACATCGGGTCCATAACCAGTCAATTTAACACAGTATTTGCCCTGGCAACCAGCGCACTATATGCTGACTTGGCAGAAAAATATGTAGCTGATGCAGTGTATATTCCTGGCACAGTGGTTATCTTTGGCGGAACTGAAGAAATTACAGTGGTCAGTTCTTTTGCAGATGTCAGAGTTGCAGGAGTAATATCTACGGATCCTGCTTACTTGATGAACAGTGGTTCTGCCGGCACACCTGTGGCACTTAGAGGAAAAGTACCTGTCAGGGTTGCAGGGCCGGTTGCTAAAGGTGATCTTTTGGTTACAAGCGTTCATCCAGGCGTGGCACAAGCGGCTCCGGCTGTCGATGTCAATCCTCTAGCAGTTTTTGCAAAATCTATAGAAGAAGACAGCAACACAGGCGAAAGATTAATTATGGCGGTGGTAATCTAAAAAAATGACACTAGAAAACAAGATAAATAACCTAGTAGATTCTAAAAATAATGAATCTTTAGAAATTAAAGACAAACCTGACGAAGCTCCGGGAATTTATATTCGGGGTTTTTTAAAAATTAGCGATCCAGAATCTGGTGAAGTAATAGTACAAACTGCAAATTAATGGAAAAAATATGTTTGATAAAAACGGATTAATGGTACAAGGGCATATTAAAATTTATGATCCAACCACAGGAGAAATCCTGCAGGATAAAAAGAATGCCATCCATTATGAGAACATGAGTGAAGCATTGGCACAGAGTATCGGAAACAAAGAAATCGGCTTCATTAGCACAATGGCATTCGGCAATGGCGCAACTGCGGTTGACAGTACTGGCATTATCACATATCTTCCACCCAACACATATGGACAAAATGCCAGTTTATATAATCAAACTTACAGCAAGATTGTGGACAACACCAGTGCATTGAACTTAGACCCCACACGGAATTATATAGAAATCAGACACACCCCGGGACTGATTTACACTGATGTTTTTGTAAGCTGCCTATTAGATTACGCAGAACCTGCAGGACAGCAAGCATTTGATAACAGCAGCACCATGCAAGGTGCTTATGTTTTTGACGAAATTGGGTTAGTGAGTGAGAGTGGAAAACTGCTTACTCACGTGATTTTTCACCCAGTACAAAAGGCGCTGAACAGACTCATTCAAATTGATTACACAGTTAGAATTCAAACTTTGACCAACTTGAGTAACAATCTGTAAGCATAAATAGTAAATATAAGTAAACGGATGCACAACACATGGCATATACAATTAATTTAACAAACGGTACAGTTCTAACAACAATAGCAGATGGTACTGTTAACGACTCATCAACTGCGCTTACCTTGATTGGTAAGAACTACAGTGGATATGGTACATATCTTAACGATAACCTGGTCCACTTGTTAGAAAACTTTTCGGATGATACTCCGCCCACTACACCGCTGACAGGCCAATTATGGTGGGATACTGCGGGCAACTTGAATGTGTATACCGGTAGTCGATTTGTAAATTTAGCAGCAGTCACATCAAGTACTAGTCAACCCGCTGGTCCTAAAACTGGTAATCAGTGGTGGAACACTACCAGTAATCAGTTTAACGTTTATAACGGGTCTAGTTGGACGTTGGTGGGTCCAGCGTTTGCTAGTAACGGCGGCACTATCATTTCTGAATCTATCACAGATTCCAATGCCACTACTCACAGTGTGTTAGCAGTCAACGTGGGCACCACACGTATCAGTATTGTCAGTAAAGACAGTGCATTTACTCCAGCAGTTGCCATTGCCGGTTTCCCGACAATTAGGCCAGGTTTCAACATGGTAACAAGTGCTGGTTTAGCTGGTGCAACATATTGGGGTACTGCAAGTGATGCAAGCCAGTTGGGCAACGTGGCAGCAGCAAATTATGCCCGCACAGACATCGCAGAAACATTCGACAGCACTGTTACAATTAACAACAACAGTGGGTTAACAGTCGGCACAAGCAATAACTTTACCGCACAAATCAGTGGAAATATTGTACAATTAGTTAATAATGTTAACAGTGCAGACATGTCATTCCGTGTTAACATTGGTGGTACAACAGCCAACGCTATCGCTATTTCGGGCGCAACCGGCGCAGTTACTATACCCAACGCATTAGTTGTGAGTGGCTCAGTGACTGGCACAACTGGCACGTACTCAGGAAATGTGGCAGTTGGTGGCGTTACTTCCACTGGAGCAATTACTGCAACCACACTGGGGCTAACAGGCAATTTAACAACTACTGCCAATTTAACAGTTTCTGGAAACGTTAATGCTACATATTTGGTAGGTACTGCTATCCAAAGTTGGTACGCTGACTTGGCAGAACGATTTGAAGCAGACAATTCATATGAACCTGGCACAGTGTTGGCCATGGGCGGTGTTGCAGAAGTAACACAAGAAGACCAAGAACTAAGCGAAAATGTGTTTGGTGTGGTAAGTACTAATGCAGGCTACTTAATGAACGCCGGCATGGGGCCCGATTCTACTCACCCACAAGTTGCTATTAACGGAAGAGTTCCGGTCAAAGTAACCGGACAAATACGTAAAGGCGATAGATTGGTTAGTGCAGGCAACGGTCTTGCAAGAGCAGGCGCAAAGACAGAAATCACACCA
>Ga0214921_10003599_pt1 | contig 23550 bp, 21 predicted proteins | sample LL1505_MetaG_FD_177992 | JGI IMG/M metagenome (GOLD analysis project Ga0214921, IMG submission 177992) | Freshwater microbial communities from Lake Lanier, Atlanta, Georgia, United States - LL-1505 | ecosystem: Environmental > Aquatic > Freshwater > Lake | place: USA: Georgia | collected...
CAAAAGGTGAATTTGAAAACAATTCCACTACTGATATAACTGCCATTGGAGTGGCCATGTCGGAAGCTCCCGACGGTCCATTTAAAAGGGTTACTGAGGAACCTATTTTAAAAGTAAGCGTTGAAGCTGAAAAATTTGACAGTTACAGGGTAGATGATGCAGCGCTGTTGTACAGAAATGGTTTATACTGGCTTTACCATAAAGGCAGAAGCAGGTTGAATGACAAAGAAGGCCCTGTTCACACACAAATGGGCGTCGCATTTTCAAGCTCCCCACAGGGTCCATTTACTAAATTTGGCAACCCTATTTTGCCTCAAAGCCATGAAGTGATGATTTGGCAAGAAGGTTCAGGCATTGGTGCACTTTCATCATTGAGCAGTACTTTGGAATATGCACCCGATGGGATTGATTTCAAGAGCGATAAATTTTCCATTAAAGTAAAATCCCTTCCTAAGGCCCCAGGTGCTTACAGAGCTGATTTAAATTCACCGAGCACAATTGGAAATGGCCTTGACTGGGGAATTTCAATGGTGATGAATAATGACGAGTGTTATTTGATCAGGTATAAAACACATTCAAGATAAAAAGATGAATCGGATATTTTTTTTATTATGCTTTTTGTATGCTACCAACAGTAAAGCCCAGGTTGCAAAAGAAAGGATTGCCTGCATTGGGAACAGCATTACATTTGGTGCAAGGCTTACAGATCCTGAAACAGCATCATATCCTGCTGTTTTATCGGCACTGATTGCTGAAAATGGGTATCTCAATCATGAAATCAAAAATTTCGGCATTGGTGGTGCAACAATGCTGAGATTTGGGATACCAAATCTTTGGCGTATTCTTGATTCTTTACAATATTTCCGTCCGGATATCGTAGTTATTGAAGCAGGAACCAATGAAACAGTTGGTGCACCAAGACTCAATTGGGAACATATCAGTGAATTTGAAAAAGATTATTCAGATTATATCACTGCGATTAAAAAAATAAATCCTGAATGCAGCATCATTATATGCAGCCCATTGGATATGGTGCTTGAAACGAAGGATTTAACGCAAGCGCGGAAAGATGATCTATCAGGCAGAAGACCGAGAATATGGGAATTGCGGGAAAGAATTAAAAAGATTGCAGCAAAAGAACATGTGTTCTTTCTTGATTTAACCAAGCCATTTAAAGGAAGACCGGATTTGATGACCACAACCGATGGTGTTCACCCCAATCAGGATGGATACCTTTACCTGGCGACCTTGGTATTTGATTATATGCGTAAAAAGAAAATAATTGTTCAATAAATCATCAACGCATTTTTCATTTAAGTTTATTTTGTTCATGAAATATGGTATTTACTTAAGAGAAGTTCAAAAGCTCAGATGATGAAATTAAAAATCACGATTATCGTACTATTTTTAAGCTGCAGTGTATTTTCCCAAGACAACCTTTATAAAAAACATTGCTTACACTCTGTGATGCCCTAGTTAAAACACAAATTACCAATAAGGCAGATTCAAATTATGGAGCATTGGTTTGTCCGTCTGAGAACCCAGAAAATCATCCAATACACTCCAGGGCTGCAGAATCTGTTTATCCTTTCGCTATAGCCTATAAACTAACGGGAAAACCCATCTACAGAGAAGCGGCTTTAATACAGTTTCAGAGATGCCGCAGACCATTAAAATCTATTTCAAAAAAAGAAATAAAACGTTGTAAAACCATATCAGATAGTTTATTTCACAACTATTCCGGCTATTTTTCAGATATACCAATGTACTTTTTCAATTCAGTTTGTTTTTCTGCTTGTTTTATTAAAAAATCTGCTACGTCTGCTCTGTTGATTCCCCCTATATTTATTCCTTTGAATAATTGATTTTCAACACGGTATTTTTCTGTCAATTCCTTGTCTAATAGCCTTCCTGGCCTCACAACAGTCCAATTCAGATCTGAATTAGTGATAATTTCTTCCATTATAGTTTTGTCAGCATAAACATCTTTTAAAAAGTATTTTAAAAACATCTTTACTATCCAGGAAACATAATTTTTACTTTCTCCGGCTCCAAATCCAGTAACAAAAATAAATGGGATATTTATTTTGTTCTCCTTGTGTATTTCCACAATTAATTTTGCAAAATCTGAAAAAAGGGTAGTAGGTTTCATATTCTTACCAGTCCCCAATGTTACAATCAGCGCTTCTGCATTTTGGATTGAACTTAATAAATCAGCTTTATTGGTTGCATCGCCGAGTATCATGTTTAACGATATTTTCTCTTCTATTCCAATTTCAGATCGAGAAAGGGTCGTTATCGAATGATTTCTATTTAATGATCTTTTTACTGTTTCGAGTCCTATTCCAGCCGAGGCTCCTATTATCGTTATATTCATTTTACTTTTTTAAATTATTTTCTGTTTTGAGCTGACCGCTAACTAGTATACACCAGCCTTAAAGTGCTCTAATCCAACCAAATTTAGAGGGCTAAGGCAGTAATTCATTTTGATAAATTCAATGTTAACTACTTACATCCGCAAGCGTTTTTAGCAGAAATCAAAGAATTCATATCGTACTTTGAATATGTATTGTCGTTTGATGAATTAATGAGAGCTACTTGATTGTAATCATTACAAGCCTTAGCCAACTGGCCTAACATCTTGTAGCAATCAGCTCTCCATATATGTGAATATGCCTTATTGTTCCAATTTCCCTCAATAGAAACTGTAAAGTCTGAAATTGCCTCGTCATATTTTTTTTGTGAGAAGCGAACTACTCCTCTACGAAAATAATTATCTAAATCATTTTTGTTTTTAAATATTGACTCAGAGTAACATCTCTCAGCATCAATAAAATCATTTATAGAAATGTTATTCTTGCTTAATCGTTGTAGACAATCGCCTCTTTCATAGAGCGCCCTACATTCATATGGATTTAACAATAAACAGTAATTAAAGTCATTCAGTGCACTATCCAAATGACTGCTAATTTTGTTGATGTTATGTGAGTTTAGGTAATAAATACCTCTAATTAAATAGGAAACTGAATTATTGGCGTCCTTCCTTATTTCTTCAGAAGAAGTTCTGATTTCCGCTGAATATGGCAAAGCTTTATTTTCCAATTGTACTTTTCTAAAATTAGCACCAGAGGTAACTTCAGTTTTTACCGTTTTGGTGTTTTTAGTAATCAATAAAGTACCATTAGAAAAATCTAACTGCAAAACACCTAAACGACTTAAAACGCTTTGACCTAATAACAAGGGAGCATTAGTGTTTTTAATGATTGTGGCCTTTACATTTTCGATTTTTAAACCTTGTATTTCTAATTCTTTTATGTTGATAACGATTCCTTCATTTAAATTCCCATTTGCATCAATGTAATTTTCAGTTGTAAGTATGTCCGCCTCTTTTAGATATCCATTCTTAAACATAAAGGAGGCCTCGGTCAGAGAAATAGTTACAGTTGATGCACCGCTATCAAAAACAAATGACAAAGGAATTTTATTTACTACACAAGGGATGTAATACACTCCACCCTTTCTTTCCATTTTTATTAAAACTTGACTAAAACTTTGTAAAGTACTTATTACAAGTGAAGATATTAATACAAGAATCTTTATTTTGATATTCACCTCAATTTACGTTTTGCAATAAAGTTAAACTAACTCATCAGCGAGAGCAAGCAAATGATTAACTAATAAAGATAAAGTTAAAAATCGATTTAACACTGTGCACCATTTTGTGTACCGCAACAATAAACCCTTGTAAATTTTTTCATCTACAAGGGTTTTTAATTTGTTGAAGTGATGTGAGGCGAACTATTCCACAATTTGATTTTTACAAAAGCTATTATTGGAAATTTTGTTCGAAATAAAAAAGCAGCTATGAGATTTTTATTCATAACTGATTGATTTTCATATGGATTCACCTTGACTAGAACCAGTGAACCTCTGATTATTAGTCATATTTTTGTGCCAAAAGAAACAATTACTGCTTCAATTTAGCTGTTTTGTTTTTTTCTTTGATTACTAATTTCCTTAATCCTACTGATTCCAAGCACCTGTCTGTTTAGCGGGGCGCTGCGTCCACTTGATTTCGAAAGCTGAAGTATGTTTTGAAGTTCTTTTCTTTTGTCAGCCTCGGTGAAAAACAGGTTAGTCCTTTCACCAGGATCTATGGATAAATTGAATAATTGACCAGTCGCACCTGGCGCTGTTTCCGGAAAATCATATTTTTCAAGTTCTTTTCCCTTGTAATTATTACCCCCTGAGCCCAGGTGGTCAAGGTACTTCCAGTTTCCCTGGCGAACCTGGAATTCCCCCCTAAAACTTTGGGTCAATAAATAGGGCCTGATTGATTTATTCTTAGCCTGCACGCCAAGCATAGCCGGTAACATATCATAACTATCGGTAGCGTCTTTATCCTTGAGTTGATATCCAACAATAGATGCGGCTGTTGCGAAGATATCTGTAGTGCTGATCAATTGATCAGATATCAACCCTTTGGGGAATATTTTTGGCCAACGAACTATAAAAGGCACCCGATGACCTCCTTCCCAACCATCCCGCTTCATTCCCCGCCAGCCTCCGGAAGCATCGTGGCCATAATCATTGCGCATCCAGTTTACATGAACTGTTTCAGGGCCATTATCAGCATTAAAAATAATAAGGGTGTTATCATCTATCCCAAGCTTTTTGACCAAATCTATAACTCGGCCAACCAAGACATCCAATTCCCGCATAAAATCACCACGAGGTCCGGCATTTGTTGTACCAATAAATTCTTTGGCAGGAAGTACAGGAGCATGGGCAGCCTGTGTAGAAAAAACAGCAAAAAATGGTTTGTCCGGGTTGGTTTCCCGGTGCGCAGTTATGAAAGCACGGGTCTTTTCATAAAATATTAGATCTGCATCCATAAAGTTGTAGCCCGGCGACATCCAGCCTTCGTCATTGTCCCAAAGCCATTTGTTGCCCGGATCAGGAAGATTGGAACTTTTATGTCTTTCACTCGCAGGAATGGGAACCATCCCATTTTCAATGTATACATATAAAGGATCTGTGGTAGGACAATTGGGTGTAATAAAAGATTCATCAAAGCCCCTCTCATTGGGACCATCAATCAACGGAGTGCTTTTTTCGTAATCAATCAGCAATGCACTTTCGAAACCATTGCCCAATTGTTTATTGTTTTTGTCAACCCATGTAAGTCCAACATGCCATTTCCCGAAAACACCAGTCCGGTATCCTTTTGCCCGAAGCATTTCCGCAATTGTAAGTGTACCGGGCTTTAAATAACTTGGCCCCCCTGGTCCTTCAAAGGCACCGCCACCCTTGCCTGTTGAACGGTATATTTGTTGACCGGAAAGCAGCCCATAACGGGAAGGGGAACAGATGGTTGATGGACTGTGTGCGTCTGTAAACATGACCCCTTGTTTTGCCATTTTATCCAGCCGTGGAGTCTTATAGGCTGAATGTTTATTGTAACAGGAAAGATCGCCGTATCCGACATCGTCAGCATATATGATAATGATATTGGGCAATTCTTGTGCATCAGCGTTATGACCCTTGGTTAAAAGCGCAATAGCAGCAATTGATAATAATATAAATCTCATCATTGTTTATTCTGTTGTAATGTTTCAAGTGGTTATCAATCCAAATTCCAGTATTCGAAATACATACAAGTTATATCAGGAATCTACTGCAAATAATTATAAAATTTCCTGCTTTTATAAAAAGTACCTACATTTTACTGTAAGCGCTTGATTTTCAAGATTGAAATAGATTTACATTTCTCATAATTCATCACATTTAACCCGTTCTTCGTTAAAATATGGCCCAGAATCTGACCCCAGGTATCGTTTATATTGAACAATATTGTATTGACCCCCTAAATAGCTGGACATAATTGTTTAATCAATTAAGTCAATAAATTAAGGAAGTATGTCAAAATCAAGAAGGAGTTTCTCGGCTTCGGAGAAACTGTCAATCATCAATGAAGCAGATCAGTTGGGTGTCACCCAGACATTACGTAAAAACAATCTTTCTCCTTCAGTATTCAGACGGTGGAAAGAGAAGTTTAATGAAGGAGGTGTCTCCAATCTTCAATCGTATACTAAGCAGCGTAATCCAGAATTGGATGCGATTATGGAAGAGAATCGTATGTTAAAAAACATTGTTGCCAAGCAATCTATTGAACTTGAGTTCAAAACCGAACTTTTAAAAAAAAGTCAATTTCACGAGCAGCGTCGGTCGAGGTAATGGAGCAGTTCAAATCAAAACCTATGGTTACCAAACAGGATCTTTTGTCATGGTCAGGTGTTCCACGCAGCAGTTTTTACTACAAGCGAGGAGATGGCATTCGTGGGCGCAAGCCCAGTAAAATGACCATCACCCAGGATGGGGAACTGGTTGACAACACTGTTGTCTTGCAGGATCTAGAAACCATTCTCCAGCAGGAGTTTTGCTGCTATGGTTACAAGAATGTCTGGGATGAGCTCAAAGAAAAAGGTTATATCATTAATCACAAGAAGGTCTACCGCCTTATGAAGATCCACAACCTGTTGTTTAACCGTAAAATTGGATCTATTGGTGTTCCTAGGCAGTTTGTCCGCTTTAGAAAGATCAAGGCAGAAAGACCACTTGAACACCTGTGCATGGACATCAAGTATATCCATATCCACGGAGCACAGAGGAATGCTTTGCTATTGACTGTGATTGATGCATTTAGCCGTAAGGTCCTGACACATATGCTCCGGTTTAACATTAAAAAGGGTGATGTAATTGTTTTACTGTCACTTTTACTCATGGAATATAAAATCGAAGGAATCACCCTCAGAAATGACAATGGCTCACAGTTCATCGCAGGCGTTGTTAGGCAGTTTTTAAAGGACAAAGGTGTCAATCAGGAATTTACCCATGTAGCTACACCCGAGGAAAATGCTTACATAGAAGCGCTTCACAGCAATGTTCAGCGAGAAGTGGTAGAGCGTTTTGAATTTGAATCCATTTACCATGCTCAGATGATTTTTAACCGCTACTATGATTGGTATAACAATCATCGAAAGCATGGCGCACTGGGTAGAAAATCCCCTGAACAGTACCTCCGCGAAAATGACCTTATATCCAGACCCTATAAAACTGAAAAAAAATCCGATATTGTCTCAAATTTTAACCCCATTTTGTCCAAAAATTAAGGGGTCGATACAAGAGAACCTGGCAGGGAAAAAATGTTTAAAGTAGCCTTAGGAAAAAGCTTAATTTAAATATTAGTTCATGTTACTTTTGGAGTATCTCAAATTATTTAGTACAAACACGACCAAAAGCATTTAGCAATTCAAATAGGGAGAAATGCTGTTGAAAAAAAGCAACTTTCAAAATATGTACAAATTAGTTAGCGGGATTATTTTTGATAGTTCACATGAATCTTTTTAGACTCATATCAGATACTGTTTTACCTATAGATAGCGAACTTGTAGCTGCTGGAGAAGGGGCGTTTAGAATATTTATAGCAAATTTAGATTCTCTAATCTCAAAATCATCTAATAAACCACCAGTTCGGTCGCAAGCCTGAGCTCTGACACCAGAGCCCCCTTCTATAAGATCAGATTCTGTGATGTCTGGAATCAGTTCTTGTAGTGCTCTAGTGAATGCTGATTTGGAAAATGATCTATAAAATTCACCAAACCCAGTTTTCCAATATTTTGCTACTACTTTTTGGAAACCAGGCCACGCCAAAGTTTCTAATAATTCAGCTATATTGATTTGGGACTTTTTATATCCCTCTCTTTTAAAAGCAAGTACAGCGTTTGGTCCAGCCTCTACACCACCCTTTTTCATTCTTGTAAAATGCACACCTAAAAAAGGAAAGTTAGGATCGGGAACAGGATAAATTAAGTTTTTGACTAGGTATTCTCTTTCTTTTTTTATTTTAAAATACTCCCCTCTAAAAGGAATGATTTTAACATCATCAACAGATTGATCACTCAATTTTGCGACCTTGTCCGAATATAATCCAGCACAGTTAATAACCAACTTAGCTTTGAATGAACCTTTTGATGTTTCTAAATGATTAAGTGAATTTTTTTGATCTATTTTTAATACTTTATAGCCTGTAAAAATTTCACCACCCATTTTTTTGATTTTTTGACCATATGCTAATGCAACTTTTAAATAGTCTACTATACCAGTTTGAGGTACATGAATGGCACCCACTCCTGAACAATATGGCTCGTAATCTTTGAGTTCTTCAAGACTAATTTTTCTGGTGCCATTTAAGCCGTTCTGAAGCCCCCTTTCAAGCAATGTTTCAAGAATATGTAATTGATCTTTACGTGTTGCTACCACCACCTTACCAGTTATTTCAAATGGAATATTTTCTTCATTACAGAACTTAATTAACTCATGGTAGCCATTAATACAATTTGTTGCTTTTAAAGAACCAGGCTTATAATACAACCCAGAGTGGATTACACCTGAATTACTAGCAGTTTGATGTTTTGCAAGTTCATTCTCTTTTTCTAAAATTACAATCTTCAAATCTGGCCTTGATTGCAGTATTTTTACCCCTGTTGCGAGTCCAACAATACCCCCTCCAATTATAGCAATATCATACATTATGTGAACTTAGTGAATTTATGGGTTAATTAAGGAGTGTAAAAGACTAAGAATAGACATTTTTTATCCATGGGCAAGTAAAAAATTAAATATTGATAATAACTCAAGTTCAGAATAAATCCATCCCCTTCACATCCATTCACCCTTGTTTTCCCTGTAAAAACACAAAACCTGGCCAGAACCTGGCACAAAAGAAAAAACCACCTATGAAACAAATCATAAGTGGTTGATTTTCAAGTGGGCCCACCTGGACTTGAACCAGGGACCCTCTGATTATGAGGGTTTCTCGTGGTATTCCATGCCTTTTCTTTTATTGATAATCAATAGGATACAAGATTGAAATAGATCTGTTTTTCTCATATTTCACCTGTTTTAACTTGTTTTTGGTGAAAACCTGGCCGGATACCTGGCCGGGTTCATACTTTAGGAAACCTTTTAAATTTCGTAAATTCGTAGAGTGAAAAATAAGAAACTACATGGACTTGATTTTGTAATTGATAGATTGACCAATTCAATCGAGAATATAATTACTGGCGATAGCTTTCAGACGGAGGTTTCATTATTCACAATGGAAGATGCCAAGCATTGTACCAAGAATAATGGTTGGAATTTTGATTGGAAGTTTGAGTTGAAACAACCAACCAGAGATGTTTTTAAATTAACCATTGCCAACAGTATTTCTGCAATACAAGGTTTGATAAGCCTAGAGGTCAAAGAAGATCATGTTTATATTCACTTAATTGAAAATGCACCTTTCAATAAAGGAAAATCAAAAGTTTACGCTGGTGTGGCGGGTAATCTTGTTGCTTATGCTTGTAAATTGTCTTTTCAAAGGGGGAACGAGGGGAATGTTTCATTTATTGCCAAGACACAACTAATTAAACACTACATTGACAGTCTTGGAGCTTTTCACTTTGGCGGAAGATTAATGATCATTGAAAATGATGCTGCATTAAAACTGATAAATAAATATTTTAAAAATCTACTCAAATGAAACATAAAAAAATAGAATTAGACGTGGATTTTATTGGAGGAGCAAAACCATTAACGGTTAAAGAAGAAAAAGAATTAAGTGACTATTTTAAAAAAACAAAGCTTAAAAAAAAGAAATCAACTTTAGGTGTTGATAAAAAAAGAAAGAGTCTTGCAAAAGCATGATTTGAAAGTGTAACGGGGGAGGTATATCATGAACCAGAGAGTTCGATTTGTATGCAAATTTTTTGCAAGAAAAAAGGGTTTACGAAGTTTTACCTTCATAAACCCTTGATTTTCAAGTGGGCCCACCTGGACTTGAACCAGGGACCCTCTGATTATGAGTCAGAAATAATGGTTATTATGGGTATACAGATTTATATTATAATACATTGATTTACAATTTTATATATTATTTCCTAGAATAACACTTTACCATTTATATAGCTTTTTTTACTATTTTGTGGTGCAAATTTTGGTGCAAATTTTTAAACCCAATTTATGGCCAAGCCAACCACATGTCTTTTTCTTGACAACAGAAGACCACTAAAAGATGGTACTTTACCTCTAAAACTGACAGTATACTACCTGGGTAAGAAGATGCGCTATAAAACACCTTTTAAGTTAACTCAGGATGATTTTCAAAAAATACAAAAATCGAATCTTCGTGATACTGAGTTAAAGAACATGAAGAGTCGAATTTATAAATGGTTGGATGAACAAACTCAAATAGCATTGTCGATAGAGGATTTTAGTTTTGACACTTTTGAGAAAATCTTCACAAAAGATGAAGTTGCAACTATGCACAAAATGAAGTCAGAACTTGTGCAACCACTTTTCGTTGAATATATCTCAAAGCTAAAAAAGCAGGAACGAATTAAGACTGCTGAATCTTACCAGTCTGCTCTCAATTCACTCTTGTCGTTCAGAAGATATTTGAAATTTCAGGATATCACCCCCGATTTTCTTGAAGCATATGAAATCTGGATGTTATCCAACAACAAGACGAAAACTTCTGTCGGAGTATACCTTAGATCATTTCGTAAAATCTATAATATAGCCCTGGAAAAGGGAATTGTAGAGTATTCTGCTTATCCATTTAAGAAGTATACTATTCCCGCGCCAAGAAAATCAAAACGCGCCTTCAAGGAAGAGCAAATAAAGGCAATTTTCAATACAAAACCAGAAGCCGAAAAAGAACAAAAAGCTCTGGACTTTTGGCGATTCAGTTTTTTGTGCAACGGAATCAACCTCAAAGATATTGCCCATTTAAAATGGGCAAATATTTCAGGTGACACGATGTTTTATAATCGCAAGAAAACTGAAAAAACAAAAAGGGACAATGTTTATCCAATTAAAGTTCATTTAGACAAGCATGCGCATGATATCATTAGAAAATGGGCAAACCCTAATAAAGATCCAGACAATTATGTATTCCCAATTTTGGAGAGTGGATTATCTATAAGGGAGAAGGAAAATAGAATAGCGTACTTTACAAAAACAACAAACAAGTATTTGAAGCGATTGGGTGTTTCATTGGGATTGGATACTTTACTCACTACGTATACGGCTCGTCACTCTTATGCAACCAAATTGAAAAACAGTGAGAAAGTTTCCTTACCTTATATAATGGAATCATTAGGACATTCCAGCATGAAAACAACTATGGATTATCTTTCCGGATTCGAAGATGATACCATCAAAAAACATCATGCAGTACTGTTGGAAGGTATAGAAGAGTGAGAAAAATAAAAATTAAAGAACGATCATTGAATTTCTATGTCAGAACAACAAAATATAGAATACAAACAAAGTTGGCACGATGAATATCTGAAAACTATTGTTGGTTTTGCCAATGCACAAGGTGGTACGATTTATATTGGCAAAAACGATAATGGAGAAATTGTTGGAGTTGAGGACCATGTAAAATTGTTAGAATCGCTACCCAACAAAATCAGGGATTTAATAGGAATATTACCGCAAATCAATCGCTTTGAGGCAGCTGGTATGTACTACTTAGAAATATCTACTATACCCTATTCTGTTGCTATTTCTTTGAGGGGTGTTTATTATGTTCGAGCTGGTAGTACAACTCAAGAGTTAAGGGGAAATGCATTGACCGAGTTTCTACTCAGAAAATCAGGTAAAACATGGGATGATGTCATTGAGCCAGCTGCTAACATAGAGGATATTGACACTAAATCTATAAAATATTTTCTTCAGGTTGCCGAAGAAACAGGTCGTCTTTTAGACACAGATGGTCTAACCATTCCAGAACTTTTGGATAAGCTTCGTTTAACTGAAGATGGGAAAATAAAAAGGGCTGCAATCATTCTTTTTGGCAAAGACCCAGGAAGATTCTATCCCAATTTGGCTGTCAAAATAGGCAGATTTAGTAACACAAATGATGATATCTTATATCAAGAAATTGTTGAAGGGAATTTAATGAGTATGGTGAAAAGTGTACCAGATATATTGAATAAGAAATTTTTTACGAATAAAATTCAATTTGAGGGATTTCAACGTGTAGAAAAAGGAGAATACCCTATTGCTGCATTGCGTGAAATGATTCTTAATGCGTTGGTTCATCGTGACTACATGGGCAGTACTGTTCAAATCCGAATGTATGATAACCAATTCAGTATTTGGAATGAAGGGTTATTACCACAAGGTTTGACACTTGAATCACTTAGGCATCATCATCCTTCAAGACCAAGAAACCCTATTATTGCAGACATTTGTTTCAAAGCAGGTTATATAGATGCATGGGGAAGAGGAACATTAAAAATCATCAACTCCTGTCGTGAAGCAGAATTACCTGAGCCAGATATAAAAGAACAACATGGAGGTATAAGTGTAACCCTTTTCAAGGATAAGTATACCATTGAAAATTTACAAAAGATCGGATTGAATGAACGGCAAATTAAGGCAGTTTTGATAATAAAGGAAAAAGGAAACATTTCAAACTCCGAATATCAGAACCATAATTTTATCACAAAGGCTACTGCTACTCGTGATTTAACAGAAATGGTTGAAAAGTTTAAAATCTTAGTTAAGTCAGGCAAAACTGGAGTTGGGACCGTATATACATTAAAGGGCTCATAAAGGGCTCAAAGGGCTCACAAAGGGCTCATCCAGCATTTTATTAAGTAAATAAGTGATTAATAAAAAGAATAGATATTCTCTAAAAAAAATAAATGAAAAATAAATTGATAAATAAATAGAGATAACTATTTGTTTATCAATACTTTGATTTATTTATCTACTTGAATAAAGTAAAATAAAATATACAATTTGGAGGTAAAATCTGGCCTTAAATTATAGAGAATGATGAAAAGCAGAAATTATGTCTAATAAAATGATTACGACTGAAATTATTATTTTAAGGAAAATAGAAAGATGTGAATGATAAAAGATCTCAATTTATAAGGTAGTCAAAGAAATAGATGTCTTTAAAATGTTTATTTTACTTGTAAATACTTACTTATTACGTATCATATAAGGTTTTGTCTTTGACAAAGAGATATAAATGCAGGATCGGATTCTGTTTCCATTCTATCAAAACATTTAAATCGTATATCTGTCCCTTTTAAAACTTTATCACATGCGACTATCGGATCAATTCCTCTATGTTCTAGATTATAGAGTAATAAATTAAAACCAATTAATAAATCAGAAGAAGTTAAACTTTGTCGAGGGCCAACAACATATTCAATATTGAAACAACTCAGAAACATATCATATGCTACTTCGTTTAAACCACCTCTGCAACATGAAAGTAATAAAATACTTCCATCCTTAAGACAATTAGTATCACATATGATTTGACCAAAATCAGCCCATTTTACATCAAGAGTCTTTGATTGATTACCAAAGCCTTCACTGTCACCGTGTGAACTAAGATATATGTAATCAAACTTTCCATTGCTTTTTAATGCTTCCCTGAGTGAAGTACTTGTATCGACACAAGCCATTTTCGTATCTAGACCATAAAGCTCAGATAAGGTTTTTATATTCTCAATTTCAAGTTTCTCATCAGAATGACCACATGCTTGTATGATTAGAATATTTTTTTTCATATGTAAATTTGATAAAGAAAAATAGTTTTTCAATTTGAAATAAAATTTAGTTTTTTGAAAATATATTTTATTTTCATTAAAATAGTTATTGAAAAATAAAGAGCATTCATGGCTTCTAGGTGGGGATCATGTTTACGGTAGCCTAAAATAAATACTTACATTTTCCCGCAACTTGGATTATAGTATTCCCTTATCTGCCCTTCTAAAGAGATTCGTTGCTCTTTGGTAAAACTTGAAGAGGGGGTCTTGTAAATACAAACCCAAATATTCCCATCTTGACAATTTCGTTTCCAACACTTCTCCCTATCATGCGAATTTATTCTAGAACCAATTTCGCCTGATTGTCCAACATCTATTACTGTAGCTTTACCTGTACTATCAATGCAAAGAATCACATAAATTGCTGCAAAATCCGAAAAATCTGATTCAGAAATAGGAACACATTTGAACAATAAGTTGTAAATTTTAAACTCCTTCATATTAATTATTTTTATAAATTATATTTCTTCTTTTAAATCATCATATATTTTAGTTATTTGCTTCAGGCTTTCTTTTGTCAACCATAATGCTGAAACATTGATACCCTCAAATTGAAAGTCAACCCAAGTAATTATTTCTGTTTTTACAATATTGTTTGGTATAGGCAATTGAGTATTGGGGTCAATAGGAACACCCATGACGCTTACTCCATTTCCGAATTTCACAGCCGAACCCCAAGACACAGATCCTCCACCTTGCCCAGTAACTGTGACGTTTTTTGTTTCTTTTCTTGTTTGTGCAACAAGTTTTTCGTGCTTATTTTCGTTATTAAGTTTGTTAAAGAATGTCAACCATTTATTTTCTTCATTTCCAAAAGGCTGGTACTTTTTTAAAATGTCGTACACTTTTTTATTATTAGTGATCAAGTCAGGATATGACTTACTCATTTCTACTTCAAATGCATTCAGGTCACTACGAATAGGAAAATATAGATTATTTTTCGGATTAGCATTAGGGCAATAGTTATCAACTATTTCGTGAGCTATGTAATCAAGAATTGAACGCAGGTTGCTAAAATAGTCTTTAATATCAAGACGCAATTCAGCTGAAACTGTTTTGCTATGGAGTGAATTTTCATATTCACTAGTAATCTTTTGTAATGTTTTTTGGACCCTGATAAAAAGTGATTCAATGTCTATTTTTCTGCTCATTTGATATTACTATATTTTTCTATGTTTCCTATCTTGACTCAAAAGAAAATGATTTTTAGTACGTTTTTATATTTTCTTTATTCTAAAGTACATCAAAGTAAAAAATCAAAAAAGAGTATAAATACTGAGTTTCTCCTCGGCTTTTGTTATTAATGTTTCTATTAGTGAGGATGAGGGTAAAAGCACAGGTTTAGTCTATATATTCTATAAAACACAAATTTTTCATTAGCGCCTGCTCATAGACTCACAGAAATATCCTTTTAGAATAATATATCGTACTCTCTGTACTTCGGATTTCTGAGGTAGAAATTCTATCTATTTTCCAAACACTGTCACCATATATAAATCTTGCGGCCTAATAACGGTAAAAAGTAATACTTTTCTTCATGTACAGTCTTAAGAAAAGTAAAATATAGAATACCTCAATCCTTTTCTTTCTATTCTGCTTGGTTGACTATGCTTCTAAACAGCAAAAAGATCGATTCAATGCACACTAAGAGATATAAGGACATGTTTTCGACGAAAAGCAAATAGTATAGATGGAATAATGCTAAAAAATCGAAAAATCACTATAATAAAGTATAGATTGGATTATTCCATACCTCCATTTTTGTGTTAATTGAAGTTGAAGAGTATCCTCTCTATTGTATACACTATAGGAAAGTAAAGCATTTTCAGTACTATATAATATGACTTTTATATTATTCTAATATAAGGCAGACTACAATACCATATTTTCCCATTCTTTTTGCTAATTTGTTCAAGTAAACTATCAGGAATTATAATACCATTGTATTCATATTTTGCAGTATCCATAATTGTAAAATCGATATGGTTACCTTCAGAATCTACATTCCAAGCATGACTAATTTGAAAGCCTTTTTCTTTATCAGTAATTACCCCCTCAACATATTCAAAACCTTCTTTCATTCTTCTAATCGCGTTAGCATAACAAGAGCCTAACTTCATTTTTCTGTTCTTTCTATTTGGTGGTTTTACATTAAACATTCTTCCTCCGGTGCTTAATATTTGTAGTGAGTAATAAACCTTAATTTCATTATCTTTTCTTAACTGATTATAATGAGTTATTTCCCCCAATCTACTTGTATATTCAGGTTCATGTAGCATTTTAAGAATCATATCATTTTATTTTAATTTTCGGCACTCAGTGGATACCAAGAGATATAAGGACATCAAATCAAAAATCATATGGATTTGAGCCATTTATTGACGGCAGAAACATAGAAATACACCCGTTTCCCTTTCTTGATATGAGGAAGTTTCTTCAGTTTACATAGCGTATATACATGACTTTTACTATACCCGAGTAGTTTCGAAATTTCAACAACAGATACTGGCTTTTCTTCTTTAGCAAATAGCTCTATTTCTTGTAGTTTTTTCGACAAAATTGCTTCAATTCGTGATTCGATCATGCTACTAAGCATAGGCTCAAAAAAAGCGACAAGAAGATCGGGATTTGTATAGTTGTTCATGATAGAATATTTACCAAGTGCAACTATACGCACTATGTTTCACACTTTTACACTATTGTCTTCCAAGACAATATAGAAAACAGTGAAAATATTTTTCCACACTGATGTGAAAACAAAGAATCTGAAAGACGATAAAATTTTTGATTTGGGGGCAGCCGTCGTAAATAGACAAATTGCTGTCTTAGACAACACACTTGCACGCTTTACCCCCTCCAATTGGGCTTATTGTACTACTATTATCTTGTAAAATATCAGAAATTATTTTTGAAAATAACAAAATTTACTTGTTACCCTATTAAAATGAGCTTTAGGTGCTCAGTGAAACACCAGTTCAATAAAAAAGAAATACGTGATACAACTTTGATTCAATTAAGAATTTTGATGATTTACTATTTCTCACTAGCTTCTAAATTTGTTTCAGGAGTTATGATTTTGTTGTAACTTGGTTCCAAGAAATTACGCTGCGTAACGCAAATGCCTCCAAAACCGACCAAGTTATAAGCATTTTTTAGCAGCCAATACATATGCCTTTTGCCAAGTATGCAGCCAACGAAAGCGTGGGGCTGCTCTTTAGGCATATACGCTCTTGGTCGGGCGTTGGAGGCTACTGAGTTAGCCTCACGTGGCTTTTAAAGACTTGTTTTCCATTGAGGCTGGAAAACATCTCCAAAACCGACCAACATGCTGACCAAAATCAACAGCAATGCACTTTTGTGGTGCTTATCATTCTTTTTTATCTCTTTTTTTATTGGATGTTCAAAATCAGCCCCAGAAGCACCAACTCCCGTGGCATCATTTACGTGGACTGCATCAAACCTTACTGTTCCATCTACTGTAACATTTACCAATACGTCCACAAATGGTAGTAGCTACCAATGGGATTTTGGTGATGGTGGTTCTTCAACCAATTTTAGTCCTACACACACTTACACTACAGGTGGAACGTATATCGTGAAACTTACAGTAACTGGAAGAAGTGGAACTATAACTACCAATCAAACTGTGAATTTAGCAAAACCTACAGCTTTGCAAATTACGGTCAAAGACAATTTGGGGAATCCAGTATCAGGAGCTATTGTGAGATTATACAGCACATTAACCGATTGGACAAACGAAACAAATCAAACGTTTACTCCTCAAACAAGTAATACAACTGGAGTGGTAACATTCTCACCTTTGTCGGCGATTTCTTATTACTGGAAAATTACCAGTGGATGTCAGAATAATATTTTTGGCAGCAACACTACTACAACTGCTTTAAGTGCAAATACAACAACTGCAGTAACAAGTGTAATAGCAGGCACAGGAATTATAGCACTTACGAATGCCTCTTCAAACCCATATGATGTTTTCATAAATGGCACATTACAAGTTTCTAGTATGCCTGGAAGTACTTCTAAGAATCTGATTGCTCCAGTTGGTTCATATTCAATAAGAATACTTCAAAAATCAGGCTATCTTATAACGCCAACTGATAAGACATACACTGGCAATGTTCAATGTGGAGGAACACTCCTTGTAAACTTTCCATAAATCAATCTATTCATTGTAAAACTATCAATATGAAGTTTCGCTTATATATGAACTATCTATTACTGTTATTTATTGGCTTGACAGTTGGTTCAAAAACTTTTGGACAAGATGAAATTAAATTTAATACCCAAACATGGATGTTTCATAATCTCAATGTAGATAGATTTAGAAATGGAGATGAAATTCCAGAGGCAAAGAGTATAGAGGAATGGGAAAGCTTTAATAAGGCAAAAAAGCCAGCCTGGTGTTACTATGATTTTGACAGTAATAATGAAAGTAATTGCGGAAAATTGTACAATTGGTATGCTGTCAATGACTCCCGAAATATTGCACCCATTAACTGGCGTATTCCAACTAATATGGATTGGGATAAATTAATATTGTTTGTTTCTACATCTACAGATGCCAACAAAGCGAAGGGAAACAAAACATGGGATTTGAAAAACAACAAGTCAAATCGCAATGGTTTTTGGCTATTTCAGGTAGCAGGCTTTATTGAAAATTATAAATCTGAAAAAAGGCCATCTGACATATTTAAGCTTAAAGGCAGATCATCAAAATGGTGGTCTTATGAAGGAGAATTTGTCACCATTCACAAAAAATACAGACTGCCTTTTCGATCTGTAAACAACACTAATGAACACAATGCTTATTCAATTCGATGTATAAAATATTGATATAATATGAAAACTAAAATCAAAGGAACATTATTATTCATTTTAGTTATTTTTTCCAATAGAATGTACTCACAACAAAATTTGAATATGGAAGAGGGTATTGCAATAATTAATCATTTTTCCAATGTCTACCCGAAATTCAATAGAGAATTCAACATTCTAAGAAATACAGAAAAAAAGATAAAAGGGTTCAATTTTATTAGAAGCAATGGTAGAGGCAATCCAGCCTCTGCCAAAATGAATGGATTTATTACAATTGATATAAGTTTCATAGAAAATTCAGTACCAAATTATGACGATAACAGGCTAGTTGTAGTTTTATTTCATGAAATTGGGCATTTACATTATTTTACTGAAAATAAGTATCGCCGAAATAAAGAAGACAATGAGAAGTTTGCTTTTGAATATTCATTAAAGCGAACAAAAGAGCTAGCAGAAAATGGGGATTGTATGCCCTTAAAAACCGGCTTAAAATACATGAAGTTGAGAAGCCAGTCAAATAATCTTGACGATGAGCACGTCAGGGCATTAAAAAGAATGGTGAATGAACCTTTGTATTATGAGTATATGGAGTTTGCAGAGAAATGTGCTAGTTTAGAATAGTTTTTGTGTAAATTTTTATAAGGGAATTCATTTGTAGAAGAGATTTTATGTAGCGCGAATATATGGGCAAATATTAAAGCATGTATAGGGGTTTTTCAACTACTTTATTTTTAAAATATATAAATTGGCATACATCAGTGGCTTTGAATTAAATTTTATAAGTGCATATGCTTGTGACATATAAATAATCACTAATATTCATTTATATCAGCATTCATTTTCCTGAAGCAATATTAATTGAATTAGAGTCATTCCAGCTAAATACATACACATCAAAATATTTCATATATATAACTATTAAGGGCATTTCAATTATATGCACGACAGAATAATCAAATATTAAAATTCACCTTTATTCAAAAACATCTTTTATCAATTTTTTTATAGTCAAATTCTCTAGTTTTGATGCTATTGGTGAAATATTGTCTAATCCATCTTTCCAATGCATACCTTCATTGTAAATTATTCCTAACAAGTAATGTGATTCAGGGGAAACAACTCCCAACTCTTCTGCTTTTTCTAGCTTAGGTCTTGTCATATTAGTTGCAATAAATGCTGTTTGTGCAGCTGGAATTAGTAATTTATTAAATGCAATTTGTTCAATTTTTACTCTAACTCCACCGCAAACTGCAAAAGGGCAGTATACCCCTCCTTTTAAATAATTTTCAACTTCTGAAAATATAAATTTATAAAAGTTGTCAGATTCACCCCATTTTTCAGAGATCCCTAAAGACCTAAAATCAGCTCTTCGATTAATATGTGTAGGGTAAAAGTGAACTAAATATTTTGAAATATCATCTTTAATTTTTTCATCTATACTCTCATCAGCCCTTACTCTCAACATTTTAGCCAAATGTTTATTCACTTGAATAGTTGACTGTTCTAAAAAGTAAACCTTTTGGTTGTTAAAAGCGAAATTCTTAAAATAGATAGGATTTAGGTGTGTTAGAATAATAGGATAAAGTCTTTTACCTTCTTTTTTAAAATCTTTTATAAATGTGGTTATATAGTATTGTGCTGCGATAAGATTAGCATCATCCAAGTAATCAAATACTTCATCAATAATTAAAATGCTTACCTCTTTCTTCAAATGCTTTCTCGCTCTAAAGAGCATTGAAATAAAAGTTAAAATATCTCTTTGTCCATTTGAAATATGAATAGCTTCTGGAAATTTTACTATTAACTGACCTCCTATTTGTCGAGCTCGTATCCCTTTCCATGTAGAATTAAAATTTGAAAGGGTTTGTTCAAATCGATTTTTGTCTGATTGATAATTTTTGTAAGAGCATGCTGCTTTGAATTTGTTTGGGCTATTGTTATAGAGCCATATTAACTGAATAGCCACTAAATACGATTTTGTTTCTAAATTGCAGCTTAAATTAAATTCATTGATCAGATTTCCTAATGTATTTAGAAAGTCTATTTTTTTTAAATCGTTTAACTTGTAGGCTGTAATCCAGTCTGTTAAAATATCGGCAGTACCATTTTGATCATTTATTTCATTAATTATAGAGTTTATGCGGCTTTGAATTTTCAGACCATTTGCTTTTTCTAAGGCTTGATAATTCTCACTTAATTTCTGAACAATTTTTAAGTTACTCAAAAAAGAACTTAGGCTTGGTAAAACTTTTGCATTTTTACCAAAGCGTTGCTGTACTAATTTGTATTGGTTGCCAAAATTTACATTTTCAGGAATCCGATCTACCAAAACTATATCGTTTATTTCCATTCTCGCAGTTGCTCTGCCGAATTGATTTCCAACTCCCTTTGGTCTGATAGGATTATTAATGACAAAGTGATCAATTTCTTTACAAATAGTATTTGTGGTTGCCGTAGCTTCAAGTTGGGCTAAGCTTAGATCTGGCCTTTCGTATTCTATATAAATTCTTGGTTGTAATGCTGGATTTGTTTTGTGAAAATTTTCCTCTGTCAAATTGATTCTTCTAGTATTCATCTCTTTGAAAGCAACAGCAAATGAACTTTTCCCAAATCCATTTGGAGCAACCAAAAGGCTGGGCCTATTTGGCAAAATATTCAATGAAAATTTTCTATTGTCAATACCTTTAATATTTTCTATTTCAATAACTTTTAACATTTTTAAGCAGTTAGAATTATATTTATTTACGATTGTGTTAATAGAGCATTATGTAACAGATGACTTTAATTTTTTATCATCAAAAGTCCAATTTGATTTGATCAGGTCTAGGATGATGATTTACAATTTTTGTAATTGTATAACTTTTATTAACATATGTGTTTATAACTCCATCAAACTGTTTTCGAATCTCCATTTCAACTTCTAATGAATCGCCCATTCGAAAAGGCTTACCATTCTTTATATCATCAGCAAAATATTGATCCTTAATTTTTGCGTTTATTTTATTTCCAAGGTAATAAAACTCCCATTTCTTTTTTAATTCCCAATCCATACTTACTATATTTAACATTGCGTGTTCATCGGTAATAATTTCATCTGACTGCAGTTCTCTTTCTTGCAATCCAGTCATGTATATGAAATCTTCTCTAGGAACATGACTAATTTGATTTTCATTTTTATCAAGTAAATCAAAACCCGTTATGCTTAAATCAGACTCAAGTGTCTCAAATGTGCTCTTAATAGGACCTTGAACAGAGGGCTTTTCAAAAATATTATAAACGTTTTTATTTATTATTGTCACATTCCCTTTGTTGTTTTTAATTTTTATTGAACCGTTTTTGAATGTTTCAATTTTAGTAGGTTTTTCTCCTTTAAGAAATTGAGCAACTCCAATTATTCCACCTAAAATTGTAACAAGACTAGCTGCATAATCTACATTATCTTTTTTAAATAAAGTACTAATTAAATCTAATTTCGAGGAAGTGCTTATAATAAGATCTAAAATAAAACTTCCTGGTTTAGGAGAGGAGTTAATTACGATTTCTACTTTTTGGGAACTATCGTATTCAATGTTTATATTTTGAATTAATGAAACTAAATTGACAAATACATTAATAAAAGTATTTGCTTCTATTTGATGAGAATTTCCATCAAATTTTATTTTTAATTCTTTACTGTCCTTTGGGGGCATTAAAATCATATATTAATTGACCTTTAAATTTCTATTGACAAAAATATATTTAAGTAAAAAGGTAAAAAAGAGTATTAAAACTGAGTTTCTTTTTAAAGTTTTTATTAATGTGTTTATTGCTGCAGAGAGTATAAAAGCAAAACAGTTATAGTTTATAACGTCTATTAAAGCAGAGTTATGAATAGTACCTGCTCGTTTAATTAAAGAAAATTCTCTGATGTTTAACATTTTATAATTGCAGTGAAAACGATAATTGCGATTGAAATTACATCCATTTTCATGGCCGTTTAGCTTTTTATACCAATTAGAATTGTCTGTTTATTAAATCAAGATATAATCAGTGATATGAAATAGTCCTTGATATTTTATGTAAATCAAAGTATCAAAGAAATTTCAGATGATTCAGATGAATAGTAGAAATGGCAGTCAAAATTCATAAGCCCCAGAATTAATACTTAAACTCTATGTTTTGTTATTAATTATTCCGAGAACGAGAATGTTCCATTATCATTCCTTGCTAATTATACAGTCTCAACAACAAGTATTTTGTACTAATTTTCAAACATTTATAATGCTAACATCGGTGTAATGATATTTAATGGAGAGATACTTTTTTTATATACTATTAAGGTCGATTTTACTGAAAGGTCATCCTAAGCTTTGTTGAATGAAATAGGTCTTTCAGCATTGTTTAGTGTGGACTATTAAAGGTATACACTTTACTAAATCTTTTCGAGTAAGTATTTCAAGTGATTTATTCGCAATAAAATCTCAGCACATTTATCCTTAGCGCCAACTCAAATTCTGCAACCAGCACCCCCTCCTTTGTTTTTACCAGATTATTTGTAGCAATCAATAAATCTTGTGTGGAAAGTAGATTTAGTGCATATTTTTTCTGGGCAGCTTCGTGGACCTTTATTGCTTCATTTAGTACTTTTCTCGATAGTTCTGTTTTGTTGAATGCGAACTTAGCATCAACATAAGCTGAAAAGATTGCGGTTTTCAGCTCTTGGTATATTCTCTGAGTTTGAAATTTGAGTTGATTTAGGTTTATTTCCTCACGTTTTTGATTTATTAAAGAAGTCTTTCCATTTAGTATTGGAATGCTAATACTGATACCAACATTCTGCCCTAAGTTTTTGTGTATCTGTCGAAAGAATGGTGTAACGCTGTAGTTGCTTCCTCTATATGTAGGGGCCATTACATCATAGCTCACACCGTTTACTTGCACTTTAGCACCAGTTGGTTGTAGGGGCAAAAATGAGTAAGCTTGGGGAGACGGAATGTCTATAAAGCTACTTCCTGTAGAGCCAAATATCGAGAAAGAAGGGTAGCGCTCACTT
>Ga0214921_10003600_pt1 | contig 23542 bp, 18 predicted proteins | sample LL1505_MetaG_FD_177992 | JGI IMG/M metagenome (GOLD analysis project Ga0214921, IMG submission 177992) | Freshwater microbial communities from Lake Lanier, Atlanta, Georgia, United States - LL-1505 | ecosystem: Environmental > Aquatic > Freshwater > Lake | place: USA: Georgia | collected...
GACCGCCACCGCCGCCGCCGTAGCCACCACCACCGCCGCCGCCGCCGCCATAACCGCCGCCGCCTTCACGACGACCGCCGCCACCACCAAAGCCACCACCACCGGAACGGGGGGGGCGCTCTTCCATGGGACGTGCCTCGTTGACAACAACACTGCGACCGCCCAAGGGCTGACCATTCATGCCATTGATTGCAGATTGAGCTTCTTCATCAGAACCCATCTCCACAAAGCCAAAGCCTTTTGAGCGACCTGTGTCGCGTTCCATCATGACTTTAGCGCTGGTTACAGAACCGAACTGACCGAAGGCCTGCTCTAAATCACCGTCACGAACCGAGTACGGCAGATTGCCGACGTATAGTTTTTTGCCCATTGAAAGGGACTCCTCTAAACACAAAAACAAAAGCGATGGAGCCCCAAAAACGCATCAACAAACCTAAAAACCTCGGAAGGAAGCGAAACTGACACCTGTACACCGCGAACAAAACACACGCCTTAAGACGTGTGCTAAGCCATTATGGGCCACAAATTAAAGGGTTTGGCAAGTTAATTCTTCGAAAGGCCTTTAAATACTTGGGATTAGATGTGTTTTCGATGAATTACCAGCTCGCTTCGCGGTCTGGCGTGGCGCTGATTTTGTGGGCCGTGAGGTCGGCACCCTCGTACTCCTCTTCGGGTGTCATCTTAAGTCCCATCGTGATTTTCAAAATACCGTAGACCAAGATGCCGCCAAACAATGCCCAAGTCACACCCAAGGCTGTGCCAATCAGCTGTGCCTGAAAACTCACGCCACCCAAACCGCCAAAGGACTGCAGGCCAAAAATGCCAGCCGCAATTCCGCCCCAAGCACCGCACACACCGTGCAAAGGCCAAACGCCAAGCACATCGTCAATTTTCCATTTGTTTTGCGTCAGCGTGAACATCACCACAAACAATGCGCCAGCCACAGCACCTACGGCCAACGCGCCAAAAGGATGCATGAGGTCAGAGCCCGCACACACCGCAACCAGCCCAGCCAATGGCCCGTTGTGCACAAAGCCTGGGTCGTTCTTACCCAAGAGCAAGGCGGACAAGGTGCCACCGACCATGGCCATCAAAGAATTGACGGCCACCAAGCCTGAGATTTTGTCCAGCGTTTGGGCGCTCATCACGTTAAAACCAAACCAGCCCACAATCAAAATCCAAGCACCCAATGCCAAGAAAGGGATGTTGGATGGAGGATGCGCAGAAACAGCACCGTCTTTTCGATAGCGGTTGTAACGGGCGCCCAACAAGATGACCGCAGGCAGCGCAATCCACCCCCCCATGGCATGCACCACCACCGAGCCCGCAAAATCATGAAACTCTTCGCCAGTGGTGGCCTTGATCCAAGCCTGCACGCCAAAGTGCTGGTTCCAGGCGATGCCCTCAAAGAAAGGGTAGACAAAACCCACAATGCAAGCCGTGGCAATGAGTTGAGGCCAAAACTTAGCACGCTCGGCAATGCCACCAGAGACGATGGCTGGGATGGCCGCCGCGAACGTCAAGAGAAAGAAGAATTTGACCAGGTCGTAGCCATTCTTTGCTGCCAATTGTTCGGCACCCACAAAGAAGTTAGTCCCGTAAGCGACGCTGTACCCAACCACAAAATAAACCACCGTAGAAACCGAGAAGTCGACCAAGATTTTGACCAACGCATTGACTTGGTTTTTCTTGCGAACAGTGCCCAACTCCAAGAAGGCGAATCCTGCATGCATGGCCAAAACCATGATGCCGCCCAACAAAATAAAGAGCGCATCCGCGCCCTGTTTTAGTGCTTCCATTTTGATCTCTACTTATTTTTGAATTAATTTGGTGCAAAAAATCCTAGTTTTTGGATTTCGCACCAAAATTAAGCAAAAAACGCGCCCAGTACCGTTTTCCGAGGTGGCTATGATCGGCTCATGGAAGCCTTTTTCATCTCGACGGGTATTGTTGCCCTGGCTGAAATGGGTGATAAAACACAACTTTTATCACTCCTTTTAGCTGCTCGCTTTCGAAAGCCATGGCCCATTGTTTGGGGTATTTTGGTCGCCACCTTGGTAAACCATGGCTTGGCGGGTGCTGTGGGCAGTTGGGTGACCACACAGCTGGGTCCTGAAGCTTTGCGCTGGGTTTTGGGTGGCTCCTTTTTAGCCATGGCCATTTGGATTTTGGTACCTGACAAATTAGACGATGGGGAAGAAGACAAAAATCCACGATTTGGCATTTTTGCCACGACAGTGGTCGCCTTTTTCATTGCCGAAATGGGGGACAAAACACAAGTGGCCACCGTCATGTTGGCTGCGCAATTCAACAGCTGGTTTTGGGTCGTGGCAGGTACGACTTTGGGCATGATGCTGGCCAATGCGCCCGTGGTTTGGCTAGGCGAAGCCATCACCCGCAAAATTTCGCTCAAGTGGGTCCACAGAATTTCTGCTGTGGTTTTTGCTGTGCTTGGCGGCTTGGCTTTATGGGGCGGGCCTGCAAACATTGAAAAAAACGAGACCCCTGCCGAAGCACCTCCAAAGGTCATCGCCACGGATACCGCACCGGCAAGGCTTTAATGCACCGATAATTCATCAAGCTGTTTTATAGTTTTGCTCCCATTCATGCCATTGATCGCCACGCCTCAGTCGATGTTTTTTGACGCGCCGCTTGCTTTGCAAAGTGGCGCGTCCATCCGCGCCTACCACCTAGCCTACGAAACTTATGGCAGCCTCAACGCCGACAAATCCAATGCGGTTCTCATTTGTCATGCTTTGAATGCCTCGCACCATGTGGCGGGCATTTACGAAGGTGAAGACAAGAGTGAAGGCTGGTGGGACAACATGATTGGCCCTGCGAAACCCGTCGATACCAATCGCTTTTTTGTCATCGGCGTGAACAATCTAGGGTCATGCTTCGGCTCTACCGGACCCATGCATGCGAATCCCGACACCGGTGAAATTTATGGCGCCGATTTTCCCGTTGTGACGGTAGAAGATTGGGTCGACGCGCAAGCCAGACTTCTCGATGCATTGGGCATCCAAACCTTGGCTGCCGTCATGGGCGGCAGCTTGGGTGGCATGCAGGCCTTGTCTTGGACGCTGCGTTACCCAGAGCGCGTGGCCCATGCGGTGGTGGTAGCCAGTGCACCCAACCTGACCGCCGAAAACATCGCCTTCAACGAAGTTGCAAGGCGCGCCATCGTCACAGACCCAGACTTCCACGGGGGCCACTTTTACAAGCACAAGGTGGTGCCCGCGCGGGGCCTGCGCATTGCCCGAATGATTGGTCACATCACCTACTTAAGCGACGATGTGATGAATGAAAAATTCGGACGAGAATTGCGAAATGCCGTCACTCACAATGCAACAGGCTATCGCTATTCCACGCAAGACATTGAATTTCAAATCGAAAGCTACTTGCGCCATCAGGGCGACAAATTCAGTGAGTACTTTGATGCCAACACCTACCTACTGATCACACGGGCTCTGGATTATTTCGATCCGGCTCGCACATTTGGTGGCAACCTCACTGCGGCATTGGCGAAAGCCACTTGCAAATTTTTATTGATCAGTTTCACGACCGACTGGCGTTTCTCTCCTGCGCGCAGTCGCGAAATGGTTCGCGCCTTGCTCGACAACAAACGCGATGTGAGCTACGCAGAAATTAACGCGCCACATGGCCACGACGCCTTCTTGTTGAACGACAACCGCTACTTGGATGTGGTGCGGTCTTACTTTGACAACATGTCACAAGCTCACCCTGCAGGAGGTGCTGAATGAGCGAGCACGTGAACCTGCAAGCCATTGCGCGTTTGGTGCCAGAAGGCTCGCGCGTCTTGGACCTAGGCTGTGGCGATGGCGCCTTGCTTGACTACCTGCAAAAACACCGCCGTTGCGCAGGTTATGGCGTTGAAATTGATGACCGCAATATTCAAGCATGTGTCAAACGCGGCGTTAACGTCATTCAATTGAATTTGGACGAAGGTCTCAACATGTTTGCAGACCAGTCCTTTGATGTGGTGTTACAAATTGACACCCTCCAACATTTAAGAAACGCCGAAGTGATGCTGCGCGAAACGGTTCGCGTGGGACGCATGGGTATTTTGGCGTTCCCAAATTTTGCGCACTGGCCAAATCGCTTCAGCATCTTGATGGGGCGCATGCCAGTGACCAAGCGTTTGCCATTTCAGTGGTACGACACGCCCAATATCCGCGTGGGTACATTTGCCGACTTTGCCCAACTGGCATTGCAAAATCATTTGAAAATCATCGACAGCTTTGGCTTGCAAGAAGGCCAAGAGATCCGCTCGCAGCCCAACCTCATGGCGGGTACCGCGGTCTTCAAATTGCAGCGCTGAACCACTCGTCGCATCACCCTTAGAAAGAACACGATGTCATACCCTCACACCATGCATTTTGTTGACCATGGCACTGGCGGAGGACCTGAGGTTTTAACACCCAGTTCCTGCGCCACACCGATGCCCAAAGCGGGTGAAGTCTTGGTCAAGGTCGCCTATGCTGGCGTCAATCGCCCTGACTGCTTGCAACGCAGTGGCCGTTATCCACCGCCACCCGGCGCTTCAAGCATCGTGGGCCTCGAAGTTTCAGGTGAAGTGGTGGCATTGGGAGAGGGTGTCACCCAATGGCGTTTGGGCGACAAGCTTTGCGCACTCACCAACGGCGGTGCCTATGCAGAATACGTGACGGTGCCAGAAGGACAGGCTCTGCCCATTCCACAAGGCTACTCCATGCTTCAAGCCGCTGCACTGCCTGAAAACTTTTTCACAGTGTGGACCAATGTTTTCCAGCGTGGCAAATTAAAGTCGGGTGAAACTATTTTGATTCACGGCGGATCTTCTGGCATTGGCCTGACCGCCATTCAACTGGCCCATGCATTTGGCGCCAAAGTTTTTTGTACCGTTGGCAATTCAGACAAAGTAGCAGCTTGCTTGAAAGTGGGCGCGCATACCGCCATTGATTACAAGACCCAAGACTTTGTGGAAGAGGTACTCAAACTGACCGACCAAGTCGGTGTGAATGCCATTTTGGACATGGTGGGCGGCAGTTATATGCAGCGCAATCTGCGAGCCTTGGCCATTGAAGGGCGTTTGCTTCAAATTGCATTTTTACAGCCGTCCAAAGTGGAAGTAGACTGGGTCTCTCTCATGGCCAAGCGGCTCACTTTCACTGGCTCCACTTTGAGACCCCGCAGTGCACAAGACAAGGCGCAAATTGCAAATGAGCTGCATGAACTCGTCTGGCCCTTGCTGGCCGCTGGCAAAGTAGCGCCTGTCATTTACCAAGTCTTCGATTTGAAGGATGCCGCTCAAGCACACGCACTCATGGAGTCATCGCAACACATCGGCAAAATCATGCTAACGGTTGCGGGAGAGTAATTTCATGTCATCCAATTTATCGGTTGGCGTCGTTGGCTTAGGTGCCATGGGCATGGGCATGGCGCAATCATTGCGCCGCGCTGGACATGTTGTGAATGTGTTTGATGTGCGAACAGAAGTCGCGCAAAAATTTGCAGCAGAGGGTGGCATTGCATGCACTTCTTTAGAGGCCATTGCTGCAGCATCTGACATTTTGGTTTCAGTGGTTGTCAATGCCGCACAAACCGAGTCCGTGTTGTTCGGCGATGGAAGTACGCAATCTGGTTGTGCCAAGCACCTCAAGCCTGGCAGCGTCTTTGTGATGTGCTCAACCGTCGAACCTGCATTCTCAATCGGTCTAGAGAAAAAGTTGAACGACAAAGGTCTTCTCTACATCGATGCTCCCATTTCGGGGGGTGCTGCCAAAGCCGCCTCAGGTCAAATGACCATGATGACTGCCGGTAGGCCTGATGCTTATGCCAAGGCAGACCCTTTCCTCAACGCGATGGCTGCCAAGGTGTACAAATTAGGCAACAGTGCGGGCGCCGGCAGCAAAGTCAAAATTATCAATCAACTGCTGGCCGGTGTTCACATTGCCGCTGCCGCAGAAGCCATGGCTTTGGGCTTGCGAGAAGGCGTTGATCCAAGTGCACTTTATGAAGTCATCACACACAGCGCTGGCAACAGTTGGATGTTTGAAAACCGCATGGCCCATGTGCTGGCTGCCGATTACACACCTTTGTCGGCTGTCGATATCTTTGTCAAAGACTTAGGTCTGGTGTTGGACATGGCACGCGCAAGCAAATTTCCGCTGCCACTTTCTAGTACTGCGCATCAAATGTTCATGCAGGCCAGCACGGCTGGCTTTGCCAAAGAGGATGACAGCGCTGTCATCAAAATTTTCCCAGGCATTGAATTGCCTAAAGCCGAATAATCGGTTCGCAGGCTTGCCTATTTTGCAGCTTGCGCTGAGCTAAGGACCAAAGGCGAGACAACATGAAATTGGGTTGCATTGCGGACGACTTCACAGGCGCCACAGACCTGGCCAACAACTTGGTTCGCTCAGGCATGCGGGTCATGCAAACTTTTGGCGTGCCGCAAACGCCGCTCTCCAAAGATGTCGATGCGGTGGTGGTGGCTTTGAAGTCGCGCACCATTCCGGCCAAGGAAGCCATTGCACAATCACTTGACGCACTGCAATGGCTTCAAGCGCAAGGCGCAGAGCAAATTTATTTCAAATACTGCTCCACATTTGACAGCACACCCGAAGGCAACATCGGCCCTGTCACAGAGGCCCTCATGGAGGCGCTTGATTGCACATTCACCATTGCCACACCGGCATTCCCCGACAACGGCAGAACGGTGTTCAAGGGTTATTTGTTTGCGGGTGCCGTTCTCTTGAATGAAAGCGGCATGCAAAACCATCCGCTCACGCCCATGACAGACGCCAATTTGGTTCGCGTCATGCAGGCGCAAACCAAACGCAAAGTGGGCTTGATCGATCACACCGTCATGGCCAAGGGTACCGCGGCGATTGCAGAAAAAATGAAACAACTTGAGGCGGAAGGTGTGGGTGTCGCCATTGTCGACGCCACCAGCAATGAGGATTTGAAAACCCTGGGCCCCGCCTTGAAAAATAGGCCCTTGGTTACCGCGGGTTCTGGCGTAGCCATTGGCTTGCCCGCCAACTGGAATTTACATGCATCGGCCAGTGCCGCTGCACTGCCAAAGGCTACAGGCTTTCAGGCCATTGTTTCGGGCAGTTGCTCCATGGCCACGCAAGGCCAAGTAGCGCACTGCAAAAGTTTGGGTTTGCCCAGTTGGCAGTTCAACCCTTTAAGCTGGTCAACACATGATGTACCTGCCCAAATTAATTCAAACGTCGCGCAAGCTCTGGCTTGGGCACAGCCGCTTCTAAGCAAAGGGCCAGTTCTCATTTATGCCACCACCGATGCCGACACGCTGCAACAGGTGCAGGCGAAATTTGGACGCGAGCAAGCAGGTGAGTGGATGGAGTCTGCCTTGGCACAAGTCAGTTTGGGCTTGCTAGAACTGGGCGTGAAGCAATGGGTGATTGCTGGCGGAGAAACATCTGGCGCTTGCGTTCAAGCTTTGAATATTTCTCAAATGCAAATTGGACCGCAAATTGATCCAGGTGTTCCTTGGTGTTTCGCGCCAGAGCATGCAGCTGGGCACCTCACCTTAAAGTCTGGCAACTTTGGAACTCCCGATTTCTTCACCAAGGCATTGAAGAATTTGGCGGAAACATGCTCATGAACAATCAACAAATTGACTCCCTTTACTTGAGTGAAGCTCAAGCCCGTGAAGAGATTTGCCGAGTCGGGCAAAGTTTGTTTGATCGCGGTTATGTGCATGCCACTGCTGGCAACATCAGTGTTCGACTTGAAGAGGGCTTCTTGATCACACCCACTGATGCATGTCTGGGATTTTTAAACCCAACTGATCTGGCGCTGTTGGATCCAGAAGGAACGCAATTGAGTGGCAAGCGCGCCAGCAAAACAATGGCGCTGCATCGCAAAATATACGAGGCCACCGACCATGCACTGGGCAGCTGGCCCGCTCAATGTGTGATTCACACCCACAGCACCCATTGTGTTTCTTTGAGTTTGACCGCAAAGGGACCCGAGCTTCTGCCTCCCATCACGCCCTACTTTGTGATGAAAGTGGGGCATGTACCCTTGATCCCCTATTTTCGACCAGGCGACCCCATGGCGGCCGATGCCGTGGCCGATGCAATTCTTCACTACGCTCAATTGGACACACCGATTCGAGCTGTGATGTTGTCCAAACTGGGCCCCAATGTTTGGCATCAAGATTTGAGCAGTGCCATGGCGGCCCTAGAAGAATTGGAAGAGACGGCCAAGCTTGTTCAAATGGCAGGTGCTGTCGCCCTTGAGAATTTATCGGATGCACAGATTGATGAACTGCGTCAAAATTTTCATGCGACTTGGTAGTTCACTGCCCGACGTCACAACGACCTGTTTACATTGCACCCATTTTTGCTATTTGAAAGCTGAACATGCCTCAATTCGCTGCCAATCTTTCCATGATGTACCCCGACATGGATTTCTTAGACCGCTTTGAAGCTGCGGCCAAAGACGGCTTCAAGGCCGTTGAGTATTTGTTCCCTTACGCTTTCGCACCCGAAGAATTGGCCGCACGACTCAAAGGCAACGGCCTTCAGCAAGTTTTGTTCAACATGCCGCCCGGTGGCATTGACGATCCAAGCACGTTGAGCGCATGGGAGAAGGGCGATCGCGGCACAGCTTGCTCGCCTGGCCGTGAAGCGGAATACAAAGCGGGCGTCAAACGCGCCATGCGATACGCAGAGACACTGAGCTGCCCCCGCATTCATTCTATGGCCGGCGTTTTACCCCAGGGTGTTTCGCGCGAGCAAGCGCAAGCCACCTTGGTGGCCAATTTAAAGTGGGCTTGCCAAGAAGTGCGCGCACAAGGCCTTGACGTTTTGCTAGAGCCCATTAATTTGCGCGGCATTCCGGGATTTTTTGTCAACCGCCAAGACCATGCGCACGAAATATTGGCGCAAGTGAACGAGCCTAACTTGAAAGTGCAAATGGATTTGTTTCATTGCCAAATTGTGGAAGGCGATGTCACCACCAAATTAGAGCGCTATCTTCCGACTGGCAAAGTGGGCCACCTTCAAATTGCCGATGTGCCTTTGCGCCATGAGCCGGGCACTGGCGAGCTCAATTGGCCCTATTTATTTGACTTGATCGATCGTCTGTCTGCAGAATGTGGCTGGCAAGGTTGGATCGGTTGTGAATACGTCCCCGCTGACACCACCTCGGGTGGCACATCACGCGGCTTGTCTTGGCTGAAATCAAACTGAATTTTTGGAGATCATCATGAACGCACCAATTCACAAAGAACTTCCCTCACACTTTTTAAACGCTGAGGCCGCTTTGCGCGATGTCACCCAATCTTGGGACAGCAGCATTTTGAAAGAGCTCACAAGCTACATTGAAATACCCGCCAAGTCACCTTCTTTCGACAGCAACTGGGAAGCCCATGGTTACCTCGACACCGTACTGCGCCAAACGGCCGAATGGATTGAGGCGCAAAAAGTGGCTGGACTGAGCTTAGAAATTTTGCGTCTGCCCGGCCGCACACCTGTTTTGTTTTTTGACATTCCAGCTACGCGTGCTGCGTCTGAAAGCTCTGGTCAAACAGTGTTGATGTATGGCCACTTAGACAAACAACCCGAGTTCAGCGGCTGGCGCAATGACTTAGGTCCTTGGACACCCAAATACGAAAACGGCAAGCTCTATGGCCGTGGCGGTGCAGATGACGGCTATGCCGCTTACGCCAGCATTGCCGCTGTGCAGGCCTTGAAAAATCAAAATACGCCACACCCCCGCATTGTGGGCTTGATTGAAACTTGCGAGGAGTCGGGCTCTTACGATTTGTTGCCCTACATCGATGCACTGCGCCCTCGCTTGGGCGATGTGGGTTTGGTCATTTGCTTAGACAGTGGCGCGGGCAACTACGATCAGTTGTGGCTTACCACCAGTTTGCGCGGCATGGCCAGCGGCACATTGAAGGTCGAAATTTTAACGGAAGGCATACATTCTGGTGATGCTTCTGGCTTGGTGCCCTCCAGCTTTCGGATCATGCGCCAAGTTCTGGACCGCTTAGAAGACAGCAAGTCTGGCCGCCTTTTGCCGGCCAGCTTCCACTGCGAAGTGCCCGCCGATCGATTGGCACAAGCCAAAGCCACTGCCAGCATTTTGGGTGAAGAGATTTACAAACGTTTTCCTTGGGCACATTATGACTGCGAAGGCTCAACCACCTTTGCACTGCCCACCACCACAGATCCTCTGCAGGCACTGCTGAATCGCACTTGGACCCCCACGCTGAGTGTGACGGGTGCAGAAGGGTTTCCCACTTTAGAAAACGCAGGCAATGTGTTGCGCCCCTACACAGCCTTCAAACTCAGCTTGCGTTTGCCGCCTCTGATTGATGCTGACCAAGCTGTCGCCGAAATGAAAGCCTTGTTAGAAGATAACGCACCCTATCAAGCGCGCGTGACCTTTGAATCCAAGGGCGGCGCCACGGGCTGGAACGCTCCGAGCAGCACTGCTTGGTTTGAGAGTGCGTTGCAACGCGCCAGCCAATCGCACTTTGGTGCATCGGTGGGGTACATCGGGCAGGGCGGGACCATCCCTCTCATGAACATGTTGAGTCAGGGCTTTCCAACGGCGCAGATGATGGTGTGTGGCGTGTTAGGGCCCAAGAGCAACGCCCATGGTCCCAACGAGTTTTTGCATGTGCCATATGCGAAAAAGCTCACCGCTTCGGTGGCCGAAGTCATGGTCGCCATGCCCTGAATTATTTTGACGCGGTTGGCTGGCTTTTGCGAATCCAAATCAGCCACGTCAAGGCAAGCGCTGTGAGTGCCACTGGCACTGCAGAGCCATAGTTCAGCCAAGCCCAGCCTTGAGTGGTCACCAAGGCGCCCGAGGCAAATGAGGTGAAAGCCATGGTGGCAAACACACAGAAATTGATGGCGGCTTGACCGCGGTCTTTCTCTTCTGGTCGCCAAGCGGTCATGGACAAAGTGGTGCTGCCGGTGAATACAAAGTTCCAACCGACGCCCAATATAAACAATGCCAACACGAACTGATGCAGCTCTGTACCAGATAGCGCGATGCCGATGCAGACAAAATTCAAGAGTACACCCACCCCCATGATGGGGATCACGCCAAATTTCTTGATCAGGTGGCCCGTGAAAAAGCCTGGCGCAAACATGCCAATGACGTGCCACTCCAAAACCAATGCGGCATCACTGAACTGATAGCCGCACACTTGCATGGCCAGCGGTGTGGCGGCCATTAACAAATTCATCACGCCATAACTGAGGGCTGCCGCCGCCGCAGACACAATGAACACCGGTTGCTTCATGATCTCACTCAAGGGCCGACCTTCGGCGCTGCCTTTGACTTTCTCAACCACTGGCGGAAATTTCACAAAATGCATCAGCACCATGCCACACACCGCCACGGCCGTGAGGGCCACATAGGCACCCATGAAAGGCGTTTCAAACCACCCCTTGCTTTGTGACGCCAAATTGGGTCCCACGATGGCGCCAATCAAACCACCGGCCATGACCCATGAAACAGCCTTTTCGCGAAAAGATGCTTCTGCCAATTCAGCGGCGGCAAATCTGTAGAGCTGGCCGTTGGCGCTGTAATAGCCTGCCACCACCGTTGCCAAGACCAACAGCGCGAAGTTGTGGGTGTGAGCCGCAAAGGCGCACAAGATGGCCGACAACAAACCGACCAACAAGCCCAATTGAAAAGACACTCTGCGGCCCCACTTGGCTTGCGACTTGGCCACCAAGCCTGTAGACAAAGCCCCGCCCACCACATAACCCATGACAGGCAGCGTTGCCATCCAACCCACTGGTGCAAGACTTAAACCAACCAAGCCGTTGATGGCGATGAAAGTGACGTTGTTGGTGAGAAACAAGCCTTGGCACAAGGCCAGCAACAGAAGATTGGCATTCATACACCGCAGTGTATCTAATTCCAGCAACTCAGGGCAGACAAAACGGCGACAGGCGCTGTTTCTGCGCGCAGCACCCTGCTTCCCAAACTCACAGGCAGAAACCCTGCAACAAGGGCCAGCGACTCCTCCGTAGGGCTCAAACCACCCTCCGGGCCACTGAGCAAAGTGACTTCGAGTGGGCCATCGGTTTGGCGCGTCTTGAGAGCTTGCATCATGTCTTGCAGTGAGTGCGCGCCTTCGGACAGCGACAAAATCCAACGTGCTTGATGCACTTGTTGAGGAGGCAACTGCGCAATGGCTTGTGTCAGTGTAGAAGCTGAACGAACTTGCAAAACTTGGTTGCGACCACATTGCTCACTGGAGGCCACCGCAATGGCTTGCCAATGTGCCAATTTTTTATCGGCACGTTCGCCCTTCAGCTTCAAAACACTGCGCTCGGCAGTCAAAGGCAAAACTGTGGCGGCGCCTAATTCGGTGGCTTTTTCTAGCAGCCAATCCATGCGCTCATTGGCTGTGATGCCTGACCACAAGTTCACAGTGATGTTCAATTCACGTTCTATTTTTTTGTGATCACCCACCTGCACAGACACATCACTGCGCCCCATGTGCGTGATGACCGCGTGGAACTCACCGCCGTGGCCATTGAAAAGCGTGATTTCATCCTTGGGTTGGAGCCTGAGGACTTGCACATGCCTCGCAGTACCCGCCGGCAAGCTCAAGTCTTCCCCTGTGCTAAGCGAAATTGGGCAATGAAAGCGTGGCAAATTTGACATCAATGGTTCACTTTACGCACTTACATCCGTCCAAACGCAAAACCCGTCATGCCATCGGTGCCTTCGACCTCTTCAATGAGGCGAAGCAGGGGCCTGAGTTCGATGTACCTGGTGGCCGTTGCGCGAATGTACGCAATGAAGCGGGGTGCATCGGCCAAGTATTTTTCTTTGCCATCACGCAAAGTCAGGCGGGCAAAAATACCAGCCACTTTGAGATGGCGCTGCAAGCCCATCCACTCAACAGCGCGGTAAAAAACACCAAAATCTTGGTGCCAATCTTCGAAGTCGAGCAGCCCTGCCTTGCGGGCTTTTTCCCAATATCGAATGGTGACATCGAGCACAAAATCTTCTTCCCAAGTCAGAAACGCATCGCGCATCAAACTGGCCACGTCATAAGTCACAGGGCCATACACCGCATCTTGGAAATCCAAGACGCCCAAAGCGGCATCGCCTCCTGTGGGCATCATCAAATTGCGTGGCATGAAATCGCGGTGCACAAACACCGAAGGACTGGCCAAGTTACGGGCCACCAGCATTTTGAAAGTGCTGTCTAGCGTGTTTCTCATCTTGCCTTGAACTTTGATTTGGCGATGTTGCTCAAGGTACCAATCTGGAAATAAGTTCAGCTCTCTGTTCAGCAAGGCTTCATCGTAGAGGGGCAGAACACCTGGCTTCGAAGAAAGCTGCCATTCAATCAACACATCGACGGCCTGCATGTAAAGCGCATGGTTGGCCTGAGGGTTTTTCGGGTTGATGGCGGACATCATGGTCTGGTCACCCAAATCGGTGAGCAGCATGAAGCCTTGCGGCGCGTCCCAAGCCAACACTTCTGGCGCTTTAAGCCCTGCCAGCTGCATGAGCTTGGCGACTTTGACAAAGGGTTCACAGTTTTCTTTGTCAGGTGGGGCATCCATCACAATCAGAGAGGCTCCCGCCTGCGTATCAACACGCAAATACCGTCTGAAGCTGGCATCAGCTGAAGCAACGCTTAAGCTAGAAGGCAAAACGCCATGGGTTTGCTTCAAAGCCTCTAGCCAAGCACCACACGCCAATTGACGCTGAGAGTCTGCCCAAGTCACATTTGACGTCGAAATTTGATCAGAATTCAAGTTCTCATTCCAGTTTTAAAAATCAAGCCATGCCTTGTGGCATCTTCGCAGTGCCATGTTGGGCGGCACTCATGGATAATCCATTCTACAAATACCCGTCAACTTGGACGCTAAACCTTTGAAGACACGCCCCACATTTCAGACACCCAAGCTTTTGCAAGGCTTAGCTTTGGCATGTATGTTACTTGGGCTTGCACCTGTCTTGGCCCAAGTTACGAGTCAAGTTGTGGTTCAAGCGAAAAGCCCCGTTGTACTTAGCCCACCGGCCGAAGCTCCCACGCTCATTCTTCAAAACAGCATCCGCCTTGAAGAGAAGATTTCCGAAATCGAACGAAAACAATCGCCGTTATTCATATCAGGAAAACGCATCGACGCTCGCCCTGACCTGGACTTGGTCATCGAGGGCGGCGCTTTGCTGCGCAAGCAAGGACTCACCGTAAAGGCTCAACGCATCGAATACGACCAATCTCGAGACACTTTGAAAGCCGACGGTGATGTCACCATCAATCGAGAAGGAAATCTTTTCCAAGGAACGGCATTGAACCTACAGGCCGACTCCTTTCAGGGTCGATTCTTGCAACCCGAGTACACCTTGCTCAAGGGTGGCGGTCATGGCAAGGCCTCTGAAATTGAGTTCATCGATCAGCAACGCGCCATCATTCGCAACGCGACTTACACCACTTGCGCGCGTTTGCCAGGGCCAAGTTGGTTGCCTGAATGGGTGCTCAAAGCGGCTAGTCTGCAGGTGAATGAGGAGGATGACACCATCCTAGCCAAGGACATTCAACTTCGCTTTAAAGATATGCCGCTATTGGTCGCGCCCTCACTGACTTTCCCGCTGAGCAGCACCAGACAGTCTGGCTTACTCGCCCCACTGATTGGCCTGGATACAGTGAGTGGCATCGAGGTTTCTTCACCTTACTACTGGAACATTGCGCCAAATCGCGATGCCACCCTGACCACCACGGTCATGAGCAAGCGCGGTGTGGCTTTTGACTCAGAGTTTCGCTATTTGGAGTCAGACAGCCAGGGCCAAACTCGATTCAACCTGATGCCCAATGACCCGCTGCGGCAGCAGTCGCGCTGGGGTTTGTCTTCGCAGCATGCAGGCGGGATTGAGACAGGCTCCTCGGTCTTAGGGCGCTTGGGTGTCAACGTCAACTTAAACAGAGTCAGTGATGAAAATTATTGGCGTGATTTTCCACGGGCCGGTTTGTCTTTAACACAGCGCTTGCTGCCCGCTTCAGGCAGTCTTTACTGGGCACAAGGCGATTGGTCCATGATGACCCAAGTCCTGCAGTTTCAAACCTTGCAGGACATCAGTTCACCCATCACACCGCCCTACAACCGCTCGCCTCAAGTGTTGGCACAATATAGCAAGTGGGATTTGAACGGATTCGATGTTGGCCTAACGGCAGACACCACACGATTTGAGGCTGACTACAGTCGCATTCCTGGCGGGACCCGCACTATTTTAAGAAATGGTCAGCGAAGCTTTGCTGCAGCTCAAGTCAGCCGCCCATGGCTACAAGCTTGGGGCTTTGTCATTCCCAAAATTCAATTGCACGGCACTCGTTATCAGTTAGACACTGCGCTTGCGAATGGTCAACTAGAAACCAATCGCCTACTGCCTACTTTCAGTCTGGACACTGGCTTGGTTTACGAACGAGACGCGTCCTACTTTGGACGCAATCTTCGACAAACCTTGGAGCCTCGCGCATTTTTTGTACGCACCCCTTACAAAGATCAAAGCTTACTGCCCACATACGACAGCGGCGCCACTGACTTTAACCTCACCACCATTTACGCCGAGAATCCCTATGTTGGGCAAGACAGAATTGCAGACAACAACTTGGTGACCTTAGGGGTGAGCAGCCGTTTTTTTGATGCCACCAGTGGCGCAGAGTTGGCTCGTTTTGGTTTTGCACAAAGGTATCGATTTTCAGACCAATTGGTGCGCTTGCCAGGTGAGTTGCCGGTTGCTTCTGGCTTCAGCGACATCTTGTTAGGAGCCGGAGTCCGCTGGGACAACCGCTGGACTTTTGACTCAACGCTTCAGTTTGATGCACAAACACACCGCACCACACGCACCACCCTGAGCACGCGGTTCAACCCCACGCCTTACCGCGTCTTCAACACCGCTTACCGACTCACCCGCGATCAAAGCGAGCAAATTGACTTAGGCTGGCAATGGCCTTTGCGCGACTTCACTTTTACCAATGACCAAGCTGCAGCCAACGCGCCTGTATTGGCACCTGGTCAGGGCCTAGGCGCTGATCGTTGGTACAGCGTGGGGCGCATGAACTTCAGCCTGAAAGATCGCAGAATGGTCGATACATTGCTAGGGCTTGAGTACGACGCAGGTTGTTGGCTGGGTCGGGTGGTGTACGAGCGCCTTCAAAGCACCACCAGTACCTCACGCAGCCGAATTCTTTTTCAGCTTGAATTTGTGGGATTGGCCCGCGTCGGCTCTAGTCCTTTGAAAACATTGCGCGACAATATCCCACGTTACCAATATCTCCGCGAAGATTTAGCGCCTACTAGCAGATTCACCTCATATGACTAAATTTCTTGCACAAAACTCAGCATCGCGCTTTTCAAACTTAAGCTTACAACCAGCAAGCGGGCGTCTGAACCAAGTGTTCTTGCGAATGGGCATCACAGCAAGCCTTTTAGGTGCGCTGATTTGCTCAGGTCTGGCGCAAGCTCAAAACAATGCGAAAGCTAAGCCAGTTGACTTCATTGTTGCAGTTGTCAATTCAGAACCCATCACCAACAACGAAGTTCAAAATCTGAAACTGCGATTGGAAAAGCAATTGCAACCCGGTACGCCTGCACCGAGCTCACAAGTTTTGGCGCAACAAGCGCTCGATCAATTGATCAATGAGAAATCGCAACTGCAACAAGCTCGCGACAACGGTATTCGCATAGACGACACAGAAGTTGATCAAACCGAGCTCAACATCGCGCGCCAAAATCAGGTCTCTAAAGAAGAGCTTTACAAACGGGTGGGCCTAGAAGGTTTGAGCGTCAATGCATTTCGAGAACAGTTGCGAACCCAATTGATGATCAGCCGTCTGCGTGAACGCGAAGTCGATAACAGAGCACGCATTTCCGATACCGATGTCGAACAATACATTCAAAGTCAGCAAGCTGGAAAGTCCGTGACAAGCAATCAGCTTGACATTAATCTGGCCATGATTTTGATAGCCGTCCCAGAAAATGGTTCTGACAAAGAAGTGGCCGATTTGAAGATCAAAGCGCAAGAAATTTCTCAAAGAGCCAAGCGTGGCGAGAGTTTTACGACGTTGGCTCAAACCTTCTCACAAGCTTCCGACAAAGGCGCCAACGGCGGCGAAATGGGGCTGCGCAGTGCTGACCGATATCCCACACTTTTCATTGAGAGCACACAAAGTCTCAGCAAAGGCGATGTGACGGATCCTGTTCGGTCTGGCGCTGGTTTCCATATTTTAAAAGTATTGGAAAAAAGACAAAGTGGTGCGAGCAACGTGTTAATTGTTCAAACGCGTGCGCGCCATATTTTGTTGCGAATGAGTGCCGACCTCACGGAGGCCGCGGCACGCGCTCGTTTGCTGACCTACAAACAAAGAATTCAAACGGGTACTGACTTCGCCGATTTGGCACGCCAGTTTTCTCAAGATGGCAGTGCTGCTGCTGGCGGCGAATTAGGTTGGTCAAGCCCTGGTCAATTTGTGCCTGAGTTTGAGGAGGTCATGGCAAGCCTTCGACCTGGGCAAGTTTCCGAGCCCCTCATTTCAAGATTTGGTGCGCACTTGATTCAAGTGATGGAGCGACGCGAAGTTCCCTTGTCTATTCGTGAGCAACGTGAAATGGTTCGCACACAATTGCGCGAAAAGAAAATTGAAGAGCTTTATTCAGCATGGGTAGAGGAACTTCGTGGACGCGCATACATTGAATTGCGCGACCCTCCCCAATGAAGCACATTCCACGCAAACGCTTCGGTCAACACTTTCTATCCGACGGCGGCATCATTGCTGCTATTGTCGATGCCATTCAGCCCCATGCTGGCCAACCCATGGTCGAAATTGGCCCTGGTCTTGCTGCGCTCACGCAACCCTTGGTTGAACGCTTAGGTCACCTGACAGTCATTGAGCTTGACCGTGATTTGGCCTTTCGCCTGCGTCTGCACAAGCAATTGACTGTGGTGGAGTCCGATGTTTTGCGCGTTGACTTCACAGATCTTGCTGCAGGACTCAAACTCCGCGTGGTGGGCAACTTGCCGTACAACATCTCAACGCCCATTTTGTTTCATTTGCTAGAGCATGTAGACGCCATTGAAGATCAGCACTTCATGCTGCAAAAGGAAGTGATCGATCGAATGGTGGCCTCACCCGCAACGTCTGACTACGGCCGATTGTCTGTCATGCTGCAGTGGCGGTATGAGATGGAAAATGTACTTTTCGTACCCCCCGAAAGCTTTGATCCTCCCCCGCGCGTGGACAGCGCAGTCGTTCGAATGGTGCCTCGCAGTGAGCCGGCAGACATTGACAGCAAGCTCTTAGAAAAAATGGTTCAGGTGGCATTCAGCCAGCGCCGAAAACTGCTGAGGCACACCTTAGGCGCTTGGTTAACAGAGCGGAATTTTGCTGGCAGTTTTGATGTACAGCGCCGCGCAGAAGAAGTGCCGGTTGAAGAATACCTACGCTTGGCCAAGGCCTTGAATGCTTCAGCCACCATGTAAAAAGCGCCCAAGCTTTGCAGCTTGGGCGCTTTGATGACGTGTTGTTCAAATCTATGTTTGCAGGTCAACGCATAGGCATCAATTAAGCGGCTGCGAGCCAATAGCCTGCATTGAATGGGCTGCTCATGCGAAGCGCCAAGGGAGAAACATCAACCAGCTTGTCAGTTGGCATTTTTTCGCCCTCTTCAGCAATCATTTCGACACCATCAGCATCCAACTCAGGTGTCACATCAGCTGGCTTTTCGTCACCCGCAGTTGCAGCTCGTGCAACCGAGAAAGAATAGAAGCAACGGAACGGCACTTTGCGATCACCCCAGTAATCAGCTGTATCGCGGAAAATATCGAGCAACTGTTCGCGAGCTTCTTTGTCAAACTTTAAATTAGCAGGAATGTGTTCCAAGACCACAATGAAGCCAGGCTGTGGGCCAGACTTGTGCAAAGGATCGGTCATGCTGTCATACAAAGCATCAAAGTTCTTGCCAAAGTGAGAGGGCAAAGTGAATTGCGCTGCGATCAAATCGAGCACATCTTGCTTGCTTTGTGCCTTTGACAAATTGGCATACAAAAAGTGTTGTCCCAAACCGTCTGCCGCTTCTTGCAGGTCGCTCACGCGAAATGCACGAATCGACTGGACGATGTTTGTCCGCACACCCTTCAAAGGTGTTTCTTGGTCCTGTCGAATTGGCTTGTCCATCGCCGTTCTCACTCTCTAATTTTTTAAACCAGCCTTTTGGGCTTTTGATTGACACACTAGAAATGCTCGCTTGCGAACACTCATCTCTTCAATGACCTCTGGCCATGTCGCCTTCCGTTTTCACGGTACGTTCACTATTTCCCGAAAACTTGCGTAATGGTCTTGCGTGTAAAAACAATGTTTTGGTACGCGGGGCTCTTCCCCTCCACACACAATTCGACGGGCTCCACGGCTTCTTTCACCTGGGGTTTTGACGGTGTACTCGCGGTAAAAACCACGCCTTGCTTGAGGCAGAAGGCGTTCTCGATTGCCAAAAATAACCCCATCTTTTTCGTATCGAAACGGCCCACCCTGACGGATGAGCAGATAGACTTCTTGGCCCTCTTTAGGCAAATCCTGCAAAGCAATAGGGGCAACTTCAACTGCTTCAGACACCGACTTGGCCTGCACCAAATTTGTGCAAGGCGCAAGAAAGAGGCCTAAACAGACGGCTATTGCAGCAAAATCAAGCGTTTTAAAGCGCATTTCATTCCTGTTTAGCTAAGCCGCACACCCACTTTTTGACCTTCAAAACCCACGGGTAAACCCGGAAATTCGAAGCCGCTAGTGTGCCGCAATGCGCTAAAAAATGCAAGTACTTTCCCGAATAAGCATAAATCGTTTACCTGAATTAACGAACAGCGTTAGCGTCCGCAACCGTCAGGGCGGTCATGTTCACAATACGGCGCACCGTGGCACTGGGTGTCAGGATGTGAACCGGCTTGGCGGCTCCTAAAAGAACGGGGCCCACTGCAATGTTGCCGCCCGCAGCGGTTTTCAGCAGGTTGTAGGAAATGTTGGCAGCATCGATGTTAGGGCAGACCAAAAGGTTGGCATCGCCGTGCAAAGTGCCGTTGGGCATTTGCAGCGCACGTGCTTCACCATCCAAAGCGATGTCGCCGTGCATTTCACCATCGACTTCCAACCAAGCTGCGTTTTTCTGCAACAACGCCAAGGTGTCACGCATTTTGACAGCGCTGGGTTCATTGGAGGTACCAAAGTTAGAGTGCGACAACAAGGCAACCTTCGGACGGATGCCAAAGCGCTTCATTTCGTGCGCAGCCATGACTGTGATTTCTGCCAACTGCTCTGCCCTAGGGTCGTAATTGACGTGCGTATCCACCAAGAAAACTTGGCGGTTGGGCAACAACAAACCGTTCATGCAGGCAAAGGTATTGACGCCAGAGCGCTTGCCGATCACCTGTTCTATGTAAGGCAGGTGAGTTGCGTTGGTTCCCCATGTGCCACAAATAAGGCCGTCGACATCGCCTTTGTGCAACAGCATTGCGCCAATCAAGGACAAGCGGCGACGCATTTCGATTTTGGCCATTTGAATCGTGATGCCTTTGCGCTCTGTCATGCGATGGTAGGTTTGCCAGAAGTCTCGGTAGCGATGATCGTCTTCGACATTCACGATGTCGTAATCAAGCTCTTCTTTCAAACGCAAACCAAATTTCTCAATGCGCTCAGCAATGACTGCAGGGCGGCCAATGAGGGTTGGGCGTGCCAAGCCTTCATCCGACACAATTTGAGCTGCACGCAAGACCCGTTCATCTTCACCTTCACTGTAAGCCACGCGCTTTTTGAGGCCACGCTTGGCTGCCGTGTAAATTGGCTTCATGGTCGTGCCAGAGGCATACACAAAGCTTTGCAAACGCTCGCGATAGGCCTCCATGTCGGCAATCGGGCGCAAGGCCACACCGCTGTCAGCCGCAGCTTGCGCCACAGCCGGCGCAATCTTGATCATCAAACGCGGATCGAATGGCTTTGGAATTAAATACTCAGGGCCAAAGACCAAGGGCTCACCCGCGTAAGCCGCGGCCACCACTTCACTTTGTTCTGCTTGTGCCAATTCTGCAATGGCGTAGACCGCAGCAATTTCCATCTCTTGCGTGATGGTGGTGGCACCACTGTCTAGGGCGCCTCGGAAAATATAGGGAAAACACAAAACGTTGTTCACTTGGTTGGGGTAATCGGTTCGCCCCGTGGCCATGATGGCGTCATCGCGAACCGCTTTGACGTCTTCAGGCAAGATTTCAGGATTCGGATTGGCCAAGGCAAAAATCAAAGGCTTGGCGGCCATTTTTTTCACCATGTCTTGTTTCAAAACGCCGCCTGCGGAAAGCCCCAAAAACACATCGGCACCTTCAATGGCCTCTGCCAAAGTTCGTTGCGATGTTTTTTGCGAAAACTGAATTTTGTCTTCGTCCATCAACTCTGTACGGCCTTCATAAACCAAGCCTGCCAAGTCAGTGACCCAAATGTTTTCACGCGGGATGCCCAACTTGACCAACAAGCCAAGGCAAGCCAAAGCTGCAGCACCAGCGCCAGAGGTGACCAACTTCACTTTGCTGACGTCTTTTCCCACCACCTTCAAACCGTTCAGTATGGCAGCACCGACCGTGATGGCCGTACCGTGCTGATCGTCGTGAAAAACGGGGATTTTCATGCGTTCGCGCAATTTGCGCTCGACATAAAAACAATCAGGCGCCTTGATGTCCTCTAAATTAATGCCGCCAAAAGTGGGCTCTAGGGCTGCAATGATCTCGACCAGCTTCTCTGGGTCTTTTTCATTGATTTCAATGTCAAACACATCAATGCCTGAGAATTTTTTGAAGAGGACCGCCTTGCCCTCCATCACGGGCTTGCCTGCCAAAGGGCCAATGTCACCCAACCCCAGAACGGCTGTTCCGTTGGTGATCACGCCAACCAAATTACCCCGACTGGTGTATTTGAAGGCTGCATTAGGGTCTTTGACAATTTCTTCGCAGGGTGCAGCAACACCCGGCGAATAAGCCAGGGCCAAATCGTGTTGGTTCACAAGTTGCTTGGTAGCAGCAATGGAGATTTTGCCTGGCGTCGGAAATTCGTGGTATTCGAGGGCAGCACGGCGCAATTGAGCACGGCGCTCTTCGGCATTGTTTTGGTTCAATTTCATCTCCTTAAGGGCAAACACTGCTGGCTTCACAGAGTGAAGGGGCCAGCGTTCTGCTGGGTCTGATTCTAGACCCCCAAGGGCAGGGTCTGGTTGTGGAAAACCGCTGACAAAGTCTGCAGTGTTTTAACATTGGCGCACAACTGAAGCACGCCAGGAATGACTATTTAAAGAGTCAGTCACGCATGATGGCTTCAATGTCATCGGCTTTCACAGGCACGCCCCGCGTGATCAACTCGCAGCCCTTGGCCGTTACAAGCGCATCGTCTTCGATGCGAATGCCAATGTTGTGGAAACGCTCTGGCACACCTGGTGCAGGCCTGACATAGATGCCTGGCTCAATGGTCAGCACCATGCCTGGGCGCAGAATTCGGCTAGGACGGTCTTTGATGAGCTCGCCGCTCAAGGGGTCTTTGCGCTCGCTGAAGGTACCAACCTCCGTCGGCTCAACGTAACTGCCGCAATCGTGCACATCCATGCCAAGCCAATGGCCGGTTCGGTGCATGTAAAACTGGAAATAGCTTCGATTGGCAATCACATCCTGCGCATTGCCAACTTTGTTGGCATCTAACAGACCCACATCGAGCATGCCTTGCGCCAAGACCTTGACTGTTGCTTCGTGCGGATCGACAAATCGTGCACCCTCGTGCGTGGCGGCAATGGCAGCCTCTTGCGATGCCAGCACCAAGTCATAAAGTTCGCGCTGGGCAGCACTGAATTTGCCGTTGGCGGGAAAGGTGCGCGTGATGTCACTGGCGTAGCCGTCGAGCTCACAGCCCGCATCGATCAAAACCAAATCACCGCTCAAAATTGGGGCCGCATCAGCCCGGTAATGCAACACACAGGCATTGGCACCGCCCGCCACAATCGAGCCATAGGCAGGATATTGTGAGCCATGCTGGCGAAATTCGTGAAGGAGTTCAGCATCAAGATGGTATTCACGAACGTCTTGGCCTGCTCGCAACATGGCAGCTGATCTTTTCATTGCGCGAATGTGAGCACCCGCACTGATTTGAGAAGCACGGCGCATGATGTCCAGTTCATGCGCATCTTTGACCAAGCGCATTTCATCCAAAATGCCGCACGCATCGCGTTGTTGTTCAGGGCAGAGTGCGCCGTATCGAACTCTCGCTCGAACCGCATTGAGACCCGTTTCGATGCGTGCAGACAAATCTTTGTGGGTGGCAAAGGGGTACCAAACCACTGACTTGTTTTCAAGCAAGGAGGGCAACTTAGCATCTAGCGCAGAGATAGACCAGGCTTGGTTCACACCCAAACTTGCAGGCGCTGCCTCGGGGCCCAAACGCACGCCATCCCAAATTTCACGTTCTAAATCTTTGGGTTGGCAGAACAAACTTGTG
>Ga0214921_10003601_pt1 | contig 23541 bp, 24 predicted proteins | sample LL1505_MetaG_FD_177992 | JGI IMG/M metagenome (GOLD analysis project Ga0214921, IMG submission 177992) | Freshwater microbial communities from Lake Lanier, Atlanta, Georgia, United States - LL-1505 | ecosystem: Environmental > Aquatic > Freshwater > Lake | place: USA: Georgia | collected...
CAAATTTTTTAAGATCTATATTTTGTATAAAAAATATATAAAATATATAAAAAAATAAATTTTATTTATCTTTAATATCATTAATAAATTAAAAAAAGTAACATAATAAATATTAAACAATACTATAGACAATAATATTTGCCTCATGTGTGCGCGCGCGAGCGCGTGTATTATATATTTAGGTTATATATATACTTTTTATTTATTTTATATATTAATAATCACTAAAAACCTTCAATATTTAGACTTTTTATATATTTTACATCTAAAAAGAAAATAAAGATAGAAGTATTATTAAGAAAATATTAATGCGTTTTTATTGTAAAAATTTACCGATTATATCAAAAATCCGAAGATTGATTAATGGAAAATTAATGTTAAAAAGTAAATAGTATACTATATAATAAGTATAATTATTGCTAATTTTCAGTGTCGATGTGAATTTTTCTTAAGAAGAATTTGAAAATAAAAAAAATATTTTTAATAATTTTTCTACAAATATTGAGATTTCTAAAGATCTGATTAATTTTGATATTTATTTATAGACAACGATATTTGTCTCATGTGTGCGCGCGAGCGCGTGTATTATATATTTAGGTTATATATATACTTTTTATTTATTTTATATATTAATAATCACTAAAAACCTTCAATATTTAGACTTTTTATATATTTTACATCTAAAAAGAAAACAAAGATAGAAATATTATTAATAAAATATTAATGCGTTTTTATTGTAAAAATTTACAGATTATATCAAAAATCCGAAGATCGATTAATGGAAAATTAATGTTAAAAAGTAAAGAGTATCCGATGTTTTTGTATGAAAAAAGTATAATTTTCAGTGTCGAGGGAAATGTTTCTTAAGAAGAATTTGAAAATAAAAAAAATATTTTTAATTATTTTTTAAGTATAAATAAATTAGATTGATTTATTACTCTTACACGAATTACAAGATATATAAGTTATTCTATCAATTTTAGTTAATTCAGTATGTCCAGATCTACATGATTCACATAATACATATTGTTTAATATAATTTGTAATTGCATCCATAATTTGATTTTGTCTAAACATACCATTAAATTTTAGTCCAGTACCTTCACCATCGTCTAAATTATTTTCTTTAATAATAGAAGTATCTATACTCATTTCTTTATTAATAAACTTACGAAAATGTTCGGTATCTCGTCCGAGTGAATCACAAAGTTTAATATAATTTGTAATATATGATTTTCTATTATGATTCACCACTTCAGGTCTAACAAATATTTTTTTTGGTAATTTATTTTTATGTAATTCGGCATAAGCTCGATCTAAAAGTTCAGATGTAGTAAGATCCATATTAATATAATATTATATATCATTGTAAAATTAATTATATAATAATTTATATTATCAATTTTTTTTCTATTAATTTATTATATATGAATTTGTCCAGAAATGAAAAAATAACATTAATGTTATTATTAATTGGTATATTAGTTGTAATATATTTATATACTAATAAACAAGAAAAATTAGACAGACCACCAGCAGCGACACCACCAGCAGCGACACCACCAGCAGCGACACCACCAGCAGCGACACCGCCAACAGCGACACCACCAGCAGCGACACCGCCAACAGCAACAGATATTGTGAATAAATTAAAAGAAAATGCTGTAACTATTATATCATCAAGTTACGAAGATATAAGAAAAGTATTAACTGATCCAACAAATACATATTTTTGTATATTTGAGAACGGTAATATTACTACAATAAAATATGATAATAATAAATTATCATTAGTATATAGCTCATATTATGATATTTGGTCAATCGCAGTTTTTTCTGGTTATAAATATATATTACAAAATGATGGTAATTTAGTATTATATTATATTGATATGTCGTCAAATCTAGTACCTGTTTGGAGTACAGGTACATACTCATTTGGTCCATCAAGTATGTTTTTAGATCAAAACGGAAATTTAATTATAAAAGCAAAAAATGGTTCGGGATTATGGAATAGTTCTAAAAATACTTATAATAATATTTTAAAATTAGAAAGTGAATATTCTGAAAAAAAAAATCAAAGATTTATGGACGAGTTTTCATCATTTCTTGTGGAAATAAATTCACAAACTCCACAAGATGTCAAATCTCCACAACCAATAATGTCTGATAAAAATCAAATGTGTGCTGAATTTATAGAAAATATTAAGAACAAAGATGTTGAATTAAATACATGTAATGTTATGTATAAAGATCAATTACAAAAAATAAATACACAAGATAATTTAATACAACAACAATCACAACAAATGCAAAATCCAGTTAAATGGATTTCAAATACTCAAATTAATAAAAATATAAGAAAAGTTGATGGAGGAAAAGAAGGAAATAAAACATTATATGTATGTAATGCAAATTATAATAATGGAGTCCATTCTGGAAAAACATGGGATGGATATAATGCTTGTAATATAGGTTGGGGAGGTAGAGAAATTCCTGTAAAAAATTTTAATTATTTAACATATAACATATAACATATTAAATTAAAAAAATTGATTTCGCCTTAACTACTTTTTTATATTATAAAAAATTGATTTCGCGAAAAATAAAGTTTTAGTAAAAACTACATTTTTAGCCTTAACTACTTTTTTATAATAAAGTCTATATTATAAAAAATTGATTTTAATATATTTTAATTTAGTTAACTATATATAATTATAATTATATATATAAATATGGCCTATACAGTAACACTCGATAATGGTATGACTGGTGAACTTGATCATACATTATATGATGTATTTCTATCATCAATCGTTGGTGGATTTTGTGGATTAGCTACATATTGTTCTCTAACATTTAATAATAAATTTAATAATAAATTTAACAATAAATTTAACAATGAACAAACTAATACCGCGAATACTAATACATTTAATTATTCTAAAAAATCAGTATATCGAGAATTAGAAGATTATATGAATAATCTTTCAGAAGAAAATAAACCATCTGATCTTGGAGAAAGAATGAAAACATATGAAAATTATACCGAATATAATGTATCTGATATTGATTCTAAAACTGGTTTTATTGTACGTGTTGATGGTAGATGTTTTTCTAAACTTCTCAATCAACTTAAAAAACAAGAAATTGAAGAACTAAAAACACCATTTATATCTGATTTCGTAAAAGCAATGCAACTTACTACTAGTGATTTACTAAAAGATTTTAATGGCTCTACAGGCTATACACATTCTGATGAAATATCATTATATTTTAAACCATTAAATTTATTAAATGATGACGAAGTAGATATGAGAGAACATATTTTTGGAGGAAGGGTTCAAAAATTAATTAGTATTATTTCTAGTTATGCAAGTACACGTCTTATTAAACATCTGTCTGATATAAACAAAACAAAATTTGAACTAATTCTTGATCGTATTACTTTTGATGGAAGAGTAATATGCATTCCTTCAAATTATGAGATATGTAATTATTTTCTATGGAGATCAAAACAAGATTGCTTTAGAAACTTTGTATCTGAAATATGTTATATGCATTTTCCAAAGAAATCACTTGATAAATTAAATGTAGATGAACGTATTACTAAATTACGTAATGAAAAACATATTTATATTAATGATTATAATATTTTTCTACGACGCGGTACATTTGTAAAACGCGAACTCGACCATTATAAAGAAAATAATACAAGTTTTTGGCGTAATATATATGTTAAATTTGCTCTGCCAAATCTGAAATGTGATGAAGAATACATTGAACTTTTTGTGTGTAAAAATTTTGAAGAATGGGAATTTCAAAATATTGATTTTGAACTACTTGGAAATATATAAATTATTTTTTTATTCCTATTTAATATATATATATATATAATGCTATCTGAATGTATAAACGAATTTTTTAAAAAATATAAGAAATATATTTTTATAATTTGTATAATTTTTGCAATATTAATATTGTGGAAATTAAGTAATGCACAAGAAAATATAGATGATAATAATAGTGATAATAAAAATGAAACAACTGTTGGAGGATTAATATCGTATTTTTGTTTAGTATTATTTTGTGGATGTTTAATTCCATGGATTATTCTGTATTATATTACAAGAGCTTCTGCTAGAGCCGCAATAAAAACTACTTCATGTCAATCAATAGGTCAACCAGGTGCAGAATTAATTTCAGCATAAAATTATTAACTAAAATATTTTTTTTCTAATTTTTATTTATATGGATTTATTAGATGCACTAAAAAAAAATAAAGATAATATATTTTCATATATAGTTATCATTATATTTATTGTTGGGATTATTGTATTATATAGATATTCTAAAAAGTCAATAAAAAATGAAATAATACAAGCAGAATTAAGCCAAAATAATATAATAAAATCAAATACTGTTGATTTTAGCGGTAATTTTGGTATTCATATAAATAAAGAGTCTGATAAAATAAATGTTGGTGAATATATGAGTGACGAAAATGAACTTATTTCACAAAATAAAAAATATAAAGTTAAATTTGTTAATGGTACTATATATCTATTTAATAATATATCTGGTAAGACATTGCGATCATTAGAATCAAATGTAAGTTATCAATTTTATAAGAAAGAAAAATATTTATATACTGATACTGATAAAAAAATAATAAAAAATGGTTTAATATTTATTACAAAAAATCAAATAAATGATACTGGATACAATATTAAACTTACTATTTTAAATAAAGATGGTAAAATTTTTGATGTAGGTCAAATAGGCAATGAAAAATCTAATGCATATTTAAAACTTGACGATTGTGGTAATCTTATTTTATATGTAGATGATAAAGAAAAATTAGATGTATTCAATCTTGTAGAATTATAATTTAGTTAACTTAGTTATAATTTAGTTAACTTAAGTGTTGTTTAATAGTTTCTTTATTTCTTTTTTCTATTTTTATTTTAGATACATATATAAGATCATGAAAAATAAATCTATAAAATCTATTATTATTAAAAATGAATATATTTTATTATCTTTAGATAATAAAATTATTAGAATACTCATAAAAAATATAAATAAGTCTAAATATAAAGACAATTAAAATATATAAATAATAAAATTATAAAAATATACATAGAAATTTTATTTTTATAACCGAAGGTATGCCAAGTTTTCTGAGATCTATTTTTTGTATAAAAATATATAAAAAATAAAATTTTATTTGTATATAATATTATGAACAAAATAGAAACAGAGAAAATGTATTATCAAAAATATCTTAAATATAAAAATAAATATATAAATTTACAATCAAAAATAGGGGGGGGGAATAAAAGAACTAGCTAAAAAACTAGCTGAATACAAATTATATATTGCATCAAAAGAAGATAATGCAGAATTAATTAACAGTTTACAAAATTTTAATGAAGATAAAGAATGGACTGTAATGGATAATAAAGGTAAAAAAAAAATAAAAGGTACAATTCCTTTTATACGAACCGGATTACATTTAATAAGGGATGTTACATATGTTTTTAAAGATAAAAAGAACATTTTACATGTAGTTGAAGCAACCAATCCGATCATTAAAAAAATTCTTATAGATAGTAATATTTATAAACATACAGATTTAAACTCTTTTAAAGAAGAATACACAAAAACCGAATTCGAAAAAATCATAACACCTTTAGTTCAATCTAAGGTTTATACTCTAGGTGAAGCAGCAGCCGATTTTTGTGGTAGTCTCGATATCTTAGAAAATGGTACGCCAAAGGATTTCTTTACGGGGATGTATAAAACAATTAATGGATCCATAAGTTTAGATTATTTAATAATAAAACCAAAGGATTAGTTAGTGAAGACAATTTAAAAAAACCAATATTTTTAATTATTAATGAAAGATCTCTACATATTTATATAAGTGAAAAAGACTATTTGAAAAGACAATTTAAGTTAGATCCAATTGATAAAAAAAAACAAAGAGAAGAAATAGGTATACATAATACAAAAACTGATGTATATAAATTTAATAATAATATCAATGACAATATTTTAGAAAAAATTAAAAAGTTATTATCTAATACAAAACCTGAAAATATAATAATTAAAGAACACTAATAAATATATTAAATCGTGGAGAAGCACACATAATTGATTTTAATATATTTCGTGAATTAATGGTTATTTAATTAATAATAAGATATACTAAATTTTATGAAACCTATTTTTGTATAAAAATATAAAAAAATTAAAAAGTTATTAATCTAGAATATCATTAATAAAAAAGTAATATAATAGTATATTAAACATCACTAAAATTAAAATTATGGCATATATTCATTATTTTTATATTTAATTACTTTTATTATTTCTCCATTTGTATCATAAATTGTATAATCTCCATTTAATTTATTATTTACATAATAACCCCTTTTATGAACAAGGCCATTTTCATAAAATTCTATAATTTCTCCATGTTTATTTTTATCACATTTAGTAATATTAACATAATTTTTACCCATATATTTTAACTCAGTAGATTTATCATATTTAAAATTACATAGTAATTTTAAATTTTGGTTTTCATAATATTCTTTATATTCTCCATCTAAACATCCATCAATATAATTACAAATTATTTTTATTTTTTTATTATCTGTATTCGGATTATTATCATCAAAATATTCTATTTTTTCTCCATTTAATTTATTTTTTACATAATTTTGCTTTAATAAAAGTTTACCATATTTATTATATGTATTATGTATACCTTCAAAAAGATTATTTTCATATGATATTTCGGTATTTAATATACAATTTTGATAAAATGATTTATGTATGTTATTTTTTTTACCATTTATATAAAATTCATGTTTAAATATTTTTCCGTTTTCATAATATTTTATATATTCGCCATCTATTTTATCATTTATAATTATATATTTATTTGATAAAACACCACTTTCAAAATATTTTTCTACATATTCTTTTTTACATTTATTATCTATAATATATTTTGAATATTCTACTAATTTATTAGTTTTAATAAATGTTTTTTTATCAATTACAACATTATCAATATAATTTTTTTCTATTTTAATATGTCTGTCATAATTATATATTTTTTCTATTCCATTTATCGATCCATTTATATGATAAAATTCGCGAACAACTCTGGAATTTTGATTATATTCTTTATATAATCCATTATATCCGTTTTCAAAGAATAACATTTGATAATCTTCAAAAAAATTATAATAAAAACATTCATCTCTAAATTTGAATGTTTTAAGATTATTATATTTTTGTCCTTTTTTGAACATTAGTAAATCCTCTACAAATCTATTATTTGTAAAATCCTCAATTTCAATCAATTCTCCATTATTTAATGTTAATATATATTTATTTATTTTTGCATAACGAATATCATATTGTACTTTAGACATTTTTGTTTAACTTTATTATTATTTTATATTTTAGTTGATTTTTATTCAATTTTTTAATAATATTATTAATATATTATTATATAATGGAATATAAAATAATCGAAGAATTAGGTCGAGGTATGTTTGGTACGGTATATAAAATCAAATATAAAGATAAATATTTTGCAATGAAAATAGAACAAATATTAGAAGAAGATAAAGATAAAAATATTAAAAGTAATGTATGGCGTGAGATAGATTTTATGACAAAATTTGCGAAAAAATACAAAGACCAAATAATGCAGATGTATCATTATGATTTTATAGATTCTTGTGATCATGAACAAAAATTTTCGGTAAATTTAAAAAATTTCGAAAAATATCATCGAGATAAATTTATTAAATTAAGTAAATCAAAAACATGCATAAGAAGAATATATGAATTAATAGATGGAAATGTAAAAGATATTATATCAAAATTATCGTCACAACAGATTTATTCATTTATTGTTCAAGTAGCAATCATTGTAAAAATTTTTGAAAAGAATAAATATATTCACGGTGATTTTCATTCTGCAAATATTGGATATATTAAAACTGATAAAAAGTTTATAAAATTTGGCAAATTAAAAATACCTACATTTGGTTATATATTCAAAGCTATTGATCTAGGAAGTGTAATGAATCCAAAATACAAATTAAGTAAGCGTGAAAAAATATGGTATAAGGATTTATTTAAACGAGAATTAATCTCGCCATTAGTTTCAAGTCTTGTTAATTCTACAAAATATTGGGATTATATAGATGATAATAATATTAAACTAAATATACAAAAAGATATAAAAAAATTTGAAAAATCCAATTTATATAATTTATTAAAAATACAATTTACAGATATTAATGATAAATATAGATTATTTAATATATGTGAATTTTTATATCCATATCAATTCCAACAACTAATATTGGGTAAAAAATATATAGGTGGATTAGAACCACATTTATATATAGATATTATGGATTTAATTTATATATATAAGATAAATTTTAATACAGATTTGGTTATAGATTATTTTTATAATAAATTACAAATTATCATTTAGTTAACAAATTAAGTTTATTTAATATTTTTTTTATATTTATAATTTTTATATAAGATGTACTTAGAAATTTTAAATAATTTTATAGTAAAAAAACCATCACTAAATACAATATTAAGTAATATTTATGATATTAATCAAGAAAAAATATCAATATTGAATGGTGAATTATCTTCACATTATTTATGTATATTAAATTTTTTTAAAAAAAATAATATAGAATGTACAAAAGATAAATTATTATTATTATGTTTTCTTTTTAATAAAAAATTTGATTATAGTGGTGGTAATATTAAAATAGTTGATATGGATTATTATACATTAGATAAAGAGAATAAAAATTTACAATATAATTTATTAAAAACAAATCTATTTAAAATTATTCTTGTATTAAGTGTATTATGGATTGATATTCGTGAAAAAGATATTTTTATAAAAAAACCAAAATATAAATATATATTTTTATTATTAGTTATTGGTATCATTATAGGTTATATCTTTTATGTATATACAAAAGATTATAGACAAAATGAGGTGAGAACAATTAAATTATTAGGTAATAAAATAAAATCATTAAATTCTATTAATAAATTACAATATTATGTAGAAAATATTAAAACAGCTAATCCTGAATCAAAATTATTAAATAAAATGTTGGAACAATTAGATATTACGCAATTACAAACTTATTCTAGTGTTTTAGATTATATTAATAAATATAAAATTAATCAAGAAGATCAAAACATAAAAGTAACAGCAGAAGAAGATAAAGTAGAAGAAGATAAAGTAGAAGATAAAATTAAAAATGAAGGAGATAAAGTAGAAGATAAAGTAGAAGATAAAGTAGAAGATAAAATTAAAAATGAAGGAGATAAAGTAGAAGATAAAGTAGAAGATAAAGTAGAAGATAAAATTAAAAATGAAGGAGATAAAGTAGAAGATAAAATTAAAAATGAAGGAGATAAAGTAGAAAATAAAGTAGAAGATAAAGAAGTAGATAAAGTAGAAAACAAAGAAGAAGACAATGAAGGAGATAAAGAAGTAGATAAAATTAAAAATGAAGGAGAAGACAAAGTAGATAAAAAAGATATATCAAAACAAAAAAAATATAAACAACCAAAACAACCTAAACAACCAAAACAACCTAAACAACCAAAACAACCTAAACAACCAAAACAACCTAAACAACCTAAACAACCTAAACAACATAAACAACCTAAACAATCTAAACAACCTAATCAATCAAGTAAATCTAAAAAAAATAATAAATAAATAATAATTAATTTTTATTAGTAAATTTTTTTAATCTTGCAGCACGTAATTCTTCAAGCGTTAAGTGTTCTTTTTTAACTTGTATATTTTCTGTGTTTATATTAATTTCTGTTTGTTTATGATCAATATTATTTAACAGATTTTTAAAGTTTTCTAATTTACTTAATGTATTTTTCATAAAATTATCATTATATTTTATTCTATTTTCATAATGTTCTTCAATTTTTGATTCATTTAATGATGCTTGTATAGCTTTCATATAATCTTCATCATTATTATCATTATTATCATTATTATCATCATTATGTATTACTGGATTAAGCGATTCTTCAACTACCATACGTAAAATTTCGTCATCTATAGTATTATCAATGTTATAATCCATGTTATAATCCATGTTATTATCCATGTTATTATCCATGTTATTATCCATGTTATTATTCATGTTATTATTCATGTTATTATCAATGTTATAATCCATGTTATTATCAATGTTATAATCCATGTTATTATCCATGTTATTATCCATGTGATTTATATATTATTAAGTAAAATATAAACTTTACTATAATATATTTTTTTCAATTTTTTTTGAAAGAGGGAGTTTGCTTAGGCAAACTTCCTCTTAGAAGAAAAATTATTGAATCCTTAAGGATGAAACAATTTTTATTGATTTCATTTAAGAAGAAAAAATTGAAAAATAATCATAAATACATATAAATAATTAATATCATTTATACAAAACTATATTATCAATGTCATTATCAGAAACTGAATTAAATAATATAAGTAAGTGGCAATATAAAGTCACTGATAATTCAATCACAACAAAATTTTATAAAAATTTTTGGTATAAATGTGAAAATTATATTTCACCTAAAATATCGCCAAATTTAATAAGTTTTACTGGATTCTTTTTAATTCTATCAAATTTTTTGATCACATATTTTTTGCATGATTATTATCCATTAATAACAGCATTATATGTTATAATATCAACACAAATATATTGTCATCTAGATGCAATTGATGGAATACATGCACGTAATACAAAAACATCATCGCCACTCGGTGAATTAGTAGATCATATTTGTGATACAATTGGATTAATATTTATAATATTATCATTTGCAAAAATATTTAATATCGTAAATATTCAGACTTTAGTATATACAACATTATCTGGGATGCTTGGATTTCAATTCTTTCATATTAAAGCATATTTTTATAAAGGAGTCGAATTTGGAAAATATACCGGACCTATAGAAATATTAACTATATATTGTGTTATAATATTTTTAAAAGTTATTAATATTATTGATACTACTTATTTTGAATATATTAATATTGTATCACCTTATTTACTATTGGTATTATTAATAGGAAATATGTATTATATGCTTAAAAATATACAAAATTATTTAGATATAATAAATAATCTTGTATTTCTATCAATCTATTTTATAACTATGATGAGTTTATATAATATGATTTATTATTATGATATGTATTATCTATTTAATATATGTCTTAATATGTGTGTACTAACTTGTGATTTCATAATTAGTAAAATGGCAAATAAAGAAATTAATAAAATAGTTTTATGGATATTTATATTCTCTCGTTTTAGTAATATTTTGGGTATTTGTCTTAGTCTATTTTATATTTTATCATCATTAAAAAGCATAGCAAATCATATGAATTTAAATATTATTTATCATAATATAAAATAAATTATTTTATAGTATAGTATAATATATATAAGATGTTTGAAAGTCTTAAAAAATTAGGAAAAATACAGTGGTTTTTAATAATATGTTCAATATTAGCATTAATTTTATTAGCGATCGGTTGGTTTAAACAAAGTGATACAAGCGAAAAAGAAGAAATAGATCAAGGGGAAACATTATTAATTGTTGGATTAATTTTTGGATTAATTGGAGTATTTGGATATTTATTTTATACAAAAAATCAAAAAGCAAAAAGCGAGTAAATATAAAATAAAATAAATTATCTTTTAATTATATAAGATTAAATGATAATAAAAATGGGAATGATGTTAATAGTAAATGTAATATAGTATAATTTACTGGTGAATAATAGCCCGATGTAGTTATAATATTATTAGGAGAGCTTACGAGAGTATATGATAATAAGAATGTTTGTATAGCAATAATTGGAGCAATTAGTTTTGTATTAAATTTCATCATTGGTAATAATAAAATAGATGTGATACCTAAAAGTAATGGTACAATATATATTGTACCGGCTGGTTGAGAATATCTTGCATCAGTATGATAATTTTTATCTTTAAATGAATCTATATATAAATCAGTACTAAAAAAATCATAATCAGAATCCCAATATTTAGAAGATTTTTTATCTTTTCCATATTTCCCATCTAAATTTGCCACATTCAATCTGTCACTCATAAATATTGATAGTAGATATATGCCTAAAAATAAACTAAAGACTGCCCATCCAAATAATACATTATTTTTTTCATCTTTATATAATAATTTTTTTGCACCGATTCCAAATAAAACAATTATAATTACGAATGTTACTAAAGCCCACACTGGTTTCATATATTATTTAATTTATAAAAAAAATTGATTTATATATATTATAATTTAATCAATTGTAATAAATAATTTAATATCTTATAATATGCCTATTAAATTACAGATTATTAGTGATTTACATTTAGAATTTATGACCAAACTACCAAAATTTTTAACCTATTTTAAAAAATCGGATGTTGATTATCTTTTTCTCGCGGGTGATATTGGATACCCAAATTATCCTCATTATAATCGTGGATTATTTTATCAATTTATCTCATGGTGTACTGATAATTATAAAAAAGTATTTTATATAATGGGTAATCATGAAGCTTATAAACATGATTATGAATTAGTTAAAAAAAGTATTAAAGAGATAGAAAAAGAAAAACCGAATTTTATATTTCTCGAAAAAGGAGTAATCTCAAATCTAGAAGACTATAAAGTTATTGGATGTACTTTATGGAGTGATGTAGAATCTGAAGCATATTATCGTATGAATGATCAAAATAATATAAAAATTAATGGACAAAATTTAGAAAGAATTGATATAATAAAAATGCATAAAGATGATAAATTATGGTTAGAAACAAATGTTGATTCAAATACTATTGTTATGACACATCATTTGCCATCTTATGAATTAATTCATCCAGATTATAAAAAACAAGATTTCCAAAAATATAATTCAGGTTATGCATCTAATTTAGATGATATTGTATATAATGCAAGATTATGGATTTATGGTCATACACATAAATCATCAGATATTATGTTCGATGGAATTACTAGATGTATTTGCAATCCTCATGGTTATTATAATGACGATGATGCATATAGTGGATTCACTACAAATGTATTTATCTTAGAATAAATTGTTAAATTCTTCTAGATATTTCTCGAACATCTCATGTTTTAATGCTTTATTTAATAAATCAAGTGTTGTTGTTTGTTTATAAGAATATTCTTCATTTTCAGGTACTTTATTTGATTTGGTTTTTAATTCTTCAAGTTTATTTGTATCACCACTCAAGAATAAATCTAACATTCTAGTTGAATAACCGCTAAGCATAGATGAATTTGGAGTATAGGCTTTTACTTGAAATCCAACTGTATTAGATCTTAGATTCCAAAATATAATATGAGGGACTTCATATCCTGCATTTTTAAATTTATCACAAATATTTTCATAAGATGTTTTATTCCATGAATTATCACCTTCGTCAAATTGCATATCAGAAAATATTGCTAATATTTTAGGCATATTATCTTGCGAAACTTTATTATCTGTTGCAATTGATAAAAGCAGATCAAGTGCTTTATGAATATTTGTAGAACCACCCCATCTTCCACCATTAGTCCATTCTTTCATTATTTCTACTTTTTCTTTTAGTGTTGCTGGTTTAGTATTGTCAAAAGTTGAAAATCTAGGTAATTTTACAAGGGATGGCTCTGATGAAAAACTCATAAAGCGATTAGCAAAACAAAATTCTTCTTGATCAAGTGGATTATCCATTATCATCGATGTAAACATGCCAAGTGTAATTGCATTAATCATTGGGTCTCCTGACATTGAACTGGAAAGATCAACCATTGGAAATATTGATGGTTTTGATTCTAATTGGGAAATCATATTTTGAATTTCTTTTACTCTAGATTCCCATTGTGCTTCCCAAACTATATCCATAGCCGAATATCTAAGATATTGTTGAATAATTTGTGATAAATTAGATACTGTAGCATTAACTTTGTTACCAGATGAAATATGTGTAATAAGATTTTGTTTGCATTTTTCTCTATCCTCGTAATCAGCATCACCCACATGATGACGGCGATTATCATTTACATTTGTATTTGTATTTACGCCGCGTCTTCTTTGAGGTCTTTTTACTTTTACAATACGTTGAGATTTAGGAAATGGTGATACTTTTTCATCTTGAAATGCTTTTGTAAGATTTGTCATGGATACAGAAGGAACATTCTTAAATTCAATATCACCCCAATGTTTTTGACACATAAATGTCTGAACAGTATTAATCTTTTTATTTAATCCAGATAGAATTTGTCTATATTGTTTTAATTGTCCACGTGTATCTGTATTTTTTGGATTTATTATTATTATTAAATGTTTAGCTAGTGCTTTTGCCATATCAGAAAATTTAGAACCCTCGCGAGGAGCCCATTTTGCAGCCAATGATATATTTTTATAATCTGCTTCACAATTAATTTTATTATCTTTTATTATTTGTTCTGTATATTTTTCCAAGATAAGTGATTTAATATCATCAAATTTAGTCTGTACATAAATATTATTGAGATCTTTATAATAACCAAATTCACCAATTAAATTGAGCATTTTTAAACACATTTTTTTATATACTTCGCCAGATGAATATAGATGTTCAATAATATAATAAAATACTTTTTTTTCTCCTTTGCCTTTTCGTGGATTACGAATGAATAAACTAATTTTCATTATTTTTATAAGAATTTCTTTTCTTTTCTCTTCACTTAATAAATTAGATTCTAATATATTAATTAGTTTATTTATAATTTCGGATATATTTTGATATGTAGCACATCTCATCAATAGAAAATATTCACATAAAATTCCATCAAAATCGAGTGAAGAATTGGCAACAGTTGCTTGACAAAGAGAATTATTCTCTCCAATTATCAAATTGTTTATATTTTTTGTTTGATTAATTGTATTATCAAAAGCAAAATCAAAAGTAGAGCCAATAGTAGAAACCATATTTGATAAGATGTTCATTATTTTCATAATAATAAAGATTCCTTAAATAATTTAACTTGAAAAAATGACTTAACTATTTAACAATATTATTAAATCGTGAAGATACTCACAGCAATCAAAAATAATAAATATCATTTATTATTAGTTTTAAGTATCTTGATGATGATGCTCACAGCAATTTTAAAAAATTTAATGTTCTAATTTTTAAGCATCATGAAAAGGGGAGGAGAAGAATTCACACAGCAATTTGGAATATATATGTATATATATTTATTGAAATTTATGAATCTAGATTATATAATGAAGAAAATGTTGGGGAAAAAATTGATTTTTTTTTATTTAGTTAACTAAATTATAGTTAACTAAATTATAATTAAATTATGTCTGACTATATTTACATATTGTATCCTTTAATTTTTTATATTTTTAGCCGTCGGATAAAGGATAATGATTGTTATGGTGGTTATTCAATGAATGAAGATTATAAACCAAAATGTAAATTAACCTAAAAATAAAAAATCTAAAAGAATTGAAACAATAAATATTTAATTTATTTTGATAATATCATTATTTATTATTAAATATGTATATAAATAATCACCATTCTCAGAAAATATTTTATATGTACCACAGAAACCATCTTTCCATAATAAATATTGTTTTTCCTCAAAAAAATTATGATAAAAACATCTATCATAAGATAAATAATAAATTATATCGGGCATTATTAAATTAGTATCATATAAATTGATATACCTAGTTTTTTCTATGATTGCATTTTTATAATAAATATCATCTATATTTTCAATCTCTTTATTGTCTATAATATTTATAATTTTATTTATCCTACATCTATTTGCATAGTATAATCCATTTATATTATTATCATTATTATTATCATTATTATTATCATTATTATTATCATTATTATTATCATTATTATTATCATTATCAATATTATTATTATCAATCTTATTAATCAATGGTAATATTGTTATTTCACATATATAGTTTTTATATTTATGATATTTTTTTATATTATTATTTACATATTCGTCCATATATTTTAAAATAAATATAATTTATCTTTATATGTATCAATTTATTTTACGTAATTTAGATAAGATTTTTATTAGTTTTTCAGGATTAGTTTTATTTGAATTAATTCAAAAACATTATAATCTGAAAAAATATCGGAATTATAATAATTATTATATAAAGAATGACAATATATATCATATCGATGTTTATAAAAAAAATAATCTAAATAATAGAAAAAATTATCATAAATACAAAGCTATAAATTTTATATATATTCCATATTTAGAACATTTAAATTCCATATCATTTATTAAAAATAATGACATATATGAAGTATTCAATAATATAAAATATGTTAATCCAAAAAAATTTTTATATTATAATAATGATAATATTTTTGAAAATATTGTAAAACTATTAGGTGAAAAAAAAGATACACAACATTTTATAAATTTTATAGAATTAAATAAATTTGATAAAAATATTAGATATAAAATTTCACAAAATAAAAATTCAATGTGTTTATATTTAAACGATAAACTTTTATTAATTTCAGATAATTTTAATGATATTATTGTTAAATCTATTGAAGATGAAATAAAATATATTACATGTTCTTTAATATTTGGAATATTTATTTATCTCTATCAACAAAATAAAAACTATATTTTTTAGTCTTAACTACTTTTTTATAATCTCTATTATCCCTTAACTGCCTATCGGTGTTATAACACCAATGCCAGTTAAGATTCATGTAACGCAAAGTTTAAAATTTAATTTTAAACTTTGCCTAAGGCAAAATATTTTTAAATATTTTGCGTTACTTTTGATAATTTTTTCAGGCGGTTAAAAGATAAAAAATTGATTTTTTAAGATTCTGATTATGTTTGTTTATCTTTTATGTTAATATATTATAAAAATGTCTGTTAAAATAATCTTAGATGAAACTCTTGAACAAAAAGAAATTAAAAATTTTACTAAATTAGAAATAAAATCAGAACTTGATTTGAAAACTCTGGATAATTATTTCTCGCAATATGAACATTCTGAACGTTTACTAGAACGTCAAGATCGCGATTACCGTACTCAGAATAATTTTATAAATGCATTTCTTGATTCTTATAATTTTCACAAGGTTCTAAAAATTCGTCCAGATGATATCAAACTACAAATTCTAACAATTATATCAATTTGTGTAAATAATAATCCTGAAAAATTTCGTAATTATTTCGTAGATCACGAAGGGAAAAAAAACCTTATTGTTAAATCTACTGTTTTTTCTGCAGATTATTTTTGTGGAAAATTCGCAGAACTTCTTGAGGAAAACATTAAAGATAAAGATTTTGCATCACATTATACAATAAGATTTACAACAACAAATCAAATTATCTCTACTGTAAATAATATAACCCTTATGAACACTTTAAAAGAATATTTCTCATATTCAATGATATTGTGTTGTGGTATTCCAGCTGTAATATTAGAAGGAACAGATGAAGATTGGATTCAATTGAATGAATCATATCTATTCTTCAAAAAGATTTTTGCAGAAACTGAATTAAAAGATTGGTTTCGTCATTTTGATAAAGTTATGGAACTATTTATGATGATGCGTAAAATAAATTCTAATAATGAATCACAAAATATCTGGACAAAAATTATGAGTTATTTTACAAATACAAATACAAATACTAATAATAATGATATCACATATATTAAGGAAATGTGGAAGCGAGTTATTAGTTATATTCCACAAGGGTCGGGTGGTGACCAAATTCTTGGTGGATGGATTCGTCTTTTTGTACCATATAATAGTTCTAACAAAATTATTGGTGGATTAAATGGTGAAATAGCATGTATGGATCTTACTAAATCAGTACCAGATAGTAATGACTATTATAAATGGCAGGATAACATGAAGCAATTCTATATGGGAGAGGATTGGAATCATATGTTTTCATCATATATTACAACTCCTGCGGAATTAGTAGATTATGACACCGAATATTCTGTAGAATTTTATTCTGGATTTTTTCAACCATATCTCTCAGAATCTGATGAAATTTGTATGAATATAGGTTATATTATTCGTGAAGACCAACAAATTAAAAAAGATAAATTAAAAAAATATTATATAAATAAAGGAGTAGAAAATGACGGTTTTAATTTAAAAATACCAAAAATTTTACAAAAAAATGTTCACGAAATTTTAGATATATTTGATAAATATTCTTACAATTATTATGGAACTGATCCTGAAGAAGAGACACGGAAACAATATTTTATTGATGAAGGTGTAAAAAAAGAGAAAACAAAATATTCATATAAATGTTTAGTACCAAATAAATTTAAATCTGATGAAAATGTAGAAAAAATAATTGAAGAAATAAAAAAATTATTTGAAGTTTATAATCTTGAATTTTATGATTTATAGATGTGCTTTATTTATACACGAACAATGTTTGTAATTTTTATTTATTCTAATAATAATACTAATATCATCATTATATTGAGGTAATTCAGATATTTCATTATTATTGTAAAATATATTAAAATCATTAAAATTATCTAAATCAAAAAAATAACTATATTTAGTTATATAATCTATTAATTCTGTTATAGTATTTATTTTTTCATATATTTTTATTTTTTTATGCGTTGTAAGATTTTCATAAATAATCTGTATAGTAATTGACATTTTTGTTTATTCTAATATGATATTATTACTTAATACTTAATATATTTCAATTTTTCTTAGAAGAAAAAGTATTAAGCACCTTAATGAGCGAAACAATTTTTCTAAGCAAACTTTCTCTTAGTAGAAAATTTTATATTTCATACCACCCTAATTGCGCATATAGTTCCGGGGTAGAACCAGTTGATAAAAATTTTACAACAACTACTATAACATCCGATGTATATGTATTATTACCAGTATATGTTCTACCAATTTGTATATTAAAATCAGTTGGACTATTTAATGCAATATTACCACCATTTGTTAATAAACCAGTATTTATTATACTACCGCCGCTAACATTATATGTTGTACCACTTACATTAAGCCAATAGCTTGCACAACTATTTGTATCAGCAGGATATTTAGTTGAATATTTTATATATGTTACCGCTCCACCACCAATTGTTGGATTCAATAGTATTTCATATAACAGATTACCATTATTATTTCCTGTATCATATAATACACTTAATTGAGATGGGATAATTATCCCATTTATATCAATACTTCCACCTGTTTCGTCTAATTTTAATGCAATAATTGGTATAAATGTACCAGAAACATTAATATTTGAAATTGATCTCTCGTTGCCAATGTGCCGAATAATACTTTTACCTTCAAATCCACCTTCCGATATTACTGTTGAACAAATTTGTTTTAATGTATAACCTAATCCAGAACCAGCACCCGCGTATGTAATTTCATATCTTGGTGATAATATTGCCGAAGTCATATATGTACCAGTTGTAGAACTTCCAGATGGGTCATTCGCATGTCTAAATATATGACAAATATAATATTGCCCATCAATTATAAATCCAGTTCTAACATTACCAACACCTAACCATTCAATATCTATCCAAAAAATTTGTGGTTTAGTTATATCTAATGTTGGAGTACCTGATAATAATTTATTAGTATTCCAATTTGCTTGCGATACAGGTGTTTCAACAAGTGAACCTGAACTATAACTTCGTTTTACTATATTTAATGTTGTACCATTTAATTCAAGAAATATACCATTACGATCATTGTAATATCCAACACGTTGGGTTAATCCTGTTACTGAAGAATTAAATACAAAAGTATTTAAAATTAATAATGATTTACCTGGTTGATATGGACACAATGTTTTTCCTTCTCTAATAACTGTACCTGAAGCATTACATATTAAATTTATAATACTTGCATTTTGATTATATGTTATTGTATTACCACCAGTAGTATATTCTGAAAATTGAGTATTTTTATAATTAACATTTGCAGATTGAAACAATGTAAATGGTTGAGATACACGAAATCTACCAAAAGAATCATAATTTGTAGCAGGAAATGTAATTGTTTGCGAACCAGAAATAGATACTGTAGGTGTACCAGAAATAGATACTGTAGGTGTACCAGAAATAGATACTGTAGGTGTACCAGAAATATTTGCATTTACCGTAGGTGTACCAGAAATAGATACTGTAGGTGTATTAACCACATTTACATTAGCCGATACACCACCACTACCACTAGTTAATAAATTACCATCAGTATCAGTTAATAATATTTGAGATTCACAAAGATAAACATTAATTATACGTTTATATGAACTAATATACGTACCATCTACAGATTCTAATAGAATTCTAAAATAATTTAATCTTGGAGTCAATGTTATTTTTTTTTCTTCATTATTAATATTATATGTTTCAATAACAGTATAATTACTTTCTGTATTTTCTTTTGAATTAGAATATTGTATAGTTAATGTATCATTGCGTTCAGTTGTACAATAAATATATATTGTTTCTTTATTTGCACATGATTCATATAATCCATAATATGGTAAAGTTTTGGTTAAAGATGAATAACTTCTTTCATTATCGAATGAATTATTAATTGAAAAAATCATATATTTATATATATATTAAAAAAGATTTAAATTAAATAAAAATACCAACATATAATATAATGAGTCGTCAAACAATTATAATTATTGTAATAATTATACTAGCTTTATTTTATTTATATAACAAAAAAGAAAATTTTTATTATGATCCATATACAAATATATATTATGATTCATATCCATACTATTATTTTAATTATTATCCATTTTATTATCCATATTTTTATTCCCCATATAATTATACATATGATTATCCATTTTATTATAATTCTGGAGGATTTCGACCACGTTATAAAAATATAAAACACAATGAAAATAGAAATAGAAATAGAAATAGAGATGGTAATAGAAATAGAGATAGAATAAATAAAAAATAAAAATATTTTTTTAATCTAAAATCAACCAAAAATTAACCTAAATTTAACCTAATATTTCTCAATGTATTGATATTTATTTTACTGATATTGATAAAACATATAAGTTTTGACCGTATGGACGTAATCATGGAACAAATGGAACATTTGCATATAGACGTAAATATTATGAATCCCATAAATACGATAATGCAAAAAATGCCCAAGAAGAACCCGATTTTACTAATAATTGGACTGAAAAAATGGCTAATCTAGATGAAACAAAAGTTATATTATGTATATCTCATGATTCAAATACATATGATAAAAGAAATCTATTAAAACAAAATCAACCAAAACGTGAAGTTGGTATGAAATTAAATAAAATGATTAAAGATAAAATATATTTACAGTTTCTTAAGGAATTGTCCCAAGATATGAAATTAGAAAAAGTTGTTAAAAATATTAGTAATACTCTATGATATTAAAATGTGATACTACGAATCCATCCAACTCAATGGGTGAACTTTCTTTAATGAAAGAATGTTAATTTCCCCAATTAACTCATTAAATAAAAAATCAATTCTTTCTATAATATGTTTTATATTTTTAATATAATCATCAAAATACATAGTTGCTATTAGTGAAAAATTCAAGCTATCTTTTTTTGGTAAATTTTTATATTTGCAATGATTATTTAAATCTATATGTATATCCAGTTTTATATCTGAGTTAGATCGTAATATATAGTCTAAATTACGTATACGATCTAATATATTATGATCAATATATGTACCACCAGCATTTTTTCTTAATAGATTTAAATCCGTATCTTTAATTTGCACGGCTAATAAATTATTTGTATAAGTATGTTCATTTATTATTTTAATAATATCAAATTTTGGTTCATCTATAGAATTTATTATATATATATCTTTTATAAAATTTAAAAATATATTACTATTATAATATGATAATGATATTCTGTGGATTGATGGTATAAATTCAACTTCGTACATATTTCTGTCGTGTTTATAAACGTCTTGCCAAGAATCATTAATTGATTCAATATTAAAATTCATATATCTTGCATAGTATGTAATATAATTAAACCGTTTAATATAATTTTTATATATAACATCTACATCTTTTTTATTATGTATATTACTTTCTGTAAATATATTTTCTATAATATTATTTAATAATACATTATTATATAATGTCATATTTATATATGAATATGGTACGACTATTTCATATTCTTCACTATAAATATAATCATTATGATTCATAAAATTGTAATATAATATATTTTTTAATAAAATAATATTATCTTTATTTGTTATATAATTTTTATATGTTTCTATAGTCTTAAATATTTCTGTAAAATTTGGTAAATCTAATATTTTAGTAAATGTTTGATAACTTTTGTTAGTTCTATAGTTATCGTTATATCTGCGTATTGTATGATCTATTCTGTTTAATAAATAATTATTAAATTGATAGTATTTATCATCAAACTGACTTGACACAAAGTACATTGTTAATAATACGATTCCTTGATCTGAAATATCATTAATATGTGCTATTATTTCTTCTTCTTTAGATTGTATATAATTATGAACAGTATTATTATAAAATTTTAATCCAATAATATCAACAAATATTGGAGGTATATCTAATTCTATAGATTTGTCTTTTTCTTTCATTTTTGGATTTAATAATTTACCATAATAATTATAAACTGGTAAGATATTATAATAATAATCTAATGCTATATCTCGTATTTCTAGTACAATTTTATCATGAAATTCTACAAAATAAATTATATATTTATAATTGGGAAGATATGCATGTAAATTATAACTAATATATATATCTTTTTTATTTATTTTAATATCTTTTGATTTAAACATTTTTACAAAATTTAATTTATTACACATTTCACAATTATAATGTTCTGGAAAATGCATAATATATTTTTCTAAATAACTTTTAGCATTACTTAAATTTGTTATGTATTGTTGTTGTTGTTGTTGCTGCTGTTGCTGTTGCTGTTGCTGTTGCTGCTGTTGTTGTTGCTGTTGTTGTTGCTGCTGTTCTGTTCCTGTATTAAATATTAATTCAGATAATTTAGTTTTATCACTTAGAATAGAATCATATATATCTTTATAAAAGGGTGATATTGTATTTAATGTATTTAATCCTTTAATATTGTTATTTATTATTTCTTCTATATTTATATCTTCTCTACAATATGTTGGTAATAAATTTGTTTCCATATGATCTTTACTTTGTTTTCTTGCTATTGCTTTTAACATCTGATATTTTATACCAATATCTTGATCTCTATTAAAATCTTCTTCATTTTTTATCAATAATTTATATA
>Ga0214921_10003602_pt1 | contig 23540 bp, 13 predicted proteins | sample LL1505_MetaG_FD_177992 | JGI IMG/M metagenome (GOLD analysis project Ga0214921, IMG submission 177992) | Freshwater microbial communities from Lake Lanier, Atlanta, Georgia, United States - LL-1505 | ecosystem: Environmental > Aquatic > Freshwater > Lake | place: USA: Georgia | collected...
ACTAGGTTTTACACTACCAAAAAGTAGATTAGATGATAGCGGTTCGTTGTTTTTTACAGAGAGTGGTGCAATATCAAATATTGATAGAGCCAACTCAATGTTAAACAATACAGGTAAAGGACAAAGGAAAGCTTTAGAAACTCAATTTAAAGCAAACTTATTAGGTATCTCAAATGATGGTAAAACTGATAACCCAGACGAAACACCATTTAGAAGTGGTTATTCGCCGCTATATAAAGCTGGTGATTCTAGAAATTTTTTAGTGTCTGGTGGCAAACCAAAGTTATACGCTTTTGATGATTCACCAAACGGTGACGCTAGCGGAGCAAAAAGTGGAATTGTTAAGAATTTCTTAAAGCCTGCAACTGAAGACGAACCAATTAGCGATATGAATTGGAACCACGAAAAATTGGTTGTGGATGCTGGTTTTGTTGGACTACCTAATTCATCAAACTCAAAACCATTTGCACAAAATTTTGCATGGACATCAAATAAAGGCGCGACAACAAATGTGGTTCAAGGACAAGTAGATTTAATTGATGCTGCGTTTCCAGACACCGAAAATCCTCAAATTACTGGTGAGAAAAAATCATTATTAAGTAAAACACAAAAATTATTTAATAGCAAGGGCATGATGACAATGGTATCAGCATATGGTAGTGCTGATGGTAACAATAATAAAGAACAAACACAAACGTCAGTATCATACAATGGTTTCATATCAAAAGGTTCTGGTGTTTTAGCAAAGGGTAAGTTCAATCCAGACGGAACTTTAGGAAATAAAACAACAAACGATTCTGCTGCTAGCACTTTTTGTAGAACATGGATACCACAAAATAGATATGATACAGTAAATAAGTTAATTAGAAGTCGTGGTTTAAATCAAAAAGAATTAACAGGTGGTCCAATATTAACAGGTGGAACAAGAGGTTGGAGATTACATAATTCTGAAAGAATGTCTGTTTTGGATGATAATGGATTTGTAAAAATTGCACCATACATAACAGATGACTTAACTAGAAGGTCAACAATACCTAAAAAATATATGTTCTCAATTGAGAATTTAGCATGGGTTGGTTCACCAGCGGTAAACTTATTACCAATAGAACAAGGACCTGGTGACTTATTAACAGGAAAGTTTGGTAGAATAATGTGGTTTCCACCATACGACTTAACATTTAGTGAATCAAGTTCAGTTAGTCTTGAAAGTAATTTATTTATTGGTAGAGGCGAACCATTATACACATATAATAATACCGAAAGAACAGGACAATTATCATTTAAGATAGTTGTTGACCATCCTAGCGCAATGAATGCGTTTAAGGGTAGCAGTGGCCCAAGTGATGAATATATACGTTCATGGTTTGCAGGTTGTGTTGAAGATGATTATTATACTAGCCTATTAACACAAGAAGAAAAAGAAAAAGTTAAACAAATCACTAAAACTGTTTTTGATGAAGAAACAATACCTGCAGTAGAAGCACCAAGTGAAATTACTATTTATTTTCCTAACGATATAACAAAAATAGAAACTGTTTTAGATTGGAAATACGAGGACGGCAGCGGTGTAGGTCATGGACCATATAATGGTGAAAAACAATATAAAAATGCGACAGATAAGACGGGATATGAGAGTCCAAACCCAAAACTTAAATATTATGCCACAAACCCCCCACCAGATTTTTATATAGGATATTGGCCAGATTCAACAAATTATGGTTTTAATAAGCCTGGTACTTCAGATACTCTTGGTAACTTAAAATTAAAAGTTCCGCCAGATAAAGAATTTGATACTTGGAACGATGAGACATATAAGACAGCACTTAGAGATTATTTAAAAAATACGTGCCCTAGTTGTGTCGCTGAAATTGAGGGGTATGCTAGTAGCCAAGGCGGTGGACAAACATACGCAAATGAGCAACTATCAATAAATAGAGCTGCAGCTATGAAAAAATGGTTATTGGATAACAATATTATTGAGGAGGGGAGAATTGTTGGCGCGGAAAAAACAGGTATTAAAGATGGTCAAAAATTTCCTTTTAATGAAAAAACACCCAGAGATTCTCAAGGTCCTAAGTATGCTAGATATGGTAAAATTAAATTTAAAAATAATGCTGAAGCAATTAAAACAAAAAAACCAAGAACAATAACAGAACCTCAACAAATATCTTTAAATTCACAAGTATCTAATAGATATTATACTGAACAAGATTTTTTTGAAAAATTAACAAGAGAAGATTCTTTTGTGTTTGATAAGATTAGACAAAAAATAAGATATTTTCACCCAGCTTTCCATTCAACCACACCAGAAGGTCTAAACTCTAGATTAACATTCTTATTACAATGTACTAGACAAGGCCCAACAACCAACGCAAATGAAAACCCACATAACTTAGCATTTGGTCCAGCACCAGTTTGTATTTTAAGAATAGGAGATTTTTATAATACAAAAATAATGATGGATAATTTAAGTATTGATTATGAACCATTGGTTTGGGATTTAAATCCAGAGGGTGTCGGTGTTCAACCAATGATTGCAAATGTAACAATATCATTTAAATATATTGGTGGCTCTAGTATGTACGGCCCAATTAATAAATTACAAAACGCTCTATCATTTAATTATTTTGCAAACTCGCAAGTTTATGACCCTAGAGCAGATTATATTGCAACTGTTGAGACAATACAAAACGAAAAATTAATTAAAAATTATCCAACAGACCCTAAACTTAGAAATAGAACAACATTTGAGTCCCAAACAAAATTAATGCCAGAGGGTACACAAGAAACAGCTTATGGCTTGGTACCAGGTCTAGATTCCGTTAATGATTCTATGGGAGCACTTGAAAATAAAACACCAACTTATGCCCCACCAACTGTAGACCAAACAGCAACTAGTGCCGAGGATAAACAACAAACAAGTCCAAATATTCAAGCCAGCGACGGCGCATCATCTTCTTGTGTAAAAGATAGGGATAACTTATATTGGGTTAATGAAAATGGTGAAAAACTTAAACCAGTTCACTTTTTTGAAGGTTCTATTGGTTTTGAATTTGGATATAATGACCCAGCGGTACAAATATCGCAACCATATGATTGGTATCTTAATGTATATGATTTAAGCGATAAGAATATTGTTTATACTGCACATGAAGATGGTTTTTTATTTTATCAAAAAGATAAAACAACTTACGACCCTAAAAGAAATTCTTATGATTTTTCTGCTTCAAATTCAAAAATTTGGGGCAACAATCCACCACCACAATCATTAATTGATAGTGGTAATTATAGCGTAGCATATAAATTAGTTGGTGTTACCGATAGTACGTGTGAAATCATATTTGATACAACAAATGAAACGATAACTAAAACAGAAACAAAATGTGATACTGATGGTCAGATACTTTCTATTGGAATAACAGGTTCAGATACATCAAATCCAGATTTAACAGTACTTAAAGATGGTGCTAAAGGTAATTATATTTCTTTTTATATTAACGCAACGGATAAAACAATAGCCTTATCTCAAGACTACAAGTTAACTGTAACACTAGTTAGTGCCATTAATGACAACGATAGGTATGTTTGGAAAACACCAATAGATGTACCTAGCACATTCATGAATTCAAACTCGTTACTTAATAATCTATATTTTTCAGATACAGAACCAAAAACGCCAGAGTTAATTGAGGGAAATGAAATACCGTACAGTATTACATTTAGCTTTGTTGGTGTTACAGACCCGTGTAATTACGATATAGGTGTTGGCGCGATAACAAATTCGCAACAAGAACAAGAATCAGCACTTAAAAAATTAATAGTAAAAGATGTAAGTTCTACCGATACAAACAAACAAGGTGGGGCTGTTAGTTTTAATCTTTATAATGACAGAGACCCAGAAAGACCACAACTTAGTGGATATAAGTTTAATGTTAAATCGACAATAAAAAGTACTGATGGTACACAACAATGGGAATATATACATCTTGACAACCTTAATACTGATACTGGACTTTTTTCATTTAAAACAAACACAAGAGATAACCCTCTTACAATTCTGCTTGCTAACACAACACCAGTATGTACTGGATTTACAGAGGGTAAACAATATAGCCTAGAAACATTAGTATACAACGATACAACAAAATTACAATTAAATAAAGTAATGTTAACAAATGCTGTAAATACAAATTTACAAGCGGACGCTCTGGGTGTTACTGGATTTAAGAATATTACAGTTGATAAGGTTTATAATAGCAGTACTAACAGAACAGTTACTATTTCATTATCGCAAGTGGGTATCTTTAAAGAAGAGGGTATCACCTCAACTCAATTAATTACAGATGATGAACTTAAAGCATTTATCAATAAGAAAATTAATATAAAAATTAGATATAATAGTGAACCACCAAATGGTCATTTTGATTTAGACCAAACATTAACAGATACTGATGGCTCAATAGCTAGTGGACCAGCAGCCCTTTCATTTAAAACACTTTTAGGCGAGCCTGATAGCGCCAATGTAGCAGTAGTTAATTTCCCAGTAAATGGTGTTTATTATTTTGATTTATATTATGATAACCTATTAGTAGAAACAATTACAACAATAAACATTGATGACAGGTCAAGTATTGAATATAATGCAAATAGTGCTGTAACACCAGCACCTACGCCACCAACACCAGTAGCTAATACTAATAAAGATGCTGATATTGTTAATGCTATTAAGATTAAAAAAATATATGCATATAAATTAGTTAATGATACGATTACGATTGAATTTGAATGGGATAAAACAACAAACCTACAAACATTTGCATTAGAATCGTCACAGATGTACATAGGTAGAGCTAATATAATAACTAATCTAAGTGGCGTAAGAACTACATTTACTGTAAGTTCTTTAAGTGCTTACGGTAGTGCCCGAGGAATATTTAATGTTAAAAGAGACAGTGATACTTCTGTTTTATTTGGTGAAGGTGATGAAAACTATCCTTATAATTCTTATATTAAATTAGAAAATACTGAAATAGCTACAGACCAACCTAGTGGCAAAGCTTGGCAACAAGGTAAAACTTGGACTACTATTTTATCTCTTGCCTCACCTCAGTCTCAGAATTCAAATACTGATGTAGATATAATCCTTGCAGCTCAAAAAGACCCTACTAGTATATTTGAAATAATTTGGGACACTGGCGGTAAAACAGAAATTAGTTTTTATTTAGAAAATGCACCAACAGAACCACCGAAACCACCAACACCAACACCAACATACCAATTACCATATGCTGTAACTGATTTTTATGACGTAACCACATTTAATTTTGGTAACAATTGCGACAAGTTGCATGCATTTCAAAGTACTGATGGTAGAGATGTTGGAGATATGCATATTAAAGTTCAAAAAGTTTTAAATGACTTGTATAATGCTGGAATAAACCCAACAGTTGTAGCTGTAGAAGTTGAAGTTAAAGGTCCTGTTGTTACTTGGACAGTTACCGTTGATAAAAGTACTGATGGAAAAGCTTGGGTTGGTTTCTCAAGCAGAGGAAGTGCAACTAGCTTAGCAAAAGCAAATGAAAATTATGACGGAAACCCAAATGCAAAGCCGCCAGTTGTTGGATTGCTTGAAAATATTAAAAAGACTTTCCCATCTGACGCTAGTAGTGTAGAATTACAAGCAATAGCTGGTTTTGTAAATATGCGCTCAACGATTGGTCAAACAAGGTGTGAATTCTGGCAAAAATTTGCTAAATACACATTACCAGTAACTAAACCACCAAAATAAAAAATAAAACCATATGCCAAGATATTTCGACAGATACGAAGAATTTAGAAGTAACGACAAGATGAAGCCAATACCTGGTCTTACATTAACACAAACAAACGGTGATAAAACCGTATTATATAAATTAGGCGAAACAAGGCTTGACAAACTAAGTAATACGTATTATAATTCACCATACTTTGGTTGGTTAATAATGTCTGCAAACCCACAATTTGGTGGTTTAGAGTTTTTAATACCTGACCAAACAATAATCGTTGTACCGTTTCCTTTTGAGGATGCAATAAGCAGATACATACAACTAGTAAACAGTTATAAACTACTTTATGGGGGATAATTTTAGAATAAAAAACAATTTATATCATGGGTAGATTTAGCATAGTTAACCCAAACAATTTTGATTATCAATATAATGGTGGTATGTTTGGCAATACAAATTATAATATGTCTGTACCGCCAGAAGAACTGTGTATTATTGTTGAATTGGTTACAACACAAAAAGCAAGAAGTGTATTAATTAACAATACCCAAAACGGCACAATATCAACAAAAAATAGTGACGGTAATAGATTCGTAAGCTTTATTAATGGTAAAAAAGACGGAACCACAGGTTATGGTAATTTCCTAACAACTAGCTACACTGATTTAGGAACTGAAAACATCATCGAGGAAGCACTAGGTATTACCAATATTCAGGTGGAATTTAACTCATCATACGCACCAATGGTTAATATAGATTTTGTTGACGTTAGAGGTGGTGCAATTTTTCAATCTGGCGCAAAGTCAATCTATAATGTTTTATTTAGATTACCATATCCATTATTCGAATTAAAAATCAAAGGGTTTTATGGTAAACCAGTTGTATATTGTTTACATATGGTTAAATGTAATACTAAATTTAATTCACAAACTGGTAATTTTGAGATTAGTGCAAATTTTGTTGGTTATACATATGCAATGTTTTCAGATATGATTCTTGGATATCTTAGAGCTGCTGTTAGAACAAAAAGAGGTGAAGAGTTATTAGCTAGCAAGGGTACGATTTCTATTAATGAATTCATGAAAAAAATGAATAATATTGATGAGTTAGTAAAAAAACAACTAGAAAACACATCAAATGTAAATAGAAATAACGTAGCATTAGTAAATGAATTGCAGGCTGATTTAAATGCTATTGAGAGTTTAGTGGATAGTTATATTGCGGACCTTAAAGACCCAACAATATGCGAGGCAATACTTGGAGATACAACCGAGCCTTATCAAAATAGTATTGTTTTTTTTCCAGACCCAAATTCTGCAGACCCAAATAGCTTTACTAACTCAAAGGCTAGTAAAATTAGTAGTAAATTTAAAAAAGAATATAAAGCAAAACGCGATGCATACAATACAAAAGTTGGCAATTTATTGAGTGCAAAATTAATAGTAACAGATATAGTTCCTGGCGCTGCGCTATCAAAATCAAATGAATTAATTGGGCCAACTGGTGGACCTAATAACGCCGATTTAGTTGATAGTATAAAACTAAATTATGGTGATTTAATAGACATTAATAACAATGATGTAATTAACAATGTGATAAAAAGATTGCAAAATGCGGCACCGAAAACATTATCACCTAGTGATGCATATATTGAAGTTTTCGATGTTACTGAGACTAGGGGTTTCATACAAAACGCTAGAACAGAATTAACAAAGTCACAGAAAAATTTTACAGATGCATTAGCAATTGATATAGCAAACGCAATTGAAAGCGAATTAACATTTGAACCAAATATAAGGAATATATTTAAAATGTTTACGGCACATATTGAAATATTCCTACAATTAGTTTTTGAGGTGTCTTCAAAATATTTAGACGATGCTAGAATTAATGAACTTAAAAAGTTTAGGTCAAAAGACCTAACTAATCAAAGATTAGATATTAAAAAAACCGATGACGCTGTAATATATCCATGGCCAGAATATATTGAAAATGATGAAGAAAAATATCTTGGTTCTGCGGGTGTTCTTGAAATACCACTTAATGTACCAGAGGTTAAATTTGTCGAAGAACTATATACAGCTATGGTTCAAAATAATAGAGAAGATAAAGAGGTGCAAGCCAATGCAAATGGTGTTGTGGCTTGGCAAGCGTTCAACCCAATTGACTCGATTAATTCAATACCAGATAAGACCCCGTATGATAGATTACCAGATAGCGCAACACATAATGATGTTGCTAGACTTATTGTTTTAAGAGCTGTCGGTGTATTGGGTTGGCAACCTAGTAACTTAATTGATGATAAAGAAATAGAATCGTTTGCGACATCTGAAGCAGAGTTAATAATTAAAAAATACGAAACAAATAAAATTATTTTACCAGCATTAACTAGTAACTATGAAAATGTTGACAAATATTCTGCGGTAAAAGGAACTGTTGACGGTACAGAAAAAAATCTACTATCAGCATCTACATATAATAATATTGACCATTGGGATTATAAATATATTGAAATACCATTTAAAGGAGGTACTCCTTTTAATAGATACGAAATACCTGCTGATAAAGGTTTTACTGACATAACTAAGCCTTATTATAGTAATTATTCTGATTTTAAATTATCAAATAGGTCAGGAAATGTAAAATATGATAATAATGCTGAAACCGCAGATACTGCAAAATATATTAGTATTATTGGTTCCAGTGATTACGATAACGCAAATTCGCAATCACCAATAGCTAGAGGTCCTAGTATTTTTAAATATGATAACCTAACTAACGAAATGAATAAACCAGAGGATTTAATAAACGCTGATTTTTTTCTTAGTAATGGTAAGTATGGTGTTCAAGAATATTCACTTGTTGATTTTTCATCAAAATCTGAATATGGTGCTGGTCAGTTAAGTTATCATAGCATTTTTTATGATAACCCATTAATTGAAAATGGCTGGGAAGGCATTGAAAATGGATTATCAACACCAAGAATTAATAAAGAAACACCTCTTGACTTAACTTTTTCTGGTGGTGCATTTGCTGCTTATACTTTTGAAAATATAACAACAAGTGAATATGTTGATACTTTTATACCTGGGGAAAGATATAACATACTTTCAAATAACCACCAATCAGTTGGTAAAAATATAACATTGTTTTCAAACGAAACAACACAAGACCAAGTCGCTTTTCCTTTTTTTAATTTTGGTGCACAGACTTCTAAATATTCTTTTAACTTTTCATTGTTTGGTAGTAGGTTATATAACGCACAAACAAGTGTTTATCCAAAAGCTTTTTTATTTTTACATTGTTTTCCTTGGAAAGGATTAGTCGGAAAATCGTCAAGGTCCGATGGTAAGACATATGTAACAGTAACACACGATATTGGTATTTTTAAACAAAAAGAAATTTTTAATACGTTTGCTATAAGAAATGGATTTGTTAAAGTTCCAAAATTATGGCCAGCATTTATAGGCTCTTTAATTTGGAGATATAGAGAAGGATTAGCAAAAAACAACCCAGTAAAATTTAAAATAGGTAACGAATCTTTAATCCCTGGGTTTAGTACCGATGACGATGATTATCCAAAATACGATGAATATTTAAAAGCGTATCCAGATGTTTATTCATATCAAACATCTAAAACACAATTAAATATTTTTGGGTTACCAGTTGCAACTGGTAACGACGCTTTAAACGATAACCAAAGCAATTTTCCAATGTTTTTTTGTGATAGACTTGATATGAATTATGAGAAAATCGACCCAGAAATTTTAGCGTTACCACCAAAAGTTCAAGATTTATTTGTTAGTGAATTTGACACATTTGTTAAAGGGGAGTTTACAAATGATATTATACCACTTTTGGATATAACCAAAGGGGACGGAACGGCATTTTTTGGCGATAGCCAGTGGAAAGCGCAATGGGATATATTAAGAAGTAGCACCGTTGTTAAAACTGATGCAAAATCTTTGGAAGAATATAATGTTAATGGTTCATATACTGAGATAACTGTTAACACACTTGCCAAAATGAATGAATTATATGGTAATAAATTAAATATTGGTAAATTAGAAGATAACTATTCGGTTATGACATATATTTACTCACCAACAAATGGTAAATTTGATTATAATTTATTTATTGAATATAAACAAAATGGCCCAGCTGAAAAAAAATTAAAAGACTTACTTTTTTCATATAAATATATTGAAAACGATTCAGTATTTATATGGTCAAACGGTATAACAAATACAAACCCAACACCTGCATTTCTTAAATCTAAATTTTCTAAATATATTGACACCATTAACCAAGCGTTAAAGACCAAGGTTACTGAAGACCAAAAAACAATAGTATCACCAGGTGAAAATGAAAAAATTAAATTGGAAATATATAGAACAGTTAAAAAAATATATGACAAATGGGTTGCTGGCGTTGGTGGTAGCCCTAGACCATTTAGCGATATATTATTTCAATGCTGCTCTAGAGGTACAAATCAACCATATAGATTAAGTGGTGATACAGCAATTAATGCTAAATATGGTAATGGAAAACCTAACGAATTAAATCTTATTGATAGCTTTAGATTTGTTACTAGGTCATTTCAAGATATTAGTACTCAATTTCAAATACATCCTGTTATGGTAACACATCAAATGTATGAGAGCCCCGATACTAGTATTTATGATTTATTTGGTAGAATATTAACTGATAATAATTTTGAATTTATTGCCCTACCAAATTTTATTAATTTTAATGACCCTAAAGAATTGCATTCTGTTTTTGAACCTTATCCTTATTATATGGCACAAAAACAAACAGCAACAGGCCCATCATTTGTTTGCGTATATGTTGGGCAAACATCTACTAAACTAGATTTTGGGCCAGATTCAGAATACCCTAATGATGGTTTTGATATTACAAATGATAAAACATGGCCAAAAGATTTTAGCGAAGAAAAAGCAAGTTGGGAAGATTTTGCGTCAGCTTTTATTGTTAGCTATGGGCAACAAAACCAAAATATATTTAAAGATATCAGACTTGACCAATCAGAATTTAATGAAACTGCTGAATCGTTATCAATAACAGATGCAATATCAAACTCATTAAGTTCTACAAATCAATCATATGTTGGTCAAAATCTATATAATGTTTATTCTGTAAGAAGTTATAAAGCTGAAGTTGAAATGCTTGGTAATGCAATGATTCAACCAATGATGTATTTTCAATTAGATAATATACCAATGTTTCATGGTGCTTATTTAATCACAAAGGTAACTCATAGTATTGTACCAAATAATATGACAACTGTCTTTACTGGTACAAGAATTAGAATAGCAAAAACACCACTAATAGATAAAGCAACACTATATTCTTCTTTGATATCTGGTCAAGAAATTGGTGGAGCAACAGCTGGTAGTACAATAAAGTATACCCCAACTCAATTATTAGCACCTATTGCTGCGACAATATTTAGAAATGAAGGTCAAAACGCATATTTGAATCAAACAAATAATCAAATAACAATGAAAAAAGTTGCTGCACCTAACGGTGTTGGCAATCTTAAAGCTGGTACACAAGTAGATGCGCCAGCCCCAGACAACGAAAACGAACTTAATGAATCATTAATAACAGAAGCTGCAAATGCATTAGAAAAAATGTTAACAGATTTTGTTGCATACGCAAAACAAAATAATTATAAAACATTTAGTAGTGGAAACTATATCAATATTACTAGCTTATATCGTAACGCAACAAAACAAGCAAATTTAGTAAAAGATAATATAAAAAACAAAAAACCCGCTGGTTCTGTTGCCGCTGTTGGAACTTCTTATCATGGATGGGGATTGGCTGTGGACTTACAAACAATAGATGCTAATGGTAATGCGTTACAAATATCAACTGATGCTGATAATTTAAAAAGAGGTTTTGACCAAAATATAAACATATCACTAAAATGGTTTTTAGAAAATTGTTGGAGATATGGGTTCTGGATGCCACTTAGCTTGAGAGATGGTAGTGGTGTCGAAGAGTTTTGGCATTTTGAATATCACGGAACAACAGCAATATGCTTATGGGAAAAATACCCACAAGTCAATAATCCGAATAATATTGTAAAAATACCAACAAATCCACAATATGACCCAGTTGTAAAAAATCCTAAAGAACCAGACGGAAAAGAAGCTGTTTATAACGGTTGTGATTTTGTTGAGGTTAAAGGGACTGCAAATTACGATATGTTATCATCAGATTTACTTTGGATATATCTCTCATGGCAACAAGGTATCGGAGGTGCTGTACAGCATTACAAAATTTCTAGTGGTAGTATGGCATCGTATACTAACGATGTACCACCTACAAATATTATAAGTAATTGGCCAGGTAGTTTAGTATCAGATAACGGCGTTAAAAAATCTGATATTTCAACACTATACAGCTCAAACCCTCAAAAACTAGCTAATGCATTTATTAATGTATGGTCTAAAACTATAGCCCAAAAAGCAGCAGAATCACAAACACTAATCAATAGCAACAAAAATGATAGATTAGGTAAACCGTATTTAAGACTTAAAGATATTTTTAAAAAATACGAACAACCAAATGAAGGGTTTTCAATTGATAATATCATTACGATGGGATATATTGAAAATGGATTACTAACAGATACGGCACCAAGTGGCCAAGACGGTGGTAGCTATGCTGGCATGTTTCAAATGGGAAAAGCATACGACGTATATAAACCATATATAACAAGGTCATCTAAAGGTAAAAGTGGGTATTTAAATTTTGACGAATACGATATAGATATAATGACAGAAGGATTTGTTAAAGTAGGGATAGATAATTTCAATCAATTTAAAAAATTAAGTGGTTACAATCCGCAAGCATTAAATTCATCAACACAACCAACTTCAACCAATTCACCAACAACATTAAAAAATATTATAATTGGTGATTCATTAGTAACTTGTTTAGAATCAATTTTAATAACTGCTGGTTCTTCTGCAAGAAGGATTTCACCAACTCAAAGCGAGGCATCATTACATTTTGGTGGTAAAGATACTACATGGTTAATAGGTGCACTTAAAAAATATCCAGTAAGCACTGGGGTAGAAAATGTTGTGGTGTCAATAGGTACTAATGACGGGTTTCAAAACTCAAACAATTTAATAAAAGTGCTAACAGAACTTAGAAGAGTATTTCCAAATGCAAAATACCTATTTGTCAGAGGAAGTGGTGGGTGGATAGGAAATATAAAATATAAACCTAATGGGGATATAAAAAAAATATACGGTACAACATTAAATGGTACGACAACTTATGATAACACTGACGTCATATCATATTATTCTGTATTAAATGGTCAACCAAATGTTACAGTTTTAAATCAAGGCGTTGGTTATTCAGCATCAGACGGTGAAGCACATAATTGTACTGGCCCTTACAAGTTACACTATCCTGTACTGGCAAATGAAATTAAATCTAAAATTGGATAATTTTGACTTTTAAAATATTTTTTGTATATTTGCGTTATGCTTATAGCGAATATTGTTTCAGTTTCTAATGTAAATGTTTCTTGTGATTTTAATGTGGTTAAATCCTTGGACCTAACGGTTCAGGGATTACCCACGTTAATCGTTGGATGGGATTACATCAAGAAGCATTATCCAGACTACGACATAATCGATAGAAAATTATCTGACAACCTATATTGGACATTTAAAAAAACAGAAAAAAGAGAACTACACGAAGAAGACATATACAACTTTGTTGAAAGAGTTTATAAACAACTTACTAAAGATATTAAATACACATTCGTCGACCCAATCATATTTGATAGAAAAACAATTGTAAAATTAATAAAAAAAATTAACAAAACAAACAACATTATATCGTATAGGCATGATAGAATGTTATATACATATTTTGATAATTTTATATTTGGTTTTGATTTAGAACTTATTGAATTTATTGGTTTGAATGTTGAAAAATTCTTATTGAAAATAAAGAATAAAAGTAAAGTGTTTTTAGAAAAAAATATGATATTTATTGAGTATAAAACTAGAATTGAAAACCTTGATAATCAGGTCAAGTACATTCCATACTTATACTCTATAGAAAATGAATAAATCAATATTATTAGCATCCTTTATATTCCCAGAAAGATTAGATTGGTTTCTAAATTATTTAGAAACAAAATTTAATGTAACGAAAGATAAAGTCTTTTGTTATAATAATATAAACGATGACTCAAAAATCATACTAACCTTTAAATTATTATTACCCGAAGGTAAAAAAATAGACCTTAAAAATCTCTTCCCTAACGCCATAATCATACACAAAAAAGGCACAGCTTTTTATACAATAAATGCCTTAAACAAACTTATCGAATCTAAATTTGGTGACGACATTGGTAACATAGATTATAAGTCATATCAAGTAGATTGGTCTGAATACCAAGATAAAATGATATTAATAGATAAGAAAGAATTAATCGTTTTGGACTTAAAACGAGTTTTTTAATTAATTTAAGATATTTATTAGTAGAATAATGTACAAAAAAATAAATTTTATGTATAACGAAACTAATGAAAAAAACCTTAAAAAAGCTATGGATAGTTTTTTAGGTGAAAAACCAACACTAGACGAGTCAAATCAAGAAATGGATTGCAGCTCAGGTGTTTGCATTATCAAAAACGACAAAAGCGTTTTAGAAAGAATCAACAAAAAGATAATAACAGAAGACGGAAGACAATTATTAACTTAATATGGCTAAGAAAATTAATCAAAAATTACTAAACGAAGAGCTTAAAAAATTTAGACTCTTATCTGAATATTCGTTTTATACTGAAGCACCAAAAGGAGAAGATGATTTAATCTTAGGCGCTGTAGACGAAGCTGATGAAGAACCAGTTGATGATTCAAAAACTGCTGCAGCAGGCGCTGAAGCAGGTGCCGAAGCTGGAGCAGAAGCTGGGGCAGAGGCGGGAGCCGATGCTGGTGCAGAAGCTGGTACTGATGATTCAAATATGTTTGGAACTGAAGATGATGGGACTGAAGACAATGACGCAAATGCTGGAACCGAAGATGCTGGAACTGAAGATGCTGGAACTGAAGATGCTGGAACCGAAGATATGGGTGCTGAAGATACTGGTGGAGAAGAGGAAGTTGATATTGATGTAACCCAACTAGTTAAGGGTAGTGAAGAAGCAAAAAAAGCAGCTGATTTAAGTTTTTTAAAAACAACAGAACTTTTAAATAAATTTAATGATTTAGAACAAAGAGTTGCTGCTATGGATTCAATATCTAGTAAAATCGATACACTTGAAAAAGAAATTGTAAAAAGAAACCCAACACCTGTAGAAAAATTAGAAATGAGGTCTATGGATTCTTTCCCATACAATATAAAATTAACTGATTATTGGAAAGACGTTAATGGATATGATGCAACTGGAGAACAACAACCAAAAGAATACATCTTGAAAAAAGATGATATAGATACAGGTGGTGTTGTAGATACATCAATTAAAAAAACATTTGATGTTCCAGAAGATTACGAAGAAGAAGATATATAAGAATAAAAAAAAACAAAACAAAGGGGTGTTAAAAAACATCCCTTTTTTATTTGCTTTATGTTAATTAAGTTAGTATATTTGCTTTATTGATGTAATATTTTTTAACCTAAAAAGTTTTCCTGCAACTTGACTTTTCCCGAATTTTTCGTATATTTGTATAATTAAAAACAAGTAAATAACATCTACATATATTTTAAAAAACAACAATTATGAGTAAACAAGATGCGCTATTTGAAGCGATGATGAAACAGTATGAGAACAATTCTAGTTCTTATGCTAAAAACAATTCAGCTAAAGAGTATGATTTGAAGAACTACTTCACAACATACCTTTCTGAAAAACAAAAAACAGCAACTAAAACAATCAGGGTATTACCTACATCTGACGGTTCAACACCATTTAAAGAAGTTCACGGGCACAAAATGCAGGTTGACGGAGAATGGAAAACATTTATGTGTTTAAAGCACGAAAAGGATGAAGACTGTCCGTTCTGCGAGGCTCGTGAAGCTTTGTTAGCTTCTGGCAAAGATTCAGATAAAGAGTTAGCAAAAAAATATGGTGCTAAAAAAATGTACGTTGTAAAAATTATCGATAGAGATAATGAAGCTGACGGTGTTAAATTCTGGCGCTTTAACCATGACTACCGCAAACAAGGTATTTATGACAAAATCTATGGTGTTTTGACAGCGATTAAACAAAATATCACTGACGCACAGACTGGTAGAGATTTAATGGTTATGATTGCTAGAGACCAAAACAATCGTCCAATTGTTCAGAGTATATCTCATTTAGACCCATCACCACTTTCTGAAGATGCTGAGGTTTCAGCTGAATGGTTATCAGATTCTAGAACTTGGGAAGACGTATATAGCGTTAAACCATACGATTATCTTGAGATTATCGTTAAGGGTGGTGTACCTACTTGGGATAAAGAGGCAAAGAAATTCGTTGATAAAGCTTCTTTGACTGAAAAAGACAGTGATGATTTGGATGAAGAATTAACATTGGGTACACCAAACGTTAAATCAAACGTTACCGCAGCAGCAAAAACAACAGCACCAGCAGTTAAAGCTACTGAACCTGATGAAGATGATGAAGATGAAAACGATGATTTGCCGTTCTAATAATTTATAATAAGAATGGGTGGTACATAACTACCCATTCTCTATTATCTATATAATAATATTATTTTTAACTATATACATATGGGCACAAAGCCAAAAAAAATTATCGAAAAGAAATCGTTTAATATTGATTCATTTAAAGAGAGTGAAGGTTTAGATTTTACGGTTAAAGAAAAAGAAATACAGTGGATTCCATTGTCAGAAGCTTTTCATGAGGCTGTAAAAGTACCTGGTATTCCTATGGGTTATTTTGTATCTTTCAGAGGTTATTCAAATACTGGTAAATCAACCTCAATTTATGAGGCTGTTGCTGGTTGTCAAAAAATTGGTGTATTACCAATTATCTTTGAAACTGAAAATAACTGGAATTGGGAACACGCTAGAAACATTGGTATGCAATTTGAAGAAGTTATTGATGCTGAAACTGGTGAAATCATTAACTATAAGGGTGATTTTATATTTATGCAAGGTCCTGACCTTTTGAAAAAATATCAAAACTACGACCATCAGCATAGCAAGATGGGAACCAAAGCACTAAGATACGAACCAGTTGTTGAAGACATATCAACATACATGCACTTCATATTGGACAAACAACAAGAGGGTTCATTACCTAGAGATGTTGCGTTCTTTTGGGATTCAGTTGGTTCAATTAACTGTTTTAAAGGTGCCACATCTAAAACAACTAACAATCAATGGACTGCAGGTGCTTTAGCGACATGTTTTAAGTCATTAATTAACTATCGTATTCCAGCATCTAGAAGAGAAGACGTACCATACACAGCAAGCTTTGCCGTTGTTCAACAGATTTGGTTGGATAATGAAAATAAAGTTATCAAACACAAAGGCGGTGAGGCTTTCTTCTACGCTCCAAGAATGATATTCCATTTTGGTGGTATCTTAACACATAGTACTGAAAAATTAAAAGCAACATATAAAGGTGAAGAATACCAATTTGGTATTGTTACTAAAATTCGTTGTGAAAAGAATCAGGTAAATGGTATTGAACAAAAAGGTAGCATTGCATCTACACCTCACGGATATTGGAATCCTGACAAAATTGACTCTTACAAAGAGATACACAAAGATTTTATTAAAGAAAAGTTAAACACAGAATATGACGACTTTGTCATTGAAACTGAATTAATTTCAGGTAGTGTTGAAACAGGCGATTAAAACATTTTTTTTCACTTATTAACAATTAAGTTTTGAACAAAAGACCACCAAAAAATGGTGAACGAATTAAAGTTATAAATACACTCTTGGTTGACGGAAATGCCTTATTCAAATTAGGACTTTACGGAGCCAAGAGTGAATATAACCATCGTGGAGAACACATCGGTGGATTATACCAATTTTTAACTATATTGCGTAAGCTATTGGGTGAAAATCTATATCATAGAGTTTATGTTTTTTGGGATGGCAAGTTTAGTGGTAAACTAAGATATAATATATACGAACCATATAAAAGCGGTCGTGGTAAAAATTATATTCATGGTACTGAACCAGATGAATCCGAAATGAAACAAAAAAAGATGATATGGAATTATTTGGAAGAACTATGTATTAGACAAACACAACACGAATTTGTTGAAAGTGATGATTTTATTGGATATTATTGTTTAAATAGAAAAGAAAACGAGTTCATAACCATTTGTACTACAGATAGAGACATGTGTCAATTAATATCTGAAAGGGTTAGAATATACTTTTGTGATTTAAAAACGTATGTTGATACCAACAATTACTCAACACATTTTAATCATCATCATGAAAACTCTGCATTAATAAAGATTATTACAGGTGACAATAGCGATACTATCAAGGGTATAAAAGGAGTAAAAGAAGCAACACTAATATCTCTATTTCCCGATATCAAAACTAAAAAAGTTACCCTAGATTCTTTAATTGAATCGGCCAAAGTACTACAAGAAAGTAGATTAAACTCAAAACAAAAACCATTAAAATCATTGGATAATATTATCAATGTTATTACCGATGGTGTGCAGGGAGATAAACTTTACGAAATAAATACCGCACTAGTTGATTTAAAAAACCCATTAATAACTAATGATGCTATTGAACAATTAAATGATTTAATCGATGGAGAGTTTAATATGGATGATAGAGGTCTTAAAAATGTCCTAAAACAAATGAAGGTTGATGGTCTAGAAAAAACTATAGGTTCTTATAGATATGCCGATTATTTAATACCCTTTAAACAATTAATTGAGAGAGAAATTAAACAAACAAATTAAAAAAAAACATTATGAACAAAAAAATTGAAGAACAGAGATTTGAATTCTTGTTGTACATCAACAAACACATTATTTGTCAAAGATACTTTAGTATCAGAGATTATAACGAAAATTCAACAAAATCATTAGATTTAAAAGAGTTAATGGACAGAATCGTTGGTATGAGTAATGACGATTTTGGTAGTATGGGTATGATACCTTCTCACTTAAAAAAGAAATCTCGTGAGTATTTGTACAAATTTTACAATCCATATGCGCCTCAAAAAGAAGAGCCATATAAGAATATCTTTGAAAAAGAGGACATTTTTGATTTTGAGATTAGAGTAGACAAAACACCAATTGCACAAAGCACATTCTCTGGAAATAATTTTCCACCACAAGTAAGATATCAGGTAGATATTAAAGAATTAATTCCCAATATTATATCTGACATCAAGGACACGTTAAGTCAAAAAAAATACACAACAAAGTATGCTGATGTGCAACTTTAATATATTTATAAAAATCACAAGTTTTCAAAAAAAAGTTAATATTAAATGGCAAAAATAAGTAGAGAAAGTTTTGGGTATCTAGGTGATGATTTTCAGCTTAGACTAATTGCACAACTTCTTGTTGACAACAGATTTGCCGAATCAATAATTGAAATAATTGATGCGAACTATTTTGAAGGTAATGCGTTAAAACTTATTGTTTCAACAATAAAGGAGGCTTATTCAAAACATAACATTATACTGGATATTGGTAGCCTAGAATATAGACTATTAGACGTTATAACGAATGAAATTGATAAAAAATGGGCACTTGCTGAATTAAAGAGAATAAAAGACGTTAGTCTAAATGATACTCTTGGTGTTCAAGAAAAGGCAATGAAGTTTTGCAAAACACAAGAATTAAAAAAATCGATTAAGCAAATTAACAGCATTATTGAGGTAGGTGATGACACTAGATACGATGAGTGTGAAGAGTTATTAAAAAAGGCATTAGAACATGGTGACCTTAAAGATAACGGAATCAATGTCTTAGACAATATAGAGTCCGTACTATTAGATGACTTTAGAAAGCCAATACCAACTGGTATAAAGGGTTTAGATGAAATCATGGATGGTGGCTTATCAAAAGGTGAACTTGCGATTATATTAGCACCATTTGGTGTTGGTAAAACCACAATGATTACCAAGATAGCAAATACGGCCAAGAATCTAGGTTACAATGTGCTACAAATATTTTTTGAGGACGCCGCAAAGGTTATCCAAAGAAAGCATTTGGCTTGTTGGTCAGGTTATGAACTTAATAGTTTATCATTACATAAAGATGAACTAAAGAATCTAGTTAAACAAAAAGAATCGGAAAAGGGTGTATTAAGACTTAAAAAATTCCCTAGTGATGGAACAACAATACCGATTATTAGACAGTATATTAGAAAGCTGATAGCACAAGGATTTAGACCAGATATCGTCTTGGTTGATTACATTGACTGCGTACAACCATCTAAGAAATTTGATGATGTTAATGTTGGCGAAGGAAATGTTATGAGACAATTTGAGACATTATTATCTGAGTTAGATATGGCAGGTTGGACAGCCGTTCAAGGTAATAGAAGTTCAATCAAAGCAACAGTTGTTGAATCAGACCAAATGGGCGGCTCAATCAAGAAAGGGCAAATAGGTCACTTCGTTGTTTCAATAGCTAAAACCTTAGACCAAAAAGAAAACGGAACGGCTACTATGGCTATCCTAAAATCTAGATTTGCTAAAGACGGTATAATATTAGAGGATATAATCTTTGATAATTCTAGAATTCAAATCGATATGAACCCTAATAAAAAAGCTAGAACCCAAGGCGAATTCAATAAAGGGAAAGAAAAAGAAACTACTGACTATGTTGCTGGTTTACTAAACGGAATGCAAGAAAGAAAAAAAGTTCTTAACAACACAGATAACGTCTCAGACGAAGAAAATAACAACAATTAAACATCACAAAACAAATTTAAATTAAAATGGATTTATCAACAAAAATTTTATCTGACATTACCGTACATATGAAATACGCTAAGTATATGCCAGAGCTACAAAGAAGAGAAACTTGGGAAGAGTTAGTAACAAGAAACAAAGAAATGCACAAGAAAAAATATCCGCATATTACGGATGAAATTGAAGCTGCATATGAATTCGTTTACGCGAAAAAAGTATTACCATCAATGAGGTCATTACAATTCGGTGGAAAGTCTATTGAGATTAGCCCAAATCGTATATATAATTGTGCGTATTTACCGATTGATGATTATAGAGCATTCAGCGAAACTATGTTTCTTTTATTAGGTGGAACAGGTGTTGGATTTTCAGTACAAAGACATCATGTGGACCAATTACCAGAGATTAGAAAACCTAATACAACTAGAAGTAGAAGATACCTTATCGGTGATTCTATTGAAGGGTGGGGAGATGCGATTAAAATATTAATGAGGTCTTACTTTGAAGGTATGTCAACACCTGATTTTGATTACTCAGATATTCGCCAAAAAGGTGCATTATTAGTAACTAGTGGTGGTAGAGCACCTGGCCCACAACCACTTAAAGATTGTATTCACAATATTAAAAAAATATTAGACACAAAAAATGATGGTGAAAAATTATCACCGATTGAATGTCATGATATTATTTGTTTTATTGCTGATGCAGTATTAACTGGTGGTATTCGTAGAGCTGCTCTTATTTCATTATTCTCAATTGATGACGAAGAAATGTTATCGTCTAAATCTGGCGCATGGTGGGAATTAAATCCACAAAGAGGTAGAGCAAATAATTCAGCTGTTATCTTAAGACATAAAATAACTGAAGAAAAATTCTATCAATTATGGAAAAAAATTGAAGATAGCAATTCAGGTGAGCCAGGCGTATATTTCTCAAACGATAAAGATTGGGGTACAAACCCTTGTTGTGAGATTGGATTGAGACCATTCCAATTCTGTAACCTTTGTGAGGTTAATGTGTCAGATATTGAATCACAAGAAGATTTGGAGGCTAGAGCTAAAGCAGCATCGTTTATTGGAACGTTACAAGCTGGTTATACTGACTTTCATTATCTTCGTGATGTATGGAAGCGTACAACAGAGAAAGATGCCTTAATTGGCGTTGGAATGACAGGTATTGGGTCTGGAGAGGTACTTAAATATGACCTAGAATTAGCAGCAAAAGCCGTATTGAAAGAAAATGCTAGAATTGCTAAATTAATAGGTATTAATAAGGCAGCTAGAACAACTACAGTAAAACCATCTGGAACTAGCTCATTGGTGTTGGGTACAGCATCTGGAATACATGCTTGGCATAATGATTATTACGTTCGTAGAATACGTGTTGGTAAAAACGAATCAATATACACATACCTTTCAATCTATCACCCAGAATTGGTTGAAGACGAATATTTCAAACCAAAAGAACAAGCGGTAATCTCATTACCTGTAAAAGCACCAGATGGTTCTATTTACAGATTTGAATCACCAATGAATCTATTAGAAAGGGTGAGTATGTTTAATAAAGATTGGGTTGGAACTGGTCACAGAGATGGTCAAAATACACATAATGTATCAGTTACTGTTTCTATCAAAAAAGAAACCGAAAAATTATCTAAATTAGATGAAAATGGTAAAGTTGTTTTAGATTCAAACAATAACCCAATCAAAGAAGATAGAAGAGACGAGAAAGGAAATTTAGTATATAAAATAAACGAATGGCCAATGGTAGGAAAATGGATGTGGGAAAATCGTGAATCATTTAACGGTATTTCGGTATTACCTTATGATGGAGGAAGTTATATTCAGGCTCCTTTTGAAGATTGTAATAAAGAAAAATATGAAAAAATGATGGAAGTTTTACGCGATATTGACTTAACAAAGGTTATTGAGGTAAGCGACACAACCAATTTATCTGGTGAAGTAGCTTGCGGTGCTGGAGGTTGTGAGGTCACAACAGCATAGTAAAATAAAAAAATAATACAAAAGGGTCCAATCGGACCCTTTTTTTATGGATTTACTTCCAAAAATAAATTATTATCATATTTATCATATAAAAGGTATTATGGCTAATGGTAAATTTATAAATATTGACTACCCCTTTAAGAATAGTACAAACGGTTTCTTTATAAAGCTTAATGATAATGAACAAAAAGCGATAAAGGCCGACTTGATGCACTTATTATTAACCAGAAAGGGTCAAAGACTATATAATCCAGATTTTGGTACGGATATCCTTAGATATATTTTTGAACCAAATGACGCATTAACATGGGAATCTGTACAAGATGAGGTTAAAAATTCGGTGAAAAAATATTTACCAAAGTTAAATATAACAGAATTAAGCGTTACACAATCTGATGAAAGCGAATACGCTGCAAAAATAACACTACAATATACAATAACAGATAACGTTTTTGATATTGCTGATTCGGTTACAATAAATGTTTAAAATACAATATAATGGCACAAAGAGTTAATTACACATCTAGAAATTTTGCTGACATAAGAACGGACTTGGTTAATATGGTTAGGCAATATTATCCAGACATCTTCAATGATTTTAATGATGCATCAGTAGGTATGATGCTACTTGAATTAAATGCCGCCGTTGGTGATATGTTATCATTCAATACCGACAGGCTATTTCAAGAAACACAAATAGATTATGCACAAGAAAGAAGTTCAATTCTATCAATGGCTAGAACTTTTGGTTTAAAAGTACCTGGTAAGAGACCTTCGGTAACAATCCTAGATTTTAGTGTTACAGTACCTGTTTTAGGTGACGGATTTGATGTAACATATTGTCCATT
>Ga0214921_10003603_pt1 | contig 23537 bp, 20 predicted proteins | sample LL1505_MetaG_FD_177992 | JGI IMG/M metagenome (GOLD analysis project Ga0214921, IMG submission 177992) | Freshwater microbial communities from Lake Lanier, Atlanta, Georgia, United States - LL-1505 | ecosystem: Environmental > Aquatic > Freshwater > Lake | place: USA: Georgia | collected...
CGAGAAATTGTGATTGAAAACGAGGATCAACTTCATAAAAAACCCTACTTAGGCATTGTCATTCCAACATTTAATCGACCTGAATATCTAAAATATACCTTTCATTCTCTATCTATTAGCGAACTTGATACACATCAGCTTGTTTTTCTCATATTTGATGATGGGTCTGCTGAAATGACAGAACAGCTTATACGAAATGTTCGATGGGGTACTATTCCTATCATTAAAATTTTTTCAAATAGGATAAACATTGTGGAACAAAATGAATATACGATCCTGCCAGGAAATGCATTTCCATTTACAATTCGGTACGGTATTGAAATTTTATTTGAATTGGGGGCAACCTATGTTATGAATTCAGATTCTGATGCAATGTTTGCCTCTACATGGCTTTATACCATAACGGAAACACTCGCGAAGATGAAAGATCACTATTTTATTCTATCAGGATTTCGATGCGATGATCAATTTCATAAGTTAGTACGCGAAGAAGAGGACTATGCAATATTGGCATCACTTGGTGGTATTAACTTTACATGCAATAAGAATACATTTTATGATATTGTTCGGCCACTTATTTATGATTTTTCATTTGATTGGCTTTTATCGGATGTTTGTAATAAGAAGTCTATTACCATTTATGTAACAATACCGTCCATTGTACAACATATTGGTGTACACAGTAGTATTATACGTGGAGCTAATAATCAATTAGCAGAGTGCTATGAATGTAGTCAGGATAATATTACATTGGATAAAATGCGCAATTTAAATGAGTCAGTAAAACAACTTTCTGATTTTCCACACGCAGATGATATTTTTTGGTAAGAAAACTTAAAGATAGTAAAAGCAATAACAATATAATGTTATATGATATTGTTATTCCTGTAGGACCCAATGATTATCATATTATAAAAGAAACAATCGAATATACAAAAGTTCATGCAGTTGATTATCGAAATATTTATATTGTATCTGCTAAAGAATTTCATATTGATGATTGTATCTATGTACCTGAATCAATATTTCCATTTTCATTACATGATATACATCAAAAAGAAGCATGTCGAGGGCGAGAAGGATGGTATCTTCAACAACTCATTAAATTGTATGCATCACATTATATTTTGGGAATTCTAGATAATTATCTTGTATTAGATTCAGATGTGTATCTATTACACCCCATTGAATTTATGAGAGATGGAAAGCCACTCTATGCAACAGGTTCAGAATATCATGTACCCTATTTTGATCATATGGCACGGCTTCATCCTATGTTTGTAAAAGTAACAGAACGATCAGGTATTTGTCATCATATGATGTTTACAAAACAATATATTAATGAAATATTTGCGATGGTAGAGAATCAACTGGTAGAGAATCCTCAGCCATTTTGGAAACAATTTATAGAAGTAGTCACAGAACGTGGATCCTATGCATCAGGGGCATCCGAATATGAATTGTATTTTAATTTTATGCTTATGTTTCATCCTGAAGAAATAATCATACGAGAACTAACATGGGACAATCTAAATCAACATCAATGGAATAATTTATATCAAAACTATCAAGTTAATACACCTCATTATGATTTTGTAGCTGTACATCATTATATGCGAACATCCGATCTATCACAAATTGATACACCTGTGCATACAATTATAGGAAATTTACATCGCAATACATTGCATAATCCATCATGTAATAAACCGATTGTATCTGTTAATATTGCAGGAGGGCTAGGAAATCAATTATTCGAAATTGCAGCGGCGTATGCCTATGCCAAAAAAGAAAAAGGAGATCTACAAATTCTTCATATTCATGAATGTGGAAATCGGCCTGTATATTGGGAATCACTTTTACAAAAGGTAAAACCCTATTTGGTTTCTTCTCTTCCAACATTAGAACAATGGCATCAAGGACCCGCTACGATATACAAATCAATTGATCCTCTTCCTCCATCGGGAATTTATTTGAATGGACACTTACAGACCTCAAAATATTTCTATGATGAGGACACAAAGAATGATATCCGCGAATTATTTCGACCCTCGTCTGCTCTAGAAGAAGAAGTTAAAGCAAAATATAAATACTTATGGGAGAATAAAGATCGTGTAGTAGTAGTTCATGCACGTCGAACCGACTATCTTAAAAATCAAATTATGATTGATACGCATGGCCCACTTTCATCCGATTATTATAAAGAGGCCATTCAACGAATGAAAGAGAAAGTTGCTGATCCAATTTGGGTATTAACTAGTGATGATAATCGATTTTGGATCGAGATTGAGAATGATCTTGGCATTCATGCTCCTATTATTATGATGAATGAATCGGACATTCATAGTTTTATTCTATTACAGCAATTTAATCATTATATTATGTCTAATTCTACCTTTATTTGGTGGTGTGTATGGATGGCAAATGCAAAACATGTAATTGCTCCATCTAAATGGTTTGGACCACTTGGACCCTATCCATATGAGGATATTTATGAACTGCATTGGATACGAATTTAATCCTGCTATTAATTATTCGACTGTATCTCTAAAATACTGATAAATACCGTCAAGATTACCGTCACTAATCATATCATAATTAATATTATAACATACAGGATGTAGACCATTTGTAACAATAAAAACCCATTTTTTAACATGTTCCTTTGTCTGTTTATTAAATAAAGGACAAAGTGGACCTGTATGAATAGCAATAATGTATTTACAATGTGTTGCAATTGCGGCAATATCTTGGATTCGTAAGTCCATATCCATGGTACAACGAATTCCTTCTACTTTTCGGGTAGTAGCAATTGAATAGGATTGATTTAAAAAAGTACATAAATCATCCATTTCTTTAGGATCACGGTTATATTGACTAGAATATGCAATACTATTAATGACAAGAATGTCAATTGATTTATAGGTATCAGGAAGTGTTTGATATCGTTCTAATAAATATTCCTCAGGTTGCCATAAACTATAATCAATTCCACAATCTTCTAATTGTAAAATTTGAATAATTTTTTTATAGTGTGCTTCAAAATATAGTTCCCAATTAGAATAGTGAATACCATCAATATCATGACCCGCCCAACAATCATATGATTCTTTTGGACAATTTGTATGAGGCAATAATATAATTACATTTGGACAAGCATAATGCTGTAATTCCTTTATAGAGGAATGAAGATGTTCTTCAATATAATAAAAATGAATACATATATCCTTATCACGTAAAATATTTCGAATATTATAAAAAAATTTTAAACTTAATACGCAGTCACCTAGATGAGAATATAAATTATGAAAATGATAAATCATACTATATTTATATCTAATATTTTTATATTCTACTATTTTCTACAAGAATATAAAGATATAATATTATAATTAATTATAATGGACACTGTAACATTTAATGGACAGCAATATCCAGCGTTTCAAGCAAAAGGAAATGCATCTCAGTTTGCTATTCCCTTTGCAAAACATTTTTGTAAGGGTGAAGGATATGATATTGGATTTTCAAAAGAGGAATGGAAATTGCCGGGTGCAATTGGAATTGATGAAGTATTAAATAATGGATATCATGCAATGAATGTACCAAAAAAAGATATGGATTATGTGTTTTCAAGCCATTGTTTAGAACATGTAGATAACTGGGTTGTTACACTAGAATATTGGATATCTGTAATTAAAAAGGGTGGTGTCCTATTTCTATATCTTCCTGATATTTCTCAACATTATTGGAGACCATGGCATAATCGTAAACACCAACACTGTTTTACTCCCGATATTCTTAAACAATTTCTACAAGATCATAAATGTGAAAACATATTCATAAGCGGTATTGATCTAAACAATAGCTTTATGGTTGTATGTACCGTTTAAAATATTATTGTAACCACCAATTTAGATCATAATCATTGGCATAAGGATTATTGGGGAAATCTAAATTTATGATAGGATAGGATTGAGTTTCAATAGAGGGAGGAGTTTGTAATAAATCCTTACGAATATAGGTACATTCAATTGAATTGGGTAAATCTTTTATACCACCGCAATTATTACCATGAATGTGCCCAAGATAAAATAATGTGTTAATTCTATTAAATACATTTGCCATATCATTTTGAGTCATATTAATAAAACCAAAATATTCATTTTGCAAAAATTCTAAATTGTGAAATTCAATTATAATTTGTTCAAACATTGATAGAAGATCAAATGGCAATTTCTTAAAAATATCCCATTCATGCCCTTCAATATCCATTTTAAGAAATAATTTATTACTCTTATTTGTATTAATATCTGTAATATGTTTGATAAAATTTGAGAGGCTTCCAGCCTCTTTAATGAATATAAATTGTGGATGAATTATCGGCAATGACTCTATCGTATGATCAAACATATATATATTTGATTTGGAATATTTTGTAAGATCTAATTCGCATGATACATCATTTGAAATACCATATGATAGGATATTAGTAATATTTTCTAAATTATGATTAAAAATAATATATCCTCCATCTGAATTCTTTCCAACATGTATTTTTTGATAAGGAATAGAATAGGGTATTAGCTCCTTTTTAAGAATGTCTGACATTATATAAGATGATATACACATTCGTTTAAGCTCTTCAATAAATTTTAAAATAATTATATAGATTATATATGATCTAATTAAGTAGAACATATTCGAATGGTATTTGTTGTTGATTTTCCATGAATATACTGGAATATAATTACCTCTTTTGCATATTCTTTTCCAATAATCGAATTAGGTGTATAATCGCCTCCTTTGACAAGATAATGAGGTTGAATGCACTTAATAAGTTCAAATGGTGTATCTTCTTCAAACGGAATAATAAAATCAATGTATTCCAGTGCCTCTAAGATGGCAATGCGATCCGCTAAAGGATAGATTGGACGGGATTCACCCTTTAATCGTTTAATGGATGAATCTGAATTTAACCCTACAATAACAATACCACCTAACTGTTTACAAAATTTAAATAATTCAACATGGGCAGAATGTAGTAAATCAAAACATCCATTTGTAAAAATAACTCGTTCAGGAAGTTGAATAAGGGATGAAATAGAAATCTGTTTTGTTCCATAGATAGTACGATAGGTTCGTAAGAGATCATATGGTGTAATGGTATATACACCCAAGTGACTGATTGAAATAGATGCAAGATGACTTGCAATGCGAATTAAAAGAGAAATGTCCTTAATAAAAGGATAATAATATCCTAATACACTGCAAACAATATCCCCCGCACCAGTTACATCAATAATTTCTTTAACTTCTTCACGATATGTAAAGAGTGTTTGATTAGAATAGGCACTAATTCCATCTTCTGATAAGGTAATAACAGAAGTCGTACAATCTACAAGATTGTGTAGTTGTCGATGGCCCTCTTCTAAAGGCATTTTATGCAAATCAATATGAAAAATATTTTTGGTTTCCATCCGATTAGGTTTAATAACGGTGCAATGTAGATATTTCTTATAATTCTGTTTTGGATCAACAATGCTAGGAATAGAATGTGTATTACATAATGTAATGACTCGTTGACATAATGATTCTGTCAAAAATCCTTTATTGTAATCTGAAAATAGAACAGAAGAGATAGTATGGGATGTAAGAAGTGTATTAATCTGATCAATAATGAGATTCTCTTGTTCTATCGTTGTTTCTCGATATAATTCATTATCGTATCGGCACATTAATTTTTTATCACTATAGATTCGATGTTTTGTGGTTGTAATAGATAATGGATCAATCGTTAAAAAATGTTCAACATTTGATGGCAACTGTTGAATTAATGTTTCACCATGTAGATCTTTCCCAATTTTTGAAAATAGAAATACTTTTTTACAACCTAAAGCAATCAGATTAGCAAGAACATTTCCACACCCTCCAATTTGATACACTTCATTAGTAGAATGAATTACCGGAATAGGTGCTTCATTTGCAATTTTTGTACTTGTTCCTTGAATATTATGATCTAGCATAATATCGCCCAATAGGATTACGTTAGATTCAAATGGGGCAGTATAAAGATTCATTATATAGTATATTTATAAAAATAAAATGAATATTTATGTTGACATCGATAATACAATTTGTATCACCGATGACAGTTTTTCCAATAAATATGAATATGCTAAACCAATTCATTCAAGAATTGCAGACATTAACCGACAATATGAGGAAGGTGCGACAATTACCTATTGGACAGCGCGAGGCGGTGCATCAGGGATTGATTATACTGAGCTCACAAAAAAGCAACTAGCAGAGTGGAATTGTAAATACCATCATCTCAAAATGAATAAACCATCGTATGATCTGTTTATTGACGATAAATGCTGTCATTCAAACTCCTATTGGAAAGAGCTTCCATCGACTGGACAAACAAAACAACGTTCACAAATTATAACAAAGGGATGGGGGCATGAAGTAATATTTGTGAATAATGATAAGTACTGTGGAAAGATTCTACATTTTAAAACAGGTGCAAAATTCAGTATGCATTATCATATGATTAAGAAAGAATCATGGTATGTATCATCAGGTCGTTTTACATTTAAATATATTGATACCTCAAATGCATCTATTAATATTCAAGATCTAGTTCAAGGAGATGTCATTACCAACGAAGTGGGTCAGCCACATCAAATCATATGTGAAGAAGAAGGAGATATATTTGAAGTATCGACTACGCATTATGATTCAGATAGTTATCGTGTATTTAAAGGAGATTCTCAGCAAGTAACAAATATGCTTTAGACTCATCTAATCACACTCAAAATTAATGCTAAATGGATACTTCAAAAAGCAAAAGTTACGCCAAGTATTATATCCATAATCGCGATCTTGTTCCGTCCAGCCAAATAGGCGTTTTCGAGGCGCATCTAACCATTCGGGAAAGGGTTTCCATACCTTATACTTAAAGGTAAACACCAAATTCATTGCTGTCATTTCATTGCATCGGCAAATAGGATAATCATTCATGGTTCGTATTAGTTCCGATACATGAATGGTTTGAAGAAGTTTTGTATCATACATCCAAATACAATTCAAAAAATAACGCTCCTTCAAAATACTTGGGTCATATTCCTGAAAGAGACGTTGAACAACTTCCAGGTTTCGATCAGTTTCAATGATGATACCGAACCGTTTTTCTTGATCATAGGAGGGTGAATCATCGGGTGCCATCAGTACTCCATCGCATGGAAGATCAACCAGGTATTGAATGCGATCAAATACGCGCAGTCCTGCATCAAGAAATACCACACGATCCCATTGTGAAAAGAATGGATCAAATGCATAAAATTTGTCCCACTGAGTTAACTTTGCAAATTCACGATTATCATCGGTGGGACGAATGGGATTCCTTTTAAGCTTTTCTACTAGTCCATCGGTGTTAATGTGTTCAACACGAAAATCGGTTACACGATAATAATCTAGAAAATTAGAATTGGCATCAAATCCAACTGTAATCAGAACCACATCACCTGTCCATTCGCCACGAGAACGAATATCAAGAATCGTGCGCTTGGCCTTGTGATAGTACCCCTTGTCCGTTAGTGTGACAACAACTGTTTTCATCTATGTACTCTAGATACGATGTTTTTAAGTTAATCAATAAAATTGATTTATGGCTCATTATGAAGATTAACTAAACCATGTCCTACTTTCACCAACCCGACTTATCTATCTCCCCTATTCTTCCACCGCATCCTTATTCCTTCCCCCTGGACCCTTTTCAGCAACATGCGATCTGTGCCATTGCAAAGGATGAAAATGTCCTAGTTTGTGCGAAGACGGGATCGGGAAAGACTTTGGTAGGAGAGTATCAAATCTATCACTCGTTAAAAAAGGGAAAGCGGGTCTTCTATACTACTCCTATCAAATCTCTCTCGAATCAGAAATTCTATGACCTGAAACATCAGTTTCAGGATGCAACAGTGGGAATTATGACAGGAGATATCAAATTCTGCCCCGATGCACAAATTGTTATCATGACAACGGAGATTCTGCGAAATCTTCTTTACAAAAAGGGAACGGATACCGAACATCTTGGATTAACGGCATCCCTTTCTATGGATGGTGTAGATGCGATTATCTTTGATGAATGTCACTATATTAACGATAAGGACCGTGGAAAGATATGGGAGGAAACCATGATTCTCTTGCCATCCTCGATCAATATGGTGATGCTTTCCGCAACATTAGATCACCCCGAATATTTGGCACAATGGCTTGGCGAATTAAAACAGAAACCGATTCATCTGATCGAGACCACATATCGAATTGTTCCTCTGACACACTATCTTCTTCGAGATGAAAAACTCGTGACATTGATGGATGCAAAAGATGTCTATCATGAATCCGTCTATCGAGACTGGCTTCATGCACAGCATTCCCTGGATCATGAGAAACGCGCTTATGAGCAGCAGCGCGGTAATGCACAGCGAATGGGTCAGACACTAAAGGGTCATGCAAAGATTCATTCTTCCCATTTCGTTCATCAGCTCAATGAAGCCGTCCAGCTTCTTGAAAAGAAGGAACTGCTTCCTGCTCTGTTCTTTGTTCTAAGCCGAAAACAGTGTGAGGACTATGCTAAAAAAGTAGAGCACTGCTTATTGGATACGAGTGATACTGCTGCAGTAAAACACATTATTACCTTTCATCTTCATCGTCATATTCGAGAGCTAGAAACTGTACCGCAGTATCATCAGATCTATGAACTTCTCTGTCGTGGAATTGCCTTTCATCACAGCGGACTTTTGCCATTGCTAAAGGAAATTATTGAAATTCTCTTTACCAAAGGATATGTAAAACTCCTCTTCTGTACAGAGACGTTTGCGGTAGGGTTAAATATGCCGACGAAGACGGTTCTATTTGCAGGATTCAAAAAGTATGATGACACTACGGGTTCCATGCGAATGCTGCGCAATGATGAGTATTTGCAAATGGCAGGTCGTGCAGGACGCCGAGGAAAAGATGATAAAGGCGTTGTTCTTTATCTTCCTGATCGTGAGCCAGTTTCATCCGAAGAGATGTATACCATGATGAAGGGTGCTCGACCACCACTTCAAAGTAGAATGGACTTTCACTATGATTTCCTTCTGAAAACCATACAGGCATCTCAACAGCCTCTTAAATGGCGCACCGTTATGGAACAAAGCTATTGGTTCCAACAGTCAGAGAAGGCTCTATATGATCTAAACGTACAAGTTTCCGCCATCAAACAAAAGAAGGATGCTCTGCAGTTAGCAGAGCCCTTTATGAGTGGCTGTGTCAAGCGTTCTGAACTAGAGCAGAAGATGAAACAAACAGTGAATGCGGAGCGCAAACAGGTACAACGAGAACTGGATGGTATTAAAAATAGACAAATGGGGCCAAAATGGAATAAGGCGATACTTGACTATCAGGCCTTGCAGCGATTAGATCAGGAACAACAGCAAGTAGAGGATCAGATTCAAGAGGTAGTGCAGTATCATCGTGATATACAACCTGTTGCACAATTCCTTCATCAACTTGGATACATTCGTCATGCAGATACGAGCTCATTAATGAAAGATGATCTTGGACTAAAGGGCATTCTAGCAACAGAAGTTAATGAAGGACATCCCATTCTTATGACCGAAGCATATGTGGAGAGCATTCTTCATTCTCTATCGGGCGATGATTTGGTATGTGTTCTCTCTTGCTTTCATGAAAAGAAAGATACAGAAGAACAACCCTCTCTTTCCGAACTTCGTGTTAGCACAGCGGTGCGTAACGCCCTAGAAATCATTCAGACCATGGCCTATCAATTTGAGGATTTGGAGCATCAAATGGGAGCACCGAAAGAAGGATACTGGACCCTCTCTACACAAATGGTGGAACCTATGCGTCGCTGGATGGAGGGTGAACACGCATCGGTAATCTGTACAGAACATCAATTATTTGAAGGAAACTTTATTCGATCTGTTCTTAAGATTGCTAACATGCTAGATGAATGGATGTCCATGGCGACCTATTGTCAACACACGGAACAGATTGAAAAGATCACGGAGGTTCGTTCACGAATCCTTCGTGATGTCATCGTATCAGACAGTCTTTATCTTCGCCTATAAAGGCTTTATGCCTATAAAAGCTTCACCCCTATAAAGGCTTTACGCCTATAAAGGCTTTACAACATTAAAGCTTCAATGGGCTCTTATTCCAATTCTTCATCAAATTCTCCACACTTTCTCGAATAGGTGGAATCGTCGGGCAAAGTTTCTGCAATTGTGTTGCATCAAGCTCATTATTGGAACGTTCCGAAAGCAAAATCTTAGACTGCTCCTCCAGCGTAAAATTCTTCCATTCAAAGTGCGGATTGACATGTTTTTTATAGAGCTCCAAAATTTCATTGTGCTCAATCGTTCCTGGATTTGTCAAATTCACAGTACCAGTTGTTTTCTGCTTGGCCAATTCCACTAGTGCGGGGATCATATCTTCCAATACAGTCATGCTATTCTGAATGCTACAGATCTTTGCATAGTTTGTAATCTTTGTAATAAAGTTACGCGGATGATGATAACCAACAATTGGCATACGAATACGAAGATTGAGAACAGAATCGTCAAAAAAATGCATAAGACGATCCGTAAAGCCCTTTACTGTGGAATAACAACTGCCAAAAAAGTTAGGCTGATCCTTCTCCTCAAATGTAATGGCATAGGGCGAATAGGTAAAAATGCAACCTGTTCCAAGATAAGTTACATGAATACCGTGCTTCTTTCCTAGTAGTGCAAGAACAACTGGTGAATACAGATTATCACGCACATTCTCTACCAATTTACCCTTCTGCTCCAAATAGTCAATAGTAGAATGACCTGGTCCATGTGTACGACCAATCAGACAGAGAATGCGATCAGGCTGATGTGATACGAGTTCTGCCTCTACCTTGGATTCATCATCGGCACGAGCCGATGCATCAATTACCGTTTCACCCTGTTGCTGAAGATATGTTTTTACCATTCCACCAATCCAGCCTTTTGTACCATAGACAAGCCACTTCATTTTATGATAAGATCATCATATGCGTTTAAGCTAGTTATAAACTAGTTCTAAGCTAGTTCTAAGCTAGTTATAAGCTAGTTCTAAGCTAGTTATAAGCTAGTTCTATTTCATAACCAAATATCTTCATATAATCAAATACAGTTATTCTAGTATTAAAAAAATCTGCTAATATTTTTCCACAATAATGACGTAATATCTCAAATGGGGCATCATCTTTTTTATCATATACCATATTTGTATGTAATACAATATTTATTATATTAGAATTTGTAGGAATATCATGCTTTTTAAAATTAAAATATAAAATATTATAATCAATGTTTACATACTTTTCTTTAATAAAACATTCGAGTTCTAACATATCATTAAAAATAGTATCGTTAAATTCATCGTTGCGATAATTTGCATCATATATGTAATCTTCATTAATATAAATAAAGTATTTTTTTGTTGGCTGATTAATAATAGTATTAAATCTAGCAATTCTTCTTTTATATTCTTCGACTCCATTATTAATATCAGGATTAAAATGTGTTAACGCAAAATCATATTTTTTATTAAAAAAACCATTATAAGAATAAGGAATAAAATCATTAGGAATAAAATCATCAAAATTATTCTCTAATACTCTTTTAATTTTTTTTGGGAATAAGGGGTTTATCCAATCAAATGGTAATGAACATTTTCGAATATTCGCATACTTACATGCTAATGCGGATGTACATCTATGACCAAATGGTATGATATGATAATCATTTGAAATTATAAATTGATTGGGATTATGTATGATATGAGAAAACATTTTATTATATACTAATAAAATAAAATGTACTTAAATGAGCATGAATCTAAAGCATATTCAGGACCATAGTATTACATGAGTCACTGGTACGAACTTGAAATTCTTCGACAGAATTCATCCATACATGCTTACTATCCAGCGAATCAATATAATCTATCAGATGCTAACGCCGGATTTGATGTATATGCATCCGAAGAAGTATTTGTAGCACAGGAACCATTGATGATTCCCTTTGGAGTTGCTGTTCGTCTTCTAAAAGTAGAGCCCATGCCACATGGTCTACCAAATGATTATTTGAAGACAGACAGCCATTTTTTTTTGATGCCGCGTTCCTCCATTTATAAAAAGGGACTTATTATGGCCAATTCCATTGGAGTCATTGATAAGAGTTATCGCGGAGAACTTAAAGCGCCGGTTTGGTCCATGACGGCGCATTCACAGGTGCATCTTGGTGATCGTTTATTTCAAATTGTTGCGCCTGATATGGGGTGGATTCGCCATGTACATATTGTTGATACGCTTCCTAATACAGAACGGGGTACAGGAGGGTTTGGTTCAACTGGCGTCTAACCTAAACGGACTCAGCGAATTTATGAATAATGGCACAATATGTAGATAATACATGGCCTGAATTGGGTGTTGCTTATCAATGGAAAGATACAACTATATTAGATTCTATTCGAACCAAACGAAATACCTTAGTTGAAATGGTGGAGCGTCCCAATTGGGGAATAGCATGTTATATGGATGGAGCCATTCAGAGTTGTACACTAGATGAATCCATTTATCATGAAGCACTTGTTCATCCTGCAATGGGAAGTATGTATAACCCCAAACGTGTAATGATTGTAGGAGGAGGAGAAGGGGCAACATTGCGAGAAGTACTCAAGTGGTCCTCTGTAGAAAAGGTTGATATGTATGAATGGGATGAAGATGTGGTTCAACTCTTTCAAACCAAATATCCGCAATGGGGCAAAGATGCATGGAAGGATCCGCGTGTTACCATTCACTATGATGATATTTTTGATACAATTACAATATTTCCCTCAAATCCATATGATGTTATTATTATTGATTTATTTGATCCGTGCGAGGAGAATAAAGAGGCATGGACAACGCTATTTCGTTATCTTCCACACTGGATATCCGTAGGAGGAAGCATTGCAATCTATGCGGGAATGCGTTGTAGAACACAACCTACTCAACCCTATCAATTTCTAATGAAATGGATAGAGGAAAGTCCAATTCATAAAAAAGAGCCCATGTTTCATCCTTTTCATGTATATCATCGAGATATTATACCCTATCGAGTCTATATTCCATCCTTTTTGGGAGAGAGCATGTTTCTGCTTTTAAAATCACGCGCAGAACATGTTATGTTTTCTAAAAGTAGCCAATTTTCACACCTTAATAAGGAGATTTGGAAATCCTATCGACTACTTAATTGGTAGAGGGTGTCCTCCAAGGAGTATAGTGTGATACATCTACTTTTTGTTCCATGTTCACTACTAGACTATCATTTGATACAGAAGATAGAGCAGTAAATGTTCCCTTATCTTGTGCATCTCGTTCTTGTAATAATGCGGATAATCGTTGCTGTTGTTCTTGATGTAATGCAGGATCAGTCGGACGCTCGGATGTTTGACGATGTTTATCAAATCGACGAATTCCACACTGACTCATCTACTTGTTGTAGCAATGTAATAATATGGCTCATTTGATGTACATCAATTTCACGCGATTCATCATTTCGATTTCGATAGAGCATTGTCTGATAAAGTGTATCACCAATTGCTTGTTTTACTTCATCATAATTTCCATGACAATTTGGCATCCATTGAACCATATCCGTAAAGGAGGTAATTGGAATACCAAAATCTTTAGCATATTTGCCAATGGCTACATCATCCATGATATCAAAACGAATAAATTGTTTATGATCTAACATATTTTTTACAAATAAGGTGGACAAAATAATACAAATTCCTGAAATGGTTTCTAACCCAATTAGTTCATCTGTTACAATTCCAGCGAGAGGATCTCTCCATTTTATAACATTAATTGATCCCCCATAATCGAGAGGTGTCTTATATAGTTCTCTTTGCAAAATATGAAAATTTACAATTGTACTGATATTACTTCGTATAATATAATCATATGAAAATAGATCAGCTTCAAAATATTCAAATGCTTTAATTGTTTTTACAGTAATCGCTGGTCCAAATACTTCCGTGCCCTTTATCCGTAGGATATCATCGATTAAGACATATTCTTCCGTTTGATCCGGCGAATAATGATAATATATCGTTTTAACATTTGTAAATTGCCCATAATAGGCACGTGTTAGCTCATACATTTGTTGATATTCATCATGTGGTGAATAGAGCACGAGATGTAGCAACATTTATTACTATGTACTAGTATTTAGAATAAAATGAAACACATTCATCAACCTAAAAATTGAGGACATGAAATGTGGTAAGTGGATTCATTATGGCAACCCTTGAACCCGTATTTGGTATTCAGCAAGTGGATCAGCCTTCCTCGCATCTTCGTGGAATTCTTCAAACAAAAAACTATCATGAATTTGTTATTCTAAGTGATACAGGTGATCGTTTGCATGAATTTACAGGAGCAAAAGCGGCAAATCGGTGCCTTCCAGGAGATCATGTATCATGGATTCGTGATCAGTGTGAGCTGGAGCTTCGGGATCAACATCCACTTCTAATTGGTACTTTGGAACTAACCAATAAGGCAACCTATGGAATGACCAAACGAAAACATCTCATGTATCTATGTACACCCTATGACAAACGATATCCTGCATTTATTGTAGGATCATCTGAAACGGATCGAAGTCAAAATCGGATTGTTCTTATTCAGTTTGAAGATTGGACAAGTACTTTTCCACGAGGCTCTATTCAGCAAACATTGGGCTGTTCAGGGGAGGAACATGCAGAACAAGAGGCGCTCATTTGGCAAGCCTGTCCCTGGCGATATCCTAAACATTCCTATGAACCTCGTATGACACAGACTGTAACACGAAAGCGTCTAGAAGGTGTAACCTTTCACATTGATCCAAAAGGCTGCAAGGACGTAGATGATGTAATCACCATGGAGCCTGTCGCAACAGGATGGAAGGTCACCATTACCATTAGCGATGTAGCAGCTTTTGTTGAAGATGGTAGTGCAATTGATATTATGGCATCGCTTATTGGACAAACACTGTACGACACAGATGGTCGTATGCTTCGTCCCATGCTTCCAAAGGAATATTCAGAAGAAACATGCTCCTTGCGACCAGGAAAAGAATCCTATGGAATTTCGCTTCAATTTCACTGGGATGGCACTCAGATCCATGATCTAGAATGGTTTCAATCCGTCCTAACAGTGAATCAATCCTATACGTATGAAGAATTTCAGGAAACAGAGTCGACATATCGTATAATCGTACAGGCGATTGCATCCTATCTAGCAAAACAGCCTATAATGGATGCACATGATTGGATTGCACAATTGATGATCTTCTACAATACAGAAGCAGGAAAGCAACTAAAAACAATGAATCAAGGAATCTTGCGCCGTCATGCTGCGCCGCATCGTGAACGACTTTTGGCATATGAAGCACATGTTCCTGAACTCAAAATACTAGCATTTTCCTCTGCGGAATATTGTCTTGCAGAAGAAACGGATACAACACATTATGGGCTAGAATCCGATCACTATGCACATGCTTCTAGTCCCATTCGACGATATGCCGATCTCATTAATCAGAGAATTCTAACTCGATGGATTCAAGGATCAACTGAGACCTATATTGTTCCTCAGGCAATGTATGATATAAATGTACGAGGAAAAATGATTAAGAACTTTGCTCGTGATATTACTTTTCTTCGTGCCATTATCACAGGAGAGCATACATTTGAAGCCATCCTGATTGATAAAAAAATTAAGGAAAATGGATGGATGAAGATTAAACTCTATGTGCCAAAATGGAGTCGAACTGTATCTACTACGTATTTGATGATTTCTGAGAATCGCGTACACTCTCGAGATGAAACAACCGAAATTGATGTAACACTTTATCGTACGGTAATAATTCAATGTGCAGTTATTCTAACACAGCGAAATTGGAAGGAACGTATTGTTCTAACTATTTGCACATAAAGAGAATCGTATCTTATAATATAAATGGATGAGTGGATTGATCTCATGTTATGGAAACAAGTTCAAATAGATCAGAATAATCAAAAAGATCGAAAAGATCGAAAAAGAAAATGCCCATTTCAACATATGGTAGAGCGACGTATTGTACGAGTACAGCTTGTTCTCGATTTTTTTCGTTCACATATGCAAAAATAGGAGGGTTTAAAGATAAGGATAAGTTAATACGATATGCTATCGGTTCGATCTATTTATCCTATTATTATACCACAAATTACTTTTATTGACACATTTCAACAAGCCAATTCATATGTAGAAATGAATCCATCTATGAGTATTGACCCAACTGGAAAGGTGACTATCTTGGTACGATGTGTTAACTATCGTAAATTTCATGATAAAAAATATACCTGTTACAAACCCTATCCTAATTCCCTCTACTATATTTTATCAGGTAGAATTGATAATGGAGTACATCTTGATATTAACTCGTTTACTGTTGAAAAACTAATAGATCATAATACACTCCCTCGTTATCCAACCTATTGGCTAGGAATGGAAGATATTCGAATGATCGATTCTCATTCCGTGCTCGTTACCATTCCTGAATGCAATGAGCATGGTAATCCGTCGATTTTTCGGGCATTACTTAATGATCATTTGATTCATTCCTTTCAGGAATGTTACCCTAATCAAACAGAAAAGAACTGGATGCCATTTACAAATAAAGAGGGTCATACACGCGTCATCTATTCATTAAATCCATTTATTATAAAAGAGGTTGATTCAGATGATATGACCACCCTTTCTTTATCACCGTCCATGGTCGATCAATTGCATGGATATCATGGTTCTACAAATGGAGTGCCCTATGAAGATAACTCATTTCTATTTTTAATCCATATCAATAAGGAACGCACCTATCATCGATGGCTTATTATGGGGCAAGATTCGATTCGCATATCAGATGAATTTGTCATCTTCCGCTATTCCTATATTGAATTTCCTGTGAGCCTATGTAAATGGGAGAATCGTCTGTTTATTAGCATGGGTGTGAATGATGACAAAGCATTTATTATTGAAACAGATATGGATCAGGTAAATACACGGTCCTTTACACAAGAGTCAGTTAGATGATCATATCACTTTCATGTATTCTTTATAAATAAGTAAAGAATACATAATAAAATTGACATTGCGCAGAGTCTAAAGTATAGACAATACTTTCTATCTCCAAGACAGAATGCCAGCCGGTTTTAATCAACATTCTTCTGATATTGAATCCGTTGTAGGAGTACAGTTCAGCCTTCTCTCTCCAGATGAAATTGAGCGTAGTTCCGTAGTAGAGATTACTACGCACACTCCCTACGAAGGAAATGAGCCGAAGATTGGAGGACTGTTTGATCCGCGCATGGGTGTCTTGGACAATGGAAAAATATGTCGCACATGCGGTCAAACCAATCATGGTTGTCCCGGACACTTCGGTCACTATCGTTTAACTCGTCCCGTATATTATATTCAATTTCATGCGATGATCATGAATGTTCTGAAGTGTATCTGTATTCGATGCTCAAAACTACGTATTGATAAGAACTTGGATAAGAACAAGGATCTACTTCATCGCAAGGGAGAGGCGCGATGGAAGAGCATCTTAGAGGAATCATCCAAGATTAAGCGTTGTGGACAAGAATGCGAAGATGGGTGCGGTGCTCCTCAGCCTGATAAGTTTACACGCGAGGGCATTGCGCGAATCATTGCGCACTATCATGATCTAAAACCTGCTCAGCAGCAGCCATTGGAGGTTGAATATGTCCATCGTCTCTTTCGCCGAATTTCCGATGAAGATGTGGACTTTATGGGGTTGAATCGGTACTGGTGCCGCCCTGATTGGATGATCTGCACCGTGCTTCGTATTCCTCCTCCACAGGTACGCCCATCGGTTGTACAAGATAACAATCAGCGATCAGAAGATGATCTGACGCACAAGTTGGTGGATATTATCAAGAATGATAAGACGCTTCAGCAAAAGATCGAGAACAATTCAAGCAAGGTTGTTATCGATGAATATACGAATGTTGTGCAATATCATGTCGCAACACTGGTAGATAATGAGATTCCAGGTGTGGCACCTTCTGCACAACGCAGTGGTCGCCCATTAAAATCCATTCAACAGCGTCTCGGTGGAAAAGAGGGTCGCATTCGTTATAATATTCAGGGTAAGCGTGTAGAATTCTCTGCACGTTCGGTCATTACACCGGATCCGAATCTGAGTGTGGCAGAAATTGGCGTTCCTGAAGAAATTGCCATGAATCTGACGAGTCCTGAGCCGGTTACACCCTACAATCTTACAAAACTCTATAAATTGGTACAGAATGGTGCAGACAAATGGCCTGGCGCAAAGACCATTGTGCGCAAAGATGGGCGCATGATCTCACTGAAGCATGTGAACACCGCAGAAATTGTTCTATATGAAGGAGATGTGGTCAATCGTCACTTGCTGGATAACGATATTCTCCTCTTTAATCGTCAGCCGACCTTGCATAAGATGTCGATGATGGGTCACCGTGTAAAAGTCTTGCCATATAAGACGTTTCGCATGAATGTTCTCACGACTCGTCCCTACAATGCCGATTTTGATGGTGATGAGATGAACGCGCATATCCCTCAGAGCTATGAGGCAACAGTGGAGCTGGAAGAAATCGCAGCGGTGCCCCATCATATTATTACACCACGCCATGCCAAACCAATGATTGGTGTATATCAAGATACGCTGGTAGGATCCTATCGCTTGACGCAGCCAGGCATTGAGTTCACTCGCCGCGAGTTTATGAACTTGATGATGTGGAACAAGCGATTTGATGGAACATTGCCAATCGCGCGAGTTCTAGATCGACAGCGCTGGACGGGTCAACAAGTACTGGGTGCACTGCTGCCACCTGTCAACATTGAGATGTCGAATAAATCATATAATTCTAAAACAGATACGAAAGATTCCATCAATTATGTAAAGATTAGTCAAGGCGACATCAAACAGGGAGTCGTGGATGGTGACATCTATATGAAGCCATCCAAGGGTATTATCCATGTATCCTATAATGATCACGGCCCCAAGGACACGGTTGATCTGCTCGACTCCCTTCAAAATACAATTGAGAACTTCCTGGTACTAAATGGTTTCAGTGTGGGTATCAGTGACTTGATTGCAGATGAGGACACCAATCATCAAATTCAGCAAAAAATTAAAGAACGTAAGGAACAAGTCGAACAAGTCATTCTCCAGGTCCACCTTGATCTGTTTGATAACAATACAGGAAAGACCAATCAGCAGGAGTTTGAGGATCAGATCTTTGGTATTCTTAACCAGGCAACATCTGATGCAGGAAAGACGGGCCAAGAGTCACTTTCGAGCGAGAACCGTCTCTTGGCCATGGTTCGATCCGGCTCCAAGGGTGAGCCGCTAAACGTAGCACAGATGATGGCCTGTCTTGGCCAACAAGCCATTGAGGGTAAGCGCGTTCCCTATGGTTTTACCGATCGCACCCTTCCTCATTACAAGAAGTATGATGACAGCGCAGAGGCACGTGGGTTCATTGAATCATCCTTCATTCGTGGTCTAACTCCACAACAGTTCTTCTTTCACGCCATGTCGGGTCGTGAAGGTCTGATTGATACAGCGGTCAAGACAGCCGATACAGGCTATATTCAGCGTCAGCTTATCAAATCAATGGAAGACTTAACTGTTCAGCATGATGGCACCGTGCGCGATGCAAACAATAACATTGTCCAATTTCACTATGGCGAAGATGGAATTAATCCTACAAAGATTGAAACACAGAGTTTTCCAATTGGTGCACTGTCGCATGAGGAGATTCGTGTGCAATATGGAATGCAGAACATTGATTGGAGTACAATTCTGAAGAGTGATACCATTCGTAACAATGATGAGCGCATCATTGAAGAGTATGTACAAGAACTACTTCAAGATCAGCGCATGATGGTAGAGGGAGTATTTCAGAAGAAGTCGCTTGATACAGATAGCGTCTTTGCACCTGTCAACCTGGCGCGATGGATTCTAAATATTAAAACACGATTAGCCATTCAATCATCGGATCAGGCAAATCCTAATAAGACGGATCTAACTCCTGAGATGGTGCTAACAGGAATTAAGAAGATGATTGCACGTACCCATCCCTATCATAAGATTTGGTGTGCTCTTCTTCGATTCCACCTTGCCCCGCATAAACTGATTATCAAGGAGCGATTTACGAAGGATGCATTTGAACTGCTCATGGAACTCATTGTCTTGACACATATGAAGTCCTGGGTTCAACCAGGCGATCAGGTAGGAATTGTTGCCGCGCAGTCAATTGGTGAACCGGCTACACAGATGACTCTTAATACCTTTCACCAAGCGGGTGTGGCCAGTAAGTCCGCCGTTACTCGTGGTGTACCACGTCTGCGAGAACTTCTAAAAGTAACACAAAATCCGAAAGCCAGTTCGCTTACGATTTATCTGAAGGAGCAATATCGAAATAACAAGGATAAGGCGCGTGAGGTCGTACAGGATTTGGAGCTAACGGTTCTTCGTAACATCACGAACAAGGTTGCTATCTATTGGGATGAGACAGATGCAAAGACAGTTGTAGAGGATGATATCCCACTCATGCAATTCTATCGCATGTTTGAGAGCGAGGAACATCCTACCATATGGTCTAAATGGATGCTTCGTTTGGAGCTGAATCGTGAAGAAATGTTTAATCGCAACATCTCCATTCAAGAAGTCGTCTCCGTTATTAAAGTACAATTCAGCAATAATATTAATGTTGTCTATAGTGACTATAATTCGGATAATCTTGTCATGCGTATTCGTCTTCCTAATCACGACGCGGATACACCTTCCTCGCTCGATGAATTTACTAATCTTAAAAAGTTTCAAAATAAGTTGCTGAATAGCATTGTAATCCGTGGCCTTCCAGGCATCAAAGCGGTTACCTTTCGAAATGATAAACAATATGTTGAGATGGTAGGAGATCGATATGAAGCAGTGGAACAATTCGTACTTGATACGGATGGATCGAACTTTATTAAAGTAATGAATCATCCTGCGGTAGATGGTACTCGACTCTATTCGACCAATGTATGGGACGTATATGAGGTGCTAGGCATTGAGGCAACACGTGCTATCCTCTTTAATGAAATCAGTGGCCTGTTTGAGAGCGTAGGTGTCAACTATCGTCACCTGTGTCTTCTCTGCGATGTTATGACGCGATTTGGTCGTCTGATGTCAATTGATCGCTATGGTATTAACAAGAATGATATTGGTACATTGGCAAAGGCATCGTTTGAAGAAACGGAAAAGATTCTCTTGAAGGCGGCACTCTTTGGAGAGGTCGATCCTGTAACGGGTGTATCGGCAAATATTATGATGGGTCAAGCTATTCGCGGTGGAACAGCCTTCTCGCAGATTCTACTGGATGATCAAGCCCTTCCTGAGCTATTGAAGGCGGTTGAGATTGATAAACATGTGCTGGAGGAAGAAGAAGCAGGAGATCTATCAGAATGGAATAAGACCTATGTTACTGCGGCTGATCCATGCTCAATGTCGCAGCTTCAGATGACAATGATTATGCCTGAGGCAAAAGCCCCCATTGATGAGGATGATATTGATATCATTGAGGTATAAACGTATAATAGAATACTATCTTTATTTTTAGTTGTATAATCTAAAGATATCATTCATCTAGTAGGGTATGGAACCCATCCCCAAATCATATGGATGGGATAAAATGGCACTATTAAGGCGGATTACAGATCCGATGGAGAATCTTATATTGGAATCCAATCAAGTGATTCATTGTGAATCAGAGGAGGAAACTGCTCTTCATCGATGTCGAAATCGCATCAATCAATATGAAGAATCATTAACAAATGGTAAAAACTGGGAATACTACAAAAAGATTGTCAATCCATTTGAAATTGTCTATACACAGAAGAAATATCCCAATTTTCCTGATTCCATATGCTATTTGAAGCCTCTTTCTCGTTCCTATTTTAAAATGATTGAAATACTGGACATGATCCATTTTTATGCCTTATTTCCATCAGAAGAAATTCGCACAGCGCATGTATGTGAAGGACCAGGAGGATTTATTGAAGCTCTATTGGATGAAGCGCAGAAACAACGGCGAACCGTGCATACTAGTTTGGCGATGACGTTAAAATCGCGAAAAACAAATATTCCTGGTTGGAAACGTGCCACATCGTTTTTACAGAAAAATAAGAATGTACAAATTCTATTTGGCAAAGATCATACAGGTGATATTATGAAACCCGAGAACCAACAGTATTTTATTGATTATGCAAATGAATCTACAGGAAAGGGTACAATGCACATTTTTACAGCAGATGGAGGATTTGACTTTTCCTGTGATTATATGAAACAAGAGACAATGGTTTTTCCACTTTTGTTAGCCTCTACAAAGATTGGTTTCGAAGTATTAAAAGTAGGCGGCGTATTTGTATTAAAAATATTTGATTTTTATCATCAATGTACGATTGATCTTCTTCAATTATTAGCCCTTCATTTTGAGGAATGGACATTATATAAGCCATGTATGAGCCGCCCTTGTAACCCGGAGCACTATTTCATTGGAAAGGGATTTACGGGATGTTCCGATTATATTCTAGATGCAATGCGATTATGGTGTAGTATGCTTGAAAATGAACAGCCACTAGAGTCACTATTTCAGCACGAGCATCGCTCTGAATTTCAAAAAATCATTCATGCATTGCGAACGGCATCTTTTCGATCTCAGACGGAATATTTGGAGCGTGTCTTTTCCATTATTGAAACCAATAACGAAGAACACATTCGGTCCTATTTAAAACAAAATGAGAGATCCAGCTATGATTGGTGTGTACGATTTAAGGTTCCTATTTTTTCTCTGCGTCGCCACGCAATTGAGGAGTAACATAGCGATCTACTAGTTTCTTACCAACGGCAATCGATGCCTGGTGCTGAGAAAGAGAGCCTTGGCCCATACGATCTAACATTGAAAGCATGGTCTGAATGGGAGAAAGATCTTGGCGATTAATGATCTTTTTAAAGAGCTCAGGATATCGTTCAATAAATTCAGGAACACGCTCACGAATTGCCGCCTCGGAATCACCCTGCGACATCCATAATGCGATATCTTGAACCATAGTGCGAATATACTGGGCCCGTACGGCGGGATCATATTCCAAGGGACGCGCTTCAGCTTCTGCGGCGGCTTCTTCCATACTTTGACGATGTGCGGGAGGCAAAGAGCGACGATCGGACATGAGGTCTGAAAGACAATAGAAATTATATTTTATATTGTCTCACAGCAGATGGGCGATCGTGGACAGGTAAGTGGTACTGCGGCACCAGTATGTTCTTCTAATAACCCAACATGGGGACAATTAAATAAAAATAATCGCAAACTAAAAGAATTAGAACTAAGCTCCGCATCGGATCGAAAAT
>Ga0214921_10003604_pt1 | contig 23527 bp, 20 predicted proteins | sample LL1505_MetaG_FD_177992 | JGI IMG/M metagenome (GOLD analysis project Ga0214921, IMG submission 177992) | Freshwater microbial communities from Lake Lanier, Atlanta, Georgia, United States - LL-1505 | ecosystem: Environmental > Aquatic > Freshwater > Lake | place: USA: Georgia | collected...
GTCCATGTTGTGGTGTTCGATTTATAGTATACATCGCCTGTGGTCGTATTTAAGTAAAAATCGCCCATGGAACCTAAAGCGGATGCAGGAACCGTGGTGCCATAGCGCCATTGGTTTAATTGAACGCCCGCTGTTTTAGCGTACAATGCATAAGGCGTGCTCATGAGACGTTGCGAACCGTAATCTACATAATTGGTTCCGTTGGCAAAATCTACCGCGAGGTTTACCCAATAATTTCCAGTGGACCAGTTGATGGTGGAAAAGGTCCCCGAAAGAACGGTACCCTGACCTATCACCAAATTGACTAAACCAAAATTGGAGGTCGCTACGGATTGTCGCTCTGCATAAACCACCGTCCCCGTGGCGGAAGTTTGTTTGATTTGTACACGAATCGCGACCATTGTATTCGTAACCAACGCACCTGATGAAGTGCGAATCACCGCTTGATAATTAATGCCTTCCGGTGCTTGAGCATGTACTTTCGAAAAACCAACGAGGACAAGTACAGTAATTAAACGTAATAGAAATTTCATGAGAATTTTTTTGGAAAAATAGTGCTTAATTTTTTTTAATACAACTCTTAGTCAAGGATTTAATAAAACCTAAACATGGGTAAAAATGAATTAATTTTAGGATGGGTCATTTACTTAGGGTAAGCAAACCAAAGTGTCATACCAGCTAGAATATCCGGCCCAAATACCCAAGGCTCCGTTATTAAAATTGCTGGGTATAAGCACAGGGGATGAGAAGGGACTTCCGCTGCTTTCTTGCTGGGTTTTTAGTTTGTCAAAATAATTAAATACGGGGTACTCGATGCGGGATAATTTAATAACGACACTGTCGCCGTATTTGTAGTGATGCCGCAATCCGGAAGGGTAGGAAGTGTCTTTTTCAGGATTGTGGGTTTCAAAGTGGATGGTAAGGCCATTGAAAAACTGATCATCGAAGTAGGAACCTCCGCCATGTCGAAAGCGATAATCTTTTGGAAGTCCATTAATGCTAGTAATAATTTTTGATTCCCAGCGGTAGGAATTTTTGGCATTTACAGGATCTGTTAAATAGGCCCTGCATAGCCCAAACTGATTGTTATCGGGGGAAGGAACCCATTGAAGGTGATCAAGTTCCACGGGAATCAATAGGTTCGTAGTAGCACCGTAGGTTTTGCTACCATACGTTACGTTTAGCGTATAGCTTTTCCCCATCTCGCCGACCATGGTGGGATCTAAACTGGAATAAACCATGATCGGAAAAAAAACAAGTTCGCTTAATTCAAGATTCAATTGCTCTGCCAAGGTTATTTGGCTGGCTAAAGGTAAACTTGAAATGGAATAAGGCATGAGGGAAAAGGTATCGACACCGCGAATAATCGATACTTGGGCATTGCTGATGTTGGACGAGAAATAGGATGAAAGATCTGTGGGATTGTAGAGGTACTGGGATTTCATCAATAACACCAATGGGGCACCTCCCACATCGATACGGCCGTCAATGACCAGGGTTGAATCTTCCTTTGGAATATTGATTTTTACCTCTTTGGTGCAAGCAAATAATAGGAAGCATAAAATTACGGAGAAACAAATGTGCTTGATTGAAATAAAACACATTCGGTTTTACTTCACTTTTTTTACAATGAACTCTGTTCTTCTATTTTTCGCGTGTTCCTCTTCCGGGCAGTTGGAAACTACCTTTCCTTCACATGGGCAATTGACTTTGAGCTTGGCTTCACCATAACCTACCCCAGAAATTCTAGTTGGGTTAGAAATTCTGCTCTTGATGTAATCGGCAGATGCCTTAGCACGGTTATCGGAAAGGGTTTTGTTGGCTTCCTTTGCCCCTCGACAATCGGTATGGGAACCAAGTTCGATTACCATCGCAGGGTATTCGTTCATGATGCTTACAATTTTGTCCAATTGAACTGTGGCGTCTTGCCGAATATCAAATTTACCATAGTCAAAATAAATATCCCCCAAGTCCATAATTTTGGATAAATCCACCCCCACCTCTACTTTACCAATGCTCAAATCGGTTATGTCATTTATGTTTATTGTTCCGCTAATTTTTGGTTCGTAGTCAAAATTCGAAGTTTTAGTTGCATAGTCTTTTTTCTCAAGTTTGATTTCGAATTTTTGGACCTTCCCGTAGGTTAAATTCTCAAAGGATTTGCTGAAATTCCCCGAACTATCGGTTATCCCTGAGAAAACCACTTTTCCCGTAATGAGGTCTTTCATGCTTACCTTTACATCGCTGAGTATTTCGCTGGTTTTTGAATCCGTCACGCGTCCGGAATATGTGACATTTGGTTTACCCTCTAATTGCACATTTTGCTTCACTTTTGGGGTGTTAAAATCCGTGTTGAGTTGAAAGTTTGCCTCCTTATGCTCTGTTTTTTTAACCTCGACGGTGTATTTTTGATCGGGCTCAAGGTTTACGGAATAAAAGCCTTTTCCATCGGTGGTTACGGTGGCTACTAACGATCCTTGCGCATTCACGATGGAAAGTTCGGCATCTTTCAAGGTATCGTTGGTATTCACGTCTGTAACGGTACCGCTCATAATAACCTTAAACACGATCGGTCTTAATTGTGTAAAGCGGTAAATGTCGTCGTTACCATTTCTTCGGTTCGAACTAAAGTACCCTTGCATATCGGCATGAAAAGCGATAGCTATATCGTCGGAAGCACTATTAATCGGAGCTTGCAGGTTCATAGGGGTAAAAGGTTCTTTTCCTTCTCGAATCTCGGTTACAAAAAGGTCAAATCCCCCAAGACCTGGATGTCCATTGGAAGCAAAGAAAAGCTGGTTATCCTGGTTATACCATGGAAAAAGTTCATTGTTGGCCGTATTGATTTTTGGACCAAGATTTATCGGAGTACCTAAGGTCCCATCCGATTCAATCGAAGCCATGTATAAATCCGTTCCTCCTTGTCCACCCGGCATATCTGAAGCAAAAACGAGGCTGTTACCATCGGGACTAACGGCGGGATGCCCTATAGAGTAGGCTGGGTTGTTTAGGTTTGAAGGAGTAATTTTTGACCATTTACCTTGTTTATTAACAATAGCAGTAAACAACATCAATTCGCGCTTCTTAGAACTTTTATTCACCTTAGACGAATTTCGTGTGAAAAACACTCTGGTTCCATTTGGAGTAAAACACAGCGCTCCTTCATTGAATTTACTGTTGGAGGCTTTTTGGAAATTGCCAACTGTTTGGTCTTTGGCATTTACTTCGAAGTAATTTAAAAAATACTGTTCTTGGGAATCAACGCGTTTAATGATACCCCAAGGGCGAGCAGCCACAAGAATTAGGGCATCATTGGTTGCATTTTTATACGCGCCGACTTCCGCTACATCGCTGTTGAATTTAACCGTTCCTGTTGAAAAGAAAGGATTTTCAGCCTGCGCAAAAAGTCCTCCTATGATGGTGAAAAACACCCAAAAGCTAACTAAATATTTCATGTTCATCGAATTTAGAAGTAACGCGGTGATTTGACATTAGACTTCTTGTAATTAAAATCGTACGACATCAATACCTCAAACGTGCCTTGGTTATAGTTACGTAATGCCGTCATCCCAAATTCTGAGGCCAACCCCAAACGAAATTGTCGGTTAAGTTGATATTGCGCAAAAACGCCTGCTGCGGAATTCCAACGATTCATGGCCCCAAGCCATAGTTTATCTTTAAAAATAGCAGCCAACGATAAATCAAGGCTAATTGGGGCACCCATGGTAGTTTTTACTTGAATGCTTGGGCGTAATTTCCATTGTTCCGCAACCGAGAAGATACCACCCACCAGCGCAAAATAATGCCTGTTTTCATGGTAGCTATTTACAGCTCCGGCATGTTCTAAGATACGAGGTGAACTAAGGCCAAAGAAAAAGTGCTCGTCGTGGTAATACATCCCAAAACCCACATTCGGGTTAATTTGATTTTGTACGTTCATAAAAGCGGGATCCCCAGATTGTACGTTGGTAAAATCTCCTGTAGCAACATTGATCATGTTCATGCCACCCTTCAAGCCAAGCGCTAATCGAGCGGTTTTTCCCAATCGAAGCGTGTAGGAAAAGTCGACGTAAACCATATTTTGGCGCACCGGACCAATCATGTCATTAACGGCGGTGAGACCTAGTCCAACGGAACGATAATTTAAGGGAGTATGTAAACTAAAGGTTGTGGATCGAGGGGCTCCATCAAATCCCACCCACTGTTCTCGGTGAATTGCGGTAGCACTTAACATACCTGTACTTCCGGCATAAGCAGGATTAACATGTAAAAAGTTATCAAAATACTGCGTGAAATGTGGATCTTGCTGTGCGTTTATTCCGAGCGACAATAACACAAATGCGATAAATAAAATAGGTTTCATGAGACGCGTAGATTATCGTTTAATGTAAAGATTTCCTTTTTCAACCTTGCTTTCGTCACCCAATCTGTCGAAAACATAGAAGTAAACGCCTTCGGGTAATAACGTGTCCCCAAGGGTAGCTACATTGGATTTACCTACAAATTGATGCGTATACCCTGGACCAAAGGTGTACACTACACTCCCAAAGCGGTTGAAAATAGTGAGGCGATTGTTAGCGTAGTAATCTGCTCCTGTTATGGTCCACATTTCGTTAAAATTATCTCCATTTGGTGAAATTCCCTCCGGGAAAATTAACGCTGCATTGCAGGAATCTAAGGTAGCTACGGGATCACATGGATTCAATGGATCGCTGGATTGATTTACTTCAGCCCCATCGTTCAATCCATCGCCATCCGTATCTGGATTAAATGGATTGGTATTTAGCGTAACTTCTGCACCATTGGTTAATCCATCGTTGTCGCAATCCGCATTCGTAAATGCTGCGCCAATGGGTAAGGTAATGCTTGCCGCCAGAAAACTGCAAGGATCATTGAGGTTCGTGTTGTCCGTATCTTCGGCAGCGTTGGTAACTCCGTCTTGATCGCAGTCCCAAGCATTCCAAGCTGCGCTTGTAGGCAGTGTTTGGCTCGAAGCAATAAACTCACACCCACTTTGTGGATTGGTCATATCTACTAACTCTGTACCATTTGTTACCCCGTCGCCATCACAGTCTGCATTCAACCAAACGGAGGTTTGAGGCATCGTAATACTGCTTGCTAAGTAATTGCAAACATCTAAATAATAAGTACTATCCTCAAGTTCATCACCGTTTTGAACGCCATCTCCATCGCAATCTAAGAAATACCATAAACTATCTATGGGAAGTGTAACACTTGCAGGCAACAAAGAACATGGATTCGTGGGATTCGTGTTGTTCGAAATCTCAGTACCGTTGCTCACACCATCTCCATCGCAATCGGCTGCAAGCCATCCATTAGAGGGGGTTAGGGTAATGCTCACAGCGTAAAGGGAGCATGAATTTGTAGCATCGGTCCCAGATTGAATTTCGTTTCCGTTGGTTACGCCATCGCCATCACAATCCAACGAAATCCAATTTGCCGATGGCGAAGCGTTTTGCGCCATGAACGGAAAACTGCACGGATTTTTAACATCATACCCCATGCCTAATTCCACACCGTTGGTATATCCGTCTCCGTCGCAATCCGCATTTACCCAGGAAGGTCCCACAGTCAGGGTTTGATGAGCCGTCAGGTAATCGCAAGGATTGTTGGGGTTCGTACCGTCTGCTGTTTCTATCCCATTGGGAACGCCATCTCCGTCGCAATCAGCTGCCGGGTTTAAACCGCAAGCCGAAACGGTGATATGAATCCAAGCTTGACTGCAAGCATTTATCAAAGGAGTGGCGGAATCGCAAATTTGATAGTAGATAGAATCCATTCCACTGAACCCAGGATTGCAAGCATAAATGATTTGCCCATTAAGTAAGGTGGCTGTTCCGTGCAACGGACCAAACAACAAGGAAAGCGAAGAAACGAGCAGTGGATTATCGATATCTGAGTCATTCGCTAGCGGGGATAAATTGGTCGTGGAATTCGCGTTGACCGTGTAGGCATCGTTCACTGCATTCGGTGCATCATTCACGGGCGTAACATTGATGAACAAGGTGTCGTGACTGCAAGCAGCAGGTAACGGTGATCCATTGTCGCAAACCGACACCACCACGGTATCTACACCGAAAAAATTCGGATTGCCTACATACGTAAAGTTTCCGTTAGCTTGCAGCGTAAAAATACCGTTGTTCGCATTATTGACGGGGATGATTACGCAGGAAAGGGCTGTATTCTCGATATCATAGTCTCCGTTGGATAGCATGTTGCCACTATGGATAGGACTGTCTTCTACAATGGAAAGAAAATTACTCACCGTAACCGGTGCATCGTTTACAGCATTAAGGGTTACGGTTAATTGTGCAATGTTGGAGGTTTGACCTAATGCGTTTTGAATCGTGTAATTCACGGTCTCCGTGCCGTTATAATTCAGGTTGGGAACAAAGAGCACATTTCCCGTTTGATAATTGACCGTCCATTGTCCGTGAGGCGTCGTTGCTGCGGATTGAAGCCCAGGTAGGGTAGGATTCAAGTCGATGCTTGAAATTACGAGCGTCCCGCCATTAGCTACGTCGTTCGATTGGATGGCATACAGGGTGATCAGTTGATCTTCGTTCCCCGAGGTATTGTCATTGTTGGCTAAAGGCTGGGCTAGTAAGTTATTCGAACAAAGGGTCGAGCAAAGGAACAAGATTAGCACATGCTGAAAAGAAATGGAGTTCATTCTTTCTAAATTTAATATTGCAAATATATTAAATTATCGTAAAATTAAACTACGTGAAAACAAAGAAGCGGTAGCATATTTTTGTCTTACAAAAATAAAATGATCCACCCACCCAACAGGAGCAACGAAGAAACCACGAGCACGAAGCCCGAAAAGGCATTAACCTGTACTTTATGGGTGTTTGTTTCCTTCGTGAAAATGTGCAACAACAATTTAAGATAAACAACCGCACCAACAACGGCACTTAAGATGGCGCCAACGGCAAGCACGGGATGTTCTGTTAGTATGTCTTGAATCATCAGCATTTTTCCGAAGAAACCAGAAAATGGAGGAATACCGCTGAGGGAAAGCAATGATATCAGCAGGGAAACACCCAATACGGGGTTTCGGTATCCTAGGCCCTTCAATGCAACAATATCATTTTCCTCGTCTTCGACATGTTGTGAGGACACCAATAAAATAAGCGAACTCGCACCATAAGCTAATAGGAATATAACCAAGTTGCGTCCGCCATGCTCGGCACCACTTAAAATAGAAAGTAAAGCAATACCCGTATTACTAATGCCTGAGAAGGCTAAAAGACGTTTGAGAGATTTCTGGTTAAAAGCAGAAAGATATCCCAGGAATAAGGTAACTAGAATAACCACATACAAGAATGTTTCCCAGTTGCCCGCGAGATTTCCGAAGATTTTGCCCATAAGTTGAACGAGGGCCACTAATCCAGCAATTTTTACGGTGGTGGACATGTAGGCCAGCACGGGTTTTGAACTCCCATCGTAGACATCAGCAGTCCAAAAATGAAACGGAAAAGCCCCAACCTTAAACAACAGTGCAGCAAAAATCATCAACGCACCTGGAATCAGCAGTGCGGGTGTATAGAGACCACTTAAAATGGCAAAACTGATTTCATTCAAGTTGAAACTTCCTGTGGCACCAAAAACGAGGGCTATACCAAATAGTAGGATTGCGGTAGCAAAGGATCCTGTAAAGAAATACTTTAAGGCAGCCTCCGCCGAAGCTTCGTTTCCTCGACGGCTTCCAACCAACACATAGACAGGAATCGAAAGAATTTCTAAACCAATAAAAAACATGAAAAAATCCCGAAAACCTATAAGACATAGTGCACCAGTAAGCGAAAACATCATTAAAGAAGTCAAATCAGCGTAGTGCGCTTGATCCTTCGATTGCGAACCATAACCGAATAACAGTACTAGGGCGGTCATCAAAATGCTCAATAAACTTAAAAGAATGCCAGTACTATCGAAAACCAAGGTGAAAAAATGGGATTTTAGGATTGAATCATAGGTTCCGTAATAAAAGAACAGCATGAAGGAGGCGGCTAGCCCAATAAGATTGCAAACCAAGGCCATCCAAGGTTTTTGATACATGCCCAAAAACAACGAAATCAATCCTGTGATAAAGAGTACAACAACCGCGTCCATTAGTTAATCAAATTTGGGGCGTCTTTTACCGTTTCAAGAAGGTATTGGACACTGGGTTTTACGAGTTCAAGGAGGGCGTTAGGATAAATCCCAAGGAATACGGCAAGTACAGCAATAATGGCTAATACGGCAATTTCGTTCCAAGCTAAATCGTTGGCGCTTGCTATTTTCGGAGTTCCCATGCTGCTCATCTGATAGGACCGTATCATGTAAACGGCACCCAACACCAAGGTAAGCGAAGCAATGATTCCAAGCACGGCATGGTAATCATACACGGCTTTGATGAGTAAAAACTCCCCGATGAAACCGGCTGTTAGAGGAACCGACAACGCAACCAATACTGTTACACCGAACCAAAAGCCAAAACGCGGGGCTAATTTCGCCAAGCCACCCATGGCCTGTAAATCTGAAGTACCAAAGCGTTGCATCGCAATGTCAGCACATAGGAACAAGCCAATCGCAATAAGGCTATGGTTAACCATTTGCACCACACTTCCCATCAGGGAATCCATTGAGAAAATCATAATTCCCGCGGTAATTAACCCCAAGTGGCTAATGGAGGCAAAGGCAAAAACTTTTCGGAGATTGTTTTCACGCAAGGCAATCACTGCGCCATAAACAATCCCGACCACTCCCAAAATAATCACGGGAAGTTGCCAGAATTTAAGCGCCGAATAACTCAGGGGAATCATCCATTTTATCATGCCAAACAAAGCCATTTTGAGCATGATGGCGGATAATAGCATGGTTCCCGCCATGGGCGCAGTGCTGTAGGTTGGAGGTTGCCACGAATGGAATGGGAATAAAGGGATTTTCACAGCGAAAGCGAGGAGAAAGCCGCTGAATATCCAGCAAACATATTTACTTGGAACCGCAGCATACATCAATTTACTGTAATCAAAGCTTGGGGTATATGCACTCCATGCCAGAATAGCTAGAAGCATGAACAGTGAACCAAACAAAGTATACAGGAAAAAGGTGAGTAAATTCTTTTGGTTTTCTTTAGCGCCAAACCAATACAGCATCAGAAATACAGGAATGAGGGTCAATTCCCAAAACATGTAAAACAGAACGCCGTCTTCCGCAGCAAACACGCCGTTCAAACCGAATTGCATTAAAAAAAGCAGGCCGTTGAACACCGGTTTTGACGACTCATCGCGATTATAATTGGCTAACGCCACTAAAAAAATCACCAAATTGCTCAAGGTTAACATCAGCATTCCGAGGCCATCTACGGCCATGTTGAAGGTTATTCCCAAGGCGTTGGTGGCGCTGTTGTTCAGGAAGTACTCTTTTACATCCGGTTCGAACGAACTCAATTTGATGATTACAACTACTAATGAAACCAAGGAAAATAACAAGGCAGAAGTTCTGCTCCAACGGCTTGGTATGAAAAACGAGGCTAAGCCTAAAATCAGGGGGAGTAAAATTAGTTCCAAGTTAGTTTCCTTTAATTAAGTAAAACACTACGAATAGGATCATTCCGATGACCATCCAGCTGAGGTAGGAAGAAACACTTCCATTTTGCAATCTTCGAAGCAAGTTGCCCGCTCGCCCTATCAGGTTTGTAAAACCGTCAATTCCCGATTTGATACCCCTTTCTTCAACGATATTTTGGGTTTGGACACCCAGCCATTCCACAGGCTTCACGAATAGCATATGATACATTTCATCCCAATACAATTTACGATTGGAAACCTTTTCCCACCCCTTGAGAGCTTCATCTCCCTTCGCCAGGGATCCTTTTCGAACGTAGTTTTGAAATGCCCATAGCAACACACCTATACTCAAAAGCGACGCAATTCCCATGAGTCCGAGGGTGGTATTCATATCCGGAGACGCATGTTCAATCAAGTGCATACCTGGGATGCTATGCAGGTAGCCGGTTAACCAATGGGCCGAATCGTGGAAGAACAATCCTGGTAGGTTTAGCAATCCCCCAAAAATGGAAAAAACTGCTAAAATCATCAAGGGAATAGTCATATTCAACGGACTCTCATGGGCGTGATCCCACGTGTGCTTGTCGCCGCGGTAGTCCCCATGAAAGGTTAAGAAGTAAAGACGAAACATGTAGATGGCTGTCATCGCGACTGACACCATGAGTAACCCATAAATTAATGGATTGTACGAAAAGAGGTGCCCCAAAATTTCGTCTTTGGAGAAAAAGCCCGAGAGCAAAGGAAAGCCGCTAATGGCCAAGGTACCTATGAGAAACGTCCAATGCGTGATGGGCATAATCTTCCTTAGGCCGCCCATTTTTCGGATGTCTTGTTCGTGATGCATTCCGTGAATTACACTTCCAGACCCTAAAAACAGCAAGGCTTTGAAAAAAGCATGGGTGGTAACGTGAAAGATCGCGACAGAGTAAGCGCCTAATCCTAGGGCAACCACCATCAAGCCTAATTGAGAAACGGTTGAATAAGCCAACACTTTTTTGATATCGTTTTGCCGAAGAGCCATGAAGGCAGCAGCAATGGAAGTAGCGACACCAACGTATAGCATAATATCTTTCGTCAATGGAGCCATTTCAAACAAGAAATTCGAACGTGCCACTAAATAAATTCCAGCCGTCACCATGGTAGCTGCGTGGATGAGGGCAGAAACGGGCGTAGGTCCCGCCATGGCGTCGGGTAACCATGTAAATAAAGGAATCTGGGCGCTTTTGCCTGTTGCAGCCAGGAATAAACACAAGGTAATTCCTAGGAACATGACCGTACTCACGGTGGGCATTTGTTCTACCGTTTGTGCTATTTCGAGAAAATTGAGGGTACCAAAAGCGTTCAATAGCATGAAAATGGCGAAAATCAAACCGGCATCTCCGATTCGGTTCATCACAAAGGCCTTACGCGCAGCCAAGCTATTCGCGATTCCTTTCTTGGGATCACTGTAATGAAAACCAATCAACAAGAACGAACAAATACCAACCCCTTCCCAACCGAAGAACAAAATCAAGTAATTTCCTCCTAAAACCAAGAGGAGCATAGCGAAAATGAACAAATTTAAGTAGGTGAAGAATTTGTAATACCCTTCATCGTCCTTCATGTATCCCATGGAAAAGAGATGAATTAAGGTGCCAATTCCCGTGATAATCAAGGCCATCCAAATGGAGAGATGGTCGATTAAAAAGTTGATTTGAATACTAAATTGATCCAACTTCAACAAAGTAAAAACATCCACTTGGACGGGCGAATTTACCTTATTAAATAGGGTTAGGACGATTAAAAAGCAAGTGAAAATCACCCCTGTACCCAAGGCTCCTGAAATATTTTTCGGTAGATGCTTCCCCAACATCCCATTGATTAATCCTCCGAGTAACGGTAAAGCCAAAAGTATAAAAACCAATCCTTCAACGCGCATAACTATCCTTTAAGTTTATTGAAAATACTGATGTCGATGGTACGCAGTTGACGGTAAGCCAAAATTAAAATCGACAAACCCACTGTGGCTTCGGCTGCAGCCACAACGATGATGAAAAACACGAAAATTTGAGCGTCGGCATTGTTGTAATAACAGGAGAACGTTACCATTAATAAATTGACCGCATTTAACATCAGTTCAATGCACATTAAGAGCACGATCATGTTTCTGCGAATCATTACTCCAAAAGCCCCAATAACAAAAAGCAACGTGGCTAGAATAACATAAAAATCAACATTGATAGGCGTGGCTTGCGGCATATTAATCAATCATTTGTTTTTCGCGTTTGGCGAGCAGAATCGCACCCACCATCGCTGAAATAAAAAGAATACTCGAAATTTCAAAAGGAACTACATACTTCGTAAACAGGGTGTTTCCTAGGTTTTTCACCAAGCCGATATTGCTCAAAGCCACATTGTCTCCTGGTTGAGAAACAAGAACGATGTCTTTCAATGCCGCGATAAACACGACAAACAAGGTTCCTGCGGCAATGCTGGCAATAATCCATGAAAGGGTAGGGGTTTTGGGCTCCGACTCTTTATTCAGGTTAAGCAACATGAGTACGAAAAGAAACAACACCATAATGGCTCCCGCATAAACGATGAGGTTGACAATCGCCAAGAACTGCGCGTTCATCATGATGTACAGTCCGGAAATAAAGAAAAAGGTGACCACTAAATACAACACACTGCGCACCGGATGTTTACTGATAACAACCATCAGCGCTGCTGCGACGGTTAAGGCGCCAAGAATTTGAGTTAGGATCGTTGCTATCATACGTGGGTTCGTTTTCCGGTGAATTGACGCTTGGTAATATCGATGCGAGAATCTGCGGGTTCCACCAATTTGTCTTTGCCATAGATGAATTCACCTCGTTCGAACTGGGTGGGCACCAAACGGTCGGTTAAAAACACCGCCTCCTTTGGACAGGCCTCTTCGCACAAACCGCAAAAAATACAACGCAGCATGTTGATTTCATAAGTCACGGCATATTTCTCCTCGCGGTACAAGTGCGCCTGGTCCTTCGTACGTTCCGCGGAGGTCATCGTAATCGCCTCAGCCGGACATGCCACTGCACATAACCCGCATGCGGTACAATTCTCACGTCCTTGTTCATCGCGTTTGAGCACATGCATACCGCGGTAAATGGGGGCGAATTCTCGTGTTTCTTCGGGGTATTTTACCGTCTTACGGCGCTTTAATATATGCTTGAAGGTAACCATCATTCCTTTGAGAATCGCGGGAATATATAGCTTTTCCACAAACGTCATCGGTTTATCCGAAACAACTTTTTTTCTATTCGTGAGTGACTCCATAGCGTTCAATTAAAACCAATGATGATAAAATGCCACAACAAAACCGGTGATTAACATATTCACCAAGGCGATCGGGATTAACACTTTCCATCCGAGGTGCATGAGTTGGTCGAAACGAAAGCGTGGAATGGTCCATCGAATCCACATGAAGACGAAAATCAAAAGGAAAATTTTAGCAAAAAATACAGCAACCCCGATAATAGCCAAGAGGTTCGGGTTATCCTTCAAGGCATCCATTCCCGGGAAATTATAGCCTCCAAAGAAAAGAATGGCCATGATGGCAGAGGATACAAACATCGCCACGTATTCGGAGAATAGAAATAAACCCAATTTCATGGAGCTGTATTCGGTATGGTATCCGCCTATGAGCTCGTTCTCGCATTCGGGTAAGTCAAAAGGAGCTCGGTTGGTTTCGGCCAAGGCGCAAATGAAAAATACGATAAAAGCCACAGGTTGATACCAAATATTCCAATTTAGTCCATGCTGGCTTTCAACAATCGCTCTAAGGTCTAGGCTTCCGGAAATCATGATGATGGTAATGGCCGAGATTCCCATCGCCAATTCATACGAAATCATTTGCGACGAGGCGCGAATTGCGCCAAATAAAGAGTATTTATTGTTGGAAGCCCAACCACCAATCATGATCCCATAAACGCCAATAGAAATGATGCCGAAGGCAAAAAGAATCCCGATGTTGATTTCGGCCACCTGCAGGGAAATCTCCCTTCCAAACAAATGAAGGTTGGGGCCCCAAGGAATGATAGCGCTCGTAATCAAGGAAGTAAACATGGCAATACCCGGACCAATAATGAAGAGCCATCGATCGGCATTCATGGGGGTAAAATCCTCCTTCATGAACATTTTCACGCCGTCAGCAATCGGTTGTAATATTCCGAAAGGTCCTGCACGATCCGGTCCTACACGGTCTTGAATCCACGCGGCTAATTTCCGTTCGAAATAGGTTTGGTAGGCAGCGATTCCCAACGAAATCAGGAACAAAAGCACCACCAAAACCAACTTATCCATCCAGTAAAAAGTTTCCATTAGCCAATACGTTTTACGGGTTTGTCAATCGTGGTAGCATATTTCCCTTGAGCAATGACGGATTGTCGGTTGATTACACGAGGGCCAAGGATATTCCATTCAGAAGCGTCTTTTTTCTCAAAACGGCAGTCGTTGCATAACCAAGCTGTTTTTTGATCAATCGCTTCCACCTCGCCATACTTGTCTTTTCGCGCGGTAACACGATAAATTTCATTGCCAAACATCCAAACCACGGCCTTTCCGCAACATTTGGTACAAGACCTTTCAGCTTCCATGGGTTTCAGAAACCAAACGCGGCTTTTAAAGCGGAAGGTTCGATCCGTAAGTGCTCCCACAGGACACACATCGATCATGTTTCCTGAAAAATCGTTTTCCACAGCCTCTTGGATGTAGGTCGAAATTTCAGCATGTTCGCCACGGTGCAACACCCCGTGAACCCGTTTGTCGGTTAATTGATTGGCTACAAATACACAGCGGTAACACAAGATACAACGGTTCATGTGCAATTTGATTTTGTTCCCAATATCTATCGGATCAAACGTCCTTCGATCTTCCTCGTATCGGGTTTTGGCACTTCCGTGTTCGTAGCCCAAATCCTGCAAATGGCATTCGCCAGCTTGGTCACAAATAGGACAATCCAGTGGATGGTTTGCAAGCAAGAATTCCACCACACCGCCACGGTTGTTGTGGACACGTTCGCTGGTTTTATTATTGACAACCATGCCATCTTGCACCGGGGTAGAGCAAGAAGCCACCAATTTGGGCAGCGGACGCGGGTCAGCCGCGGAACCTGCTGCGACTTCTACCAAACAAGTGCGGCATTTTCCACCGGTTCCCGGTAATTTACTGTAATAGCACATGGCAGGAGGCACAGCATCTCCGCCAATTTGGCGTGCGGCGTTGAGAATGGTCGTTCCGGGTTCAACCGAAACTTCAATGCCATCTATTGTTACTTTTACCATAGCTCGTTTTTATGCAACCACGGGTTGCTGAATTAAACCGTAATTTCTTGTTTGCGCCTCTTCCGGATGGGTCACGTGCCACTCGAATTCTTCTCTAAAATGATGAATGGCAGCAGCCACAGGCCAAGCTGCAGCATCGCCTAATGGACAAATGGTATTTCCTTCAATTTTTTTATTGATGTCCGCTAATAAGTCAATGTCGTGCAATTGCCCTTTTCCCGTTTCAAGACGATGCAGTACTTTTTCCATCCATCCGGTACCTTCTCTGCAAGGCGAACACTGTCCGCAAGATTCATGGGCATAAAAACGGGTGAAATTCCATGTGTTTCGCACAATGCATTGGTCTTCATCGAACACGATAAATCCACCTGATCCCAACATAGACCCCGTTTTAAAACCGCCATCAGCCAAACTTTCGTACGTCATCAAGCGATCTTCTCCTGCGGCCGTTTTGGTCACCAAATAATGCGGCAAAATAGGAACCGAAGATCCCCCGGGAACGCATGCTTTGAGTTTTTTTCCGTTAGCAATTCCGCGACAATAATCGTCCCCGTAAATGAATTCTTCTACGGTCATTCCAAGCTCAATTTCATAAACTCCCGGACGAACTAAATTTCCGCAAGCCGAAATGAGTTTGGTGCCTGTGCTTTTTCCAATTCCAATCGCTGCATAGGCTTCTCCGCCGTCTCGAACTATCGATACAACGGCAGCAATGGTTTCCACATTGTTCACTACAGTAGGACAACCCCATAATCCTTTCACTGCGGGAAAAGGCGGTTTAATTCTGGGATTTCCACGCTTACCTTCCAAAGATTCCAACAACGCGGTTTCTTCTCCACAAATGTAGGCTCCACCTCCCGGGGTAACCACCAAATCGTGGTCGAATCCACTGCCCATGATGTTTTTACCCAGAAATCCTTTAGCATAGGCCTCTTGAATGGCTTTTTCCAAAATTTCGAGGAGGTACATGTATTCTCCGCGAATGTAGATGTAAGAGGTATTGGCACCCAAGGCATACGATGAAAGCACCATGGCTTCAACCAGCAGGTGCGGGATTTTCTCCATCAAAAAGCGGTCTTTAAACGTTCCCGGTTCGGATTCATCCGCGTTGCATACCAAATAGCGGGGAATTCCTTCGGGCTTGGCTAAGAAAGACCATTTCATACCGGTGGGAAAACCGGCACCGCCGCGGCCTCGTAATCCCGATTTTTTAACTTCCTCCACCACTTCTTCCGGGCTCATTTTTTTGAGCGCCTTTTCTAAGGTGTTATAGCCACCATGCTTAACATAAACATCTATTCCTTCGATTCCGGGAACTTCCAAATGTTCTAAAAGTAATTTTCTGTTATTCATAAGGCTCCGGGTTCAATGGTTCCTTGGCGGTATTGCTCAATTAATGCGTCTACTTTTTCGGGCGTAAGGTGTTCGTGAAAGCGATGGCGGCATTGTAGCAAAGGTCCATAACCGCATCCGCCTAAACATTCCGCAGTTTTCAGGGTAAAGAGACCATCTTCTGTGGTTTCACCCACGCCAATGTTCAAGCGCTGACCAATGTGTTCGATCAATTGGTCGCTTCCTACCAGCATACAAGGTCCAGTACGACAAACTTCAAAAACATATTTACCCACCGGTTCCAAATGAAACATGGTGTAAAAGGTGGCTACCTCATATACTTCAATCGCTTGAATATGAAGAATTTCTGCGATTTTATCCATGGTGGGTACGCTGATCCAGCCCAACTCCGCTTGCGCCAAATGCAACAAGGTTAAGATCGCGCTTTTTTGTTTGCCTTCGGGAAATTGTTGGATGGCACGGTCCATTTTTCCAAGCAATGCTTCGGAGAAATTTACGGGTTCCGTGGTTCTTATGGGTTGGGTAGTATGACTCATCGTTTATGCATCTAATTCGCCGGCAATGACATTAATACTGCTTAAGGTAATGACCGCATCGCTGATGTTCGAACCAGTAATCATTTCAGGATACGCTTGGTAATAAATAAAACACGGTCTCCGGAATTGTAAGCGGTACGGGGATCTACCTCCATCGCTGATTAAATAATAGCCCAGTTCCCCGTTTCCACCTTCAACGCTATGATACACCTCACCCACCGGCACTTCGGATTCCCCCATGATAATTTTGAAATGGTAAATGAGTGCCTCCATGTTGTTGTACACGTCTTTTTTATCCGGTAAGAAAAATTCAGGAACCTCCGCATGGAAAGCCCCTTCGGGTAAGTTGTTGTAGGCTTGTTCGATGATTCGAAAACTCTGACGAATTTCTTCTTGGCGTACCATGAATCGGTCGTACGTATCGCCATTTACACCAACAGGAATAATAAAATCGAAGTCTTCGTAGGATGCATAAGGATGCATCACACGTACGTCGTAATCCACTCCTGCTGCACGAAGGTTTGGTCCAGTGAAACCGTAGGCTAATGCACGTTCCGCGGAAATGGGTCCTGCACCACGGGTTCGGTCCATGAAGATTCTGTTTCTTTCCAACATTCCGTTCCACTCTTCAAAAGCTGCAGGAAAAGTGCGCATGAATTCTTTTAACTTTTGATGGAAGACCGGGTTGAAATCTTTATCGAACCCCCCAATGCGCCCAATGTTGGTAGTCAAGCGCGCTCCACACATCTCTTCGTAGAGTTCGTAGATTTTTTCACGTTCGGAAAAAGGATAAAAGAAGCTCGTTAATGCGCCGGTATCTACCCCAATGATGGAGTCGCAAATCAAATGGTCTGCAATCCTGGCGAGTTCCATAATGATAACCCGCATGTAATCCACGCGTTTTGGCACTGAGACGCCGAGTAATTTCTCCACGGTCATGTGCCAACCCAAGTTGTTGATGGGAGAAGAACAGTAATTTAAGCGATCGGTTATCGGGGTAATTTGGTTGTAAGGACGTCGTTCGGCAAGTTTTTCAAAGGCCCGGTGAATGTAGCCCACGGTTTGCACAGAATTAAGGATTTTTTCGCCATCAACCGTTAAGATGTTTTGAAAAATACCGTGCGTCGCTGGGTGGGTGGGTCCAAAATTAATGGTGGCAATATCGCCGTCAATGGTTTCCTTGGAAAGCACTTGGCCGTTGGAGAGTCGTATGAGGTTATCGGTTGAATTCATCTTCATGCATTGCTTATCGGCCAAAGAAACGGTCGTCTTTATCTTCTCGTGTCGCATCTTCTAAAGGATGCTGCTTTAACATGGGGTGGTAATCCATTTCGTCCATGTTTAAAATTCGTGTAAGGTTCGGGTGACCTTCGAAGTTAATTCCAAAAAAATCATAGGTTTCGCGTTCCATCCAGTTGGCGGTTTCAAACAAGGATGTTACACTTTTAATGCTGGGCTGCTCGGCGGGAAGATACGCTTTTACTCTCAATCGAAGGGCATTTTTCCAGCTGTGAAGGTGGTACACGACGCACAATTCTCTTCCTTCCATTTCGGGATAGTGCACTCCGCCAAGGAGCGTCAAAAAATTAAACGACAATGCCGGATCCTGCTTTAATTGTTCGATGATCTCATAGGCGTCTTTGGGTGCTACTTCAATCACGAGGGTATCGTAGAGTTCTTCACTCAAGGCAATACGCTCGCCGAAAAGCGCATAGATAGCTTGGGATAACTCGCTATTTGTCATTTTCTGCATTCGTTACCTCGATTTTATATTCGCTCAATAAGTGACGGTATTCTTGGCTGTATCTTCGTCGCATGGATTCATGTTTGACCAAGCGGTGAATGTTCATTACCCCATCGATAATTTGCTCGGGACGTGGAGGACAACCCGGCACATAAACATCAACAGGAATGATGCGATCAATGCCTTGAAGTACGCTGTACGTGTCAAAAATACCTCCTGAAGAAGCACAAGCACCTACCGAAAGAACCCATTTGGGCTCAGCCATTTGTTCATAGACTTTTTGCAAGACAGGCCCGAGTTTTTTCGAAATGGTGCCAGCAACGATGAGCAAATCGGATTGGCGGGGTGTAAAGCTCATGCGTTCCATTCCGAAACGGGATAAATCGTACATGGAACCCATGGTGGCCATGAATTCAATGCCACAACATGAGGTAGCGAAGGGAAGGGGCCAAACCGAGTTAGAGCGTGCCAAGGCAACTGCTTTGTCCAGGGTGGTTAGTTGATAACCTTCGCCATTAATGACTTCCAAATCCTCTATTTTTCCCATTCTAACGCGCCTTTTTTGCGAACATAAATAAATCCAATAAGGAAGAATCCTACAAACAGTACCACAGCGAGAAGCCCTTCGAGTTTTAATTCATGAAAGTTCACGGCATAGGGATAAAAGAAAATCACTTCGACATCAAACAATACGAAAAGAATTGCCGTCATAAAGTAGCGAATCGACACTGGAAAACGGGCATTTCCTTGACCTTCGATACCGCATTCAAAATTCTCTTCCTTTTTCTTTGACTTAACACGCGGGGTAAGGAGGTGTGTTGCGAACAGGGTGAAAATCACAAAGCCCGCCGCTACAGCGACTTGCATCAGTAAGGGAAGATAGTTGAGGTTCGAACTGGTATCCATGCGCTTGGTTAAGACTTTGACAAATTTAGGTTTTACTTTTTATTCAACGGAAATAAAATGCTACTTTTTTGATTTTAATGTAAGCTTGCTAAATAGCGTTCAGCATCCAACGCAGCCATACAACCCGTTCCCGCTGCGGTAATTGCTTGACGGTAGGTTTTATCTGCAGCGTCTCCGGAAACGAATACGCCTGGCACATTGGTTTTGGATGTTCCTGGCTGTGCGTATTGGATGTACCCGGTTTCATCAAGATGGATGAAATCTTTAAAGATGGCAGTATTTGGCGTATGTCCTATCGCTACAAAGAATCCTGTGCATGGAATTGTGCGCTCCTCGTTCGTCACGTTGTTTTTTACAAGTGCCCCAGTAACGACTTGGCCATCGCCCAACACTTCAACGGTTTCCGTATTGTACAGGATTTCAATGTTCGCTGTCTTTTTAACGCGATCTGCCATGATTTTCGAAGCCCTAAAATCGTCCTTGCGGACAAGCATTGTTACTTTGGTACAAAGTTTTGAAAGATAGTGTGCTTCTTCACAGGCGGAATCACCGGCGCCAACAATTACGGTTTCTTGCCCTCGATAGAAGAACCCATCGCACACGGCACATGCAGAAACGCCGCCTCCTGTTTGCAGGTAATGCTGTTCGCTAGGAAGCCCTAAGTATTTTGCCGAAGCTCCGGTGGCAATGATGACGGTTTCTGCGTGAATTTCCGTACCGTCCTCAGCCCAGCAGGTATGAATCGTTCTAGAAAAATCGACTTTTGAAATAAAACCAGATCGCACATCGGTTTCAAAGCGCAAGGCTTGTTCCCGAAGTTGAATCATCATTTCGGGGCCTGTAACACCTTGGGGATATCCTGGGAAATTCTCTACTTCGTTCGTGGTCGTGAGTTGACCTCCTGGCTGAAGACCTTCATAGAGCAGGGGTTTCATTTCTGCACGAGCTGCATAAATGGCTGCCGTATATCCGGCCGGCCCTGAACCGATAATCAAACATTTAGTATGTACCATGCTGTTGAGATTTGCTTGAGTTTGCAAAAATAAAACAAATCTAAGTGGATATAGTTTGAAAAATGCTCCGGCAAAATAAAATTCACCCAAGAGCCCAACAAAAATTAAAGGGTAGACTTCGGAATGTAGGACGATTCTACCCTTAAAATGCGATTTTTACAGGAAGTTTCGGAGATTGATTGTATTTCCAAGATAAAGGGTGTTTTTCTGCAGAAATGCTGGATAAAGTTTTTTGATAAAGATACAGTGAATCATTGCGATGAACCAATGAAATGGAGGAAATTGCGATAGAGTCGCCGAGTAATAAAAACGTGGTGTCTATCTTGGTTAATGGATAGATTTTTTGATAATTATTGCATAGGATGCGAACATTATCTGTGACAGTTTTTCCAGGAACAACTACGTTGGCATAAGAACCTTTTTTGTAAACAAACAAAGGGGTATTGGCTTTCAACACGTAAAGATGATTTTCGCTTTGCCGTTGGTATCGACTGAGCGTTACCGAAATAACGATTAGCGATAGTGGAATCACACGAACGATCCTTGGGATTTTAGTGTAAAATAAAAGAGCAATGCTTAAAAGCATCAGGACCATCATGGATGGCGCGACAAGGTAGCCCTCTGCCACGGCTCCGGGTATGTTCGCTATAGTTTCCAAAAAACGGATTAATGCTTTTAAGGACCATTGAAAAGGAAAAGCTGCCATTTCGCTCAAAATTGGAATGGCGCATACGATCAAATAGAAAAACCCTAAGTACATAGAGGCTACCGAGAGAACTGCAACGCCCAAGTTGGCGAGTAAAAAGTAATTCGGAAAAGTGTGAAAATAGTAAAGGGTTAAAGGAAGGGTTAAGGATTGAGCTGCAAGGGAAACGGCGGTGGTTTCCCAAAAAAACTTGATTACTTTATGCGTGGGTTGGAGCCATGATGCAATGGGTTTTTGAAAGTTGAAAATGCCCAGAACAGCCAAAAAGGATAATTGAAAACCTATATCATACATACAGGGTGGATCGAGAAGGACCATAACAAAAGCACACATTAAGAGTAAATGGTTCGAGTTGCTTTCCCTGCCAAATATTTGAGCCATTTGAAGAAAAGTAAACATGATGACAGATCTTAACACGCTGGGCGATAAACCCGTGAGCAGTGCGTAATTCCCCAAAACTACAATGCACACCAATTGAGCCGTTGTTTTGGAGAGAAAGCGATGGAAAAGGCTAAGTACTATTAGTAACATTTGAGCAAAAAGAGAAACATGCATACCGGACACGGCCAACACATGGATGGCACCTGTGGCGCTAAAGGTCTGTTTATTGGAAGATTGAACTTCGGAGGCATCACCAAGCAGTAAAGCTTTCGCTAGTCCTGCTTCTTCTGGGGCCAATTGACGATCGAAAATCGAACCCAGGGTACTTCGAAAACGATTAATTTCTTCCCTCCAATGATTCACATGACCAACCCGTAGGAAGGTATCCTTTATAAAACTCGAATTTGCAATCCCCTTGGAACGGTAATAGTTAACCGGATCAAAGGAGCCGGGGTTTAAATCCGGGACGATGGGATTGATTTCGGAAGCTGCAAGGAGTACATCCCCCGAACGGAGATTCGTTTTGTTTTTCCTAAAGGTACATAGCACCGTTTGAGGGGTGGCCACGAGAATACTGCCTTTTCGTTCGTAAACCTTTCCGAACGCTTGAACGGTAGTTTCCCGTTCTTTTACCGCACTTAATCGGTAGTATTTGATAGGATCGTGATTACCAGGATAGGAAGGTTTATTGGCAAAGGAACCCATCAACAAGAAAAAGATCGCAAGGTTAACAAGAAACCACTCGGTTCGATGAATGAAGAATAAGCCCAACCCCAAAGGCACAATAACCAATAATTCAATCCATACGCTCCAGGCTAAAGGAACGAATAAGTATCCAGCTAAGAAGCAACAGAAGGATAGGCCCAATAGGATTTCAGGTCCGAGGGTCAGGGGAAGCACGAAGGATTTCACAGGTTAGAATTAAACGTAGAATTTCCCGTCGATGAGCTGGATTTTTTGCGATAATTGTAAGTCTCGAAGCACCCGTTGAAGTTGTTCTTTTGGAATGGGAATTCGTTCCAATAATTCCAAATACGACAGAGGCATTTGAAGCGCATTGATAATAAAGGGTTCAATGGTACCCACGTTTATGGCAGCATATACACAACGATCACAGGTTCCGCACAGGGTGCTTTCTTGCCCGAAATACCTAAGAATTTGCACAACCCGGCATTCTTCAGAGGATAAATAGGTTAACACCGCTTGCAGCTTTTTTTGAGCAACCTCCTTTCGCAGTTTGAGGGCTTCATACCGCAATTGAAGGTGATGTTCAGGACGTCGTTCTTTGAGCAGTTGAATTCTTGGTAGGTTGCTGGAAGGGGTATATTCAATTACTTCATGCGACTGTAAAAATTCGAGAATTTCTTCAACCCGTTCTGGGAGTAATTTCAATGTTTCTGCTATTTTTTGAACTTGGATGGCCATTGGTCTGTCCTCCTCTACATAATAATTGCGTTCAATGACTTGAATCACAGGATAGGTTTCAGGGTATTTGATTTGAAAGGAATATAGGTCCACCCCTTGGAGTAAAAATCGAACTTTGGCGGGATGATATGTGCGCTCGTCCAAAAGGATTTCTTCACTGAGTTCCAAAATTTTTAAGCGCTGGTAAAGTTCAAGATGGGATATTCCTTGCTGGCGAGCGAATTCGTTCAGATTTACCGAATAATAAGTGTTTTTTCCTGAACCAATGGCGATGTTTAAATACGCCAACAAATCTAAAAAGGACTTTTTTACTTCCTCGATAGCTGGGAATTTTAAGGAAAACTGTTGTTCAAATTCATCCGCTTCTTTTCCGTCCACAAAAACGATGGTTCGAGAGGTTTGTCCATCCCTTCCCGCTCTTCCTGCTTCTTGAACATAGGCTTCTAAATTATCCGGAAAATTGTAATGCAATACAAAGCGCACGTTGGGTTTGTCAATCCCCATTCCAAAGGCGTTCGTGGCAACCATGACCCCAACATGGCCGTGCATCCATAAACTCAATGCATGACTTCGTTCCTCCGCGGTCAT
>Ga0214921_10003605_pt1 | contig 23513 bp, 15 predicted proteins | sample LL1505_MetaG_FD_177992 | JGI IMG/M metagenome (GOLD analysis project Ga0214921, IMG submission 177992) | Freshwater microbial communities from Lake Lanier, Atlanta, Georgia, United States - LL-1505 | ecosystem: Environmental > Aquatic > Freshwater > Lake | place: USA: Georgia | collected...
GATCAAATTCTTTAGCATCTTTTTTCTTGCCAATGATCTTTCTAACTTTATCTGCTTCCGACATGGACATACCGCCAAGGTGTACGCATGCTTGCATAACTTGTTCCTGGTAAAGAATACAGCCATAGGTGTCCTCCGTAAATTGTTTTAGTACTTGGTGTGTATAAGAAATATTTTGACGACCATGCTTACGATCAACATAATCCTTACCAATAGTATTCATTGCACCTGGACGGACAAGTGCGTTTGATGCTGCAAGTTCGTTTAGATTCTTGACACCCATCTTAACAAGAAGGTTTGTGTATGGTGCTGCTTCACACTGGAACACACCCTTTGTGTATCCATCTGATAGCATTTGATATACATTTGCATCGTCCATCTTGATCTTAAGAAGGTCAATCTTTTTGCCATCTCGCTCTTTGATTATATCAATTGTATTCTTAAGAACAGATAAAGTCTTAAGACCAAGAGCATCAATCTTAATCAAACCAATTCTTTCAGCCTCTTCCATGTCAACACCTACAACAGGAATTCTTTCATCTGATCCTGTAGATGATCTTGTTTCAAGTGGTGCGTATCTAAAAATTGGTTCCTTACTTGTTACTACCCCTGCTGCGTGAATACCAGTACCACGAATACGGCCACGAAGTTGTTCTCCATAGATCTCTACTTCTGGATACTTCTCACGAAACTCGTATGTTGATTTTGATGTACAGAAATCATCCCATGAGTCTACAGTCTTCAAAACTTTATTTACATCTGATAGAGGAATGTTTAGTACTCGTGAAACATCTCTAACAATTCCTTTGCCAGTAAACTCAAGGAAGGTAGCAATAGATGCAACATGTCGATACTGTCTAACTAGATAGTCTTTAACTTCTTCACGACGAGTATCCTGGATGTCTGTATCAATATCAGGGAAGTCATTACGCTCTGGATTAATAAAGCGGAAGAACAAAAGATTGTGCTCAATAGGATCAATATCTGTAATCTTTAGTGCATAGCAAACAAGAGATCCAGCAGATGAACCACGACCTGGCCCAACCATAATCTCTTCCTTCTTGGCCCAGTTGATCATGTTACTTACAACAAGGAAGTATGGAGCAAACTTCTTATCTTTAATAATCTTTAACTCTTCATCAAGCCTATCAAGATACTCTTGGTTTTCTGACAAACCACGCTCTACCAAACCTTCTAATGCAACCTTGGCAAGTTCTTTGTCTGGGCTCTTGTACTGTACTGGCAAAAGGTTTAGTCCTTCTTGAATGCCATAGTCTCCTACTGTCTCTGCTAATAGGATTGTGTTTGAGTATATGTCAGGTCTATCAATACCCTGCAATTCCATCGCTGCCTTCATCTCTTCATAAGACAAAAGGTGGATATCAAATTTATTAAATGTAATCTGACGGTCTTCGCCGTAAAGATAATCAAGGCGTTCCATCATGTTGCCCTTTTTCTTTGACTTTTCATATGTTGCATCTTTTACAAACTTGCCGTGTGTGTTCATAAGCAACTTAAACTCTTGAACTTCTTTTTGAGATGAATCAACATGGTGGCAGTCTGGTGTTACAACAACCTTAATGCCGAACTCATCTGCAAGTTCAATCAAATACTTATTGATGTGTGCTTCGTTGTGAGGCATGACTTCAATATAGTAGTCATCCTCAAATCGTTCTTTGAACCAAGAGATATACTTCTTGGCAAGAGCAAACTCTTCTTCTTCTAATGCTTTTACAAGTACGCTGCTTGGGCATGCAGAGGTTACGATAATTCCTTCTTTATATTTTTCCAAAATAGTAAAATCAAATCGTGGCTTCTTAAAGAAACCATCTGTCCAAGATAATTCACTAATCTTGTTTAAGTTTTCTAAACCAATTTGATTCTTGGCTAGAAGGATAATGTGGTTGTAGACAAGATCTTGTTGACCTTCTCTTTCAGACTTATCTCTTTTATCAGATATGTCTGAACACATGTATCCTTCTAGACCTAGAATTGGCTTAATGCCCTTTGCTTTTGCAATACGGTGCAGTTCCCTATGCCCAGATAAAGTACCGTGGTCAGTGATGGCAATTGCTGGCATCCCTAACTCAACTGCACGGTCAACGTATTCTTCTGGAGTAGCAATCCCATCAAATAAACTAAAATGGGTATGGACATGTAAGCCGACGTAGTTCATATTACCAATCAGCGTTAGTTGCTGAAGTGGCAGATGGGCCATCGAAGCCCAAATAGAACGCTTCTTGTTCTGCGTATGGAATCTTCTTTAGTGCTGACTCCAAAGGATAAGGTTCGATATCTTTCCAATCGAATGGTTCCTTATCTGGTGCTGATGGAATAAGTGTGTAATTGGTTTCAGTTCCCTGACCATTACGCTTTAACTTCCACAGTACATTTGAGATGCTTCCTGTTTCAAGTGCATACTCACGAATTGTGTTGAATGATGATTGCTTGCTGATACCCATTGACCAGATTGCAACATATGGTGCTTCGATTCCATCGTCAACTAGGACGTTGCAATAGAAACGAAGACGACCACGCCAGCCAGCCTTTGGATCCTTGCGGTGCATCTCTTCTGCCCAGTCACGGCCTTCTGATTCCATTGTGTCTACAGCCTTACGCTTGTAGTCCTTTGGATTTACGTGCTCCTTAACAACAAGTGCTAGTCCACGCTTTTCTGCATAGTTTGCAGAGTCCTCATCAAGTTCTTCAATGAATCGGATCTTTACAGACTGACCGTCTGCAAGTTTAAGCCACTTTACTTTTGGCCCGTCGTTTTCGTACTTTGGTCTGTCGAGCAGGGCGTTGATGTTCTTGATTCCCTTTACAATGCTCATATTATTTCTCCTTTGTGTGTTTGTATTAGTTTAGCATAGACTCTATGGTTTTGTCAAACGAAGAACTTAAAGTCTTAATTTCTTCATCTGGCATATCGCCTATGTCTTTATATTGCTTATTTAGTTGTATAAGAGAAACACGAGATCCAAGTTTTTCAACTATCCTATCTTTCATGTTTCCCCCTGCTTCGTCATTATCTGCAATAACAATAATGTTATTGAAATACTTTTGAAGCAATTCTATTTGTTTTCCTGATACATTAGCCCCCAGTGTTGCAACTGCAGGAATGCCCAACTGGTCAAGCCTAATTACATCAAATGAAGACTCGACAACATATACTATATCAGATTTCTTGACACGGTGCAAGTTAAAAAGAGTTTTGCTCTTGGGAAGTCCTGGCGTATTCTTAAAGTCTTTACCCTCAATAGATCTTCCAACAAATCCAAGTGGAACTCCGTCTGGGCTGTGTACTGGAACAGTGACCATATCCTGTTTTTCAGAATACCCTAAAACAAACTTCTCGCAAGAATGCTTAGTTAGTTTACGATACTGAAAATAATTCTTGGCCCTTTCAGATGAGATAAGATTATTATGAAGTCTTTTAATTATTAGTTCATCGAAAGGCTTGTACTGTTCTTCTTTTATTAAAGCACGATCAATCTCTATTGAAAGGTTGCTCTCTTTTTCTTTGCTTTTTATAAACCTTGCCGATTCAAAATATGTTCTGCCAGATGTGTGCATTACTAACTCTATGAGGTCTGCAGATTTCTGACATGAAAAACAAAAAAACATTCCGTTGGTCTTGTGGACCTCTCCTGCTGGTGTTCTGTGATTATTGTGAAATGGACAAAATATTATAAAGTCTGCATCTAATTCTGACTCGATTGTTGTACCTGATCCAGTGATGACTCTTTTGACTTGATCGGCTGTATAAGGACTGGATTGGTTCCGTCTATCCCTGCTATGCATTCGCTCTTCCTTTTCCCTGCGTAAACTCCGTGTACTGATAACTCAAATTCAAAAAAGTCTTTACTATCATTATACAGTAAGGTGAAGTCTGGGTCAATATCAATTCTTGGAACATACCCACTCAACCTCATCTCTGAAAATAATAATCTTACGTATTCTATCTTTAATCTTCCAAGCAAAGCCTCGTCTTGGATTATCCCACTTATGTAAAACTTTTTAAGTGGCTTGTGGTGATAGAAATCTGGAGGTATGTTCTCCTTAGTTTGTGACATACCATATTATACCTACTTATCTTCAAAGTCTTTATACCTGTAGTATCCCTTGTCAAAGTCACACTGAACCAAGAAATCCCCCATAAATCCATTACGGTTCTTCCTAAAGGCACACTCAATGATATCGCTATTCGTTCCACGGCCAAGTGCCAAGACCCAGTCAGCATCGTAAGCAATCTGTCTAGACCAAGCCGTTTGACCTAATGTAGGAACTGAAGATAGGTCGTTAACATCATCTGGTGTGGCAGAGGAGATAGCAATGATAGGAACCTCTTCACCAATAGCCATAAGTTTAAGTTCTCTTGAAAGGTTCTTCATTCGTACCGTTTCATTATCTGACTTCTGGTTAGGAGCCATTAACTGAAGGTAGTCAACGATTACAAAGTCTGGCTTGTACTGATCAATCTTTCCACGGAGAACTGAAGGGTTGATTTCTCCACCCTGATCGTTTGAGATAATGTGAAACTCTGGCTTGCCTTGAAGATTCTTTGCATGCCATTCCTTTAGCATATCAATCTCAATCTCGCCATTGCTGATCTTTCTATGTGACCAACGGCCTTCGCCCATAATAGTAAATACACGATTACGAACTTCTGTTTCTGACATCTCAAGAGAGATTACAAGTGGTGTCTTACCCTGTTTCCAGGCCTGTACAGCGAAGTACAGGGCTAACCAAGACTTTCCTATACCTGGGTATGCCAAGAAGACTCCTAACTGCCCTGGCATAATTCCAGATGGCAGATAGTTATCAAATCCTGGCAAGCCAGTCTTGATGCCAACATGACCTAGGGCTTGTTGCTTCTTTACATTTTCAAAGTAAGCAATCGCAGACTCTAGATCTGTGACATCAATATCACGAATAGCAGCAGTATTCTTTTTTAGTTCTGAAGTTTTTGTAATAAGATCATTTAGTGCAACAGTTCCCTGATTGTTTTGAACATTCGTTGCTGCTGATCTAATGATATCTTTTAGGCTATCATTTAAATACTCTCCCTGAAGTTCTTCAAGATGATGCTTTGTAGCACCGACACCTGGGATTGGATCAAAGTCACGAAACTTTTCTCTTACTAAGTCTACTGGAGGAAGGGATGAGTTGTTCTCAAAATAAAGTCTTACAAAGTTCCAAATATCTCCATGGGTTCTAAGAAGATTGTCTACGTTGGCCTGCAGAAGAACATGTATCTGCTTATCCTGAAGAACGGCAGTAATTAATTTTGACTCTGTATTATTCACTTAGCCACTCCTTTGCCATTCGTCTACGCTCTGCTCTTTCTTGACTGTCTTTTAGTCTATCTTTTTTTGCCTGTAATATTTTCTCTGCATTGTACGCAAAGTAATTCCATGATGGGGTTTCTGAAACAGCAAAGTAATACTCAAGTATCTCGTAGCATCCTGGCAATGTGTAAGACTCAACAAGAGCATCAGATGCCCACTGTTCTACATTTAAGTTTAGAGATGGCTTTGATTCGTACCTTGCGGTATGATACTTGCTGTATCTTGAAAGCAAAGCCATACGGTCTTTGCGTTCGGCCATTACTTTTCTTCAGCCTCGTTTTGTGCTTCTAAAATCTTAGCAGTCAACTTGTCTTCAACAAACTTGTAGACTCGCTCAAACGCTTGATCTGGGGTTTCTCCGCTACGTCTTGAATCTACAACACCAAGATCAAGCCTTAGTGATTGAAAGTTGCCAAGGTTCAGTGTGTATCCAAGTGTAACAGATACCTTTGTCTCTTCGTTTTCCATTTTATACCCTTCGTTAAATAGACTCGCTCCAAATTGGAACAAACTGTCCGTCTTCTGTTCTTCTATATGTAAGTATACCATCGCCCATCCTGCGTGTCAACTCTTGCTTGCTGGGCGTAATATCATTAGTTATTAATTTATCTTTTCTTGGTCTACCAATATGGTATGAAGCAAGTATATCACGGATCTCTCTGACTTGCGATTCTGAGTAATACGACCTTACTTGAAAGCCTCTTGCTCCACCCTTTTGAGATCCCGTTGGAAAAGGAATGACTCTTCGTTTCATTAGTGATGGCATATATTTTTTATGACGATTAACTAAATCAGCAGTCTGCCCTACTGTGTATGCTCGTTCTCTTTTGTTTTTAAAATCACTAATTAAACAACTTTCAATCTGATCCTTTGTAATATTATAAACAGACATAATCCCATTAGACTTGTTCAGATGATGTATTCTTACTAGGTCTCCATTAAGAAACCAAACCTTTTTATTCCCTGGAATTACAGGGAGGACATTGTAGCCTTCGCTCTCAATTGTTCCTTTTTTAATAGCCATCGGCCCTCCTGAGAATTACTTGGTGGATGAAAGAATGCTCGTGATCCACAAGACATGCAGTACATCTCTAAATTATTTATTTCGGTATACTGTCTATCTATAAACATTCTACCTTTGCATTTTTTACAAAAAATCATCAGTTAGGGATACCTATTGCAATAAGGTTAATGCCAACACTTGTTATTCCGCCAATATTGAACTTGATTGATCCCTCTATGCTTGAAGTGGTTACGCTAGAAAGAGTAACTACAACATCTTTTCCAGCGTCAGAGGAAGTTCCAATACTTACAGGGGTTGCTGTTACAATTGGAACAAACTTAAACTCAGTTGGGAAAGAATAAGAAAATGTACGAGATGAGCCAGCAGTCTGGCTTTCCCCATTTGTAACTCTAACATAGCCACCAATAACTCTTGCCTCTGAAGTCTTAACGCTCTGCTTGCCTGCATTTGGTGTGTCAACCGTAACATACTTATTGACAGATGTAGAAGCCTGAGTTGATAGATCATTAACAGCCTTAACAATCTGATAGATGTAGGTTACGTCTAAGGGCTGTCCTCGTTCTGGTACGGGTAAAATTGCCATAATATAATTATACCAGACTCTCAGTTCCAGAATCATAAATAGTTAATGATGGATTAAGTATTGGATTTATTGAAGATACTTGAACAACAGACCTAACTGAAGTTGTTCCAGTTTTTAAAAATGAATAGTTAGTCGATCCAGTTGTTGCTCTATAGGTTGGATTAGCAGAGTCAAAGCCAACAAAAATATCATATAGTATTTGTGTAGAAAGATTTCCAGGGTCCCAACTAAGAAACAAAGTATTTCCCAATTGTCTTAAATCTCCAGTACCAGCCTCAACCTCTTCTGATTGAGTAAAGACTATTGGAGAATAAGCAGACTTTCTGTTCTTATCTTCTGCAACTATTCTAAATCTTAAAACAGTTTTGTTATTTCCTGTCACTTTTCCAAGTGACTGTTTTTTAATAACAACATTTTTAATTCCAGGGTCTGGTGTAATTGGCATGGCTAAACGTCCAGTGCAAATCTAAACTCTATGTAGTTTGTGGTATTTGCTGATTTTATGATTGGTCTAGACTGTACATTTTTAATTACAGAGTACCCAGTTAAACCGTATAAAGAATTTGTTGCTGTATTATTTTCAACTCTTAGCGCATCTAGACAAACATAAAAAGAATCAGATGGCAAACTATCTTTAGTAACAGTAACAAAAATCTTTGCTGTTGTAACCTCAGCCCAGTTAAATCTTAAACTTTTGTTTAATTCTTGAAAAGTTTTACTTACAACAACATACCTATTGTTTTGAAAATTATGTTCGTTTACAGATGTTCCACTTACGTATCCTGTGTTATCAATGTCTACTTCAAAGTTTGCATACTGAACGCCTACATTAGATACAGTGTGAGAAAACTGCAAAAGTATTTTAACATTATCTGGAAGAACTAAAGAGTTTGCAGTTTTATTAACAACAGAAAATGCAAGTTTGAGTTCGTCTAACGGACTATTTTTTGTAAAATCAATAACTGTTGGATCTAAAATAATATAATCTGAACCAGTTGTTCCAACCATAGTTCCCTGTGGATTATAAGCAAGAGTTGACGTGTCACCTCTCATTGCAATAATGTTATTTAAAAATCTACATCTTTCATTTCGACCAACTCTATCTTCATCTGTAAAAATTCTATTGTCTGCATTTGTTGCAAAAACCTTTGGTGTCTGAATGATGTTTCCGTTATTACTTTCTCCATCTAGAGGACCATATTCTACAAAAATGTTAGTAGGAGATTCTCCATCGATACTGTATCTCCAGTTGTCTGTATCTGAAAAAGAGTAAACCACTCTGCTATCAAATGCTCCTGCTGCTGGATTTGATGCTGCAGAAAATATACCTACTTCGGTAATCTCGTATCTTTCTTGGGTTGGAAGTTCTGCGGTAAGCACAACCTTTGACAACCCGTCCTCATCAACAAAGCCTCTAGATACAATAGGCATGCGAATCATTTCAAATTCTAAAGACTCTTTATTTTTCATGGCCAGTAACTCGGCAGAATTAAATGTATAGTCAGAGGCAACTGGCTTTGTTCCGCAGCCTATGGCAATATGAGATGCATAGGATGTGGTCTGCCCAACAAGGTATTTTGCCAAGATGTTTTTGCCTACATTAGTTATCATTAATTCCTCCCCTAGTACATTGTATCATCATAAGTCCCTCCAGCAGTTAAGATTTCAACCTCTACCTGCTCATTTTCTTTTATGTTTATTAGATTAATTACAAGGTCTCCGCTTATTGGGTCGATGTATATAGACTTTCCATTGTAGACCTTTACTCTTTTTGTTAAGTCTGGGTTAGTTCCGATCAAATCATAGCCGTTGCCATATTTTGGAAGATAGTTAGGAAGCGTTATAGCCAAAGAACTAAAGAATGAGTCGGCAGACTGAAGTCTTAAAACGTTGTTTGGATTATATTGTAAGTAAAGATCTGTTAAGTTTTTAATTGGTGCATAGATTACTGTTTGACCATTTACCAAATCGTGTCTAGATATTGTTGCAAGTTCAAACCCACCTATATCTTCAAAGATAAGGTCTGTCATTATTTCAATAGCAACAGCCTGCTCTCCAAATATAAGCAGATCAGGTGTTGCAATTTTTACAGAATCAGATGTGCTTGTCTTGGCTGGGGCTGGGATCCCTGCTGTTGCTGGCATGCTTGTATCTGCCATTAGATCACCTCACTTAAAAATAGTTGCATCTCTGGGCCGTTGGAAGTTCTTGAAAAGTCAATGTTGTATACAACAAATCGGTTAGATGAGTTTGCTGCAATGTCTATTCCATTTTCCTTATAGTCTAAAGTTACTATATCTCCAAGTTGAATAGTTGGGATAGAAAATATCTTAACTCCCAAAGACTTTCTTGGTTTTGATATTTTTGTAACAATCCACTTCATCAACTCTGATGCCTCATCCTGTGATTGAATATATGCAGCGTCTAAAGAGAAATCTTTTTTACCATGCTGCATTCTGCTAAACTTAATGTCCTCGTAATCTAGTTTAAATTTAAAAGGATTTGAAATTAATTTATCTGCAACAAATTTTGGATCCGACATAAGGCTGTTCTTGCTAAAGTATTGATCAACCGTTAAGGTATTATTTGATTGCTGAGTAAAAGTAATTCCTTGTATTCTTAAATAATTTCCGCTAGTCTCATCTAAGTTAAGAGCAGTGTCTGTAGCATTAAATACTAAGAATTCTGCACCATACGAACCTGCTCTAAACCCAGAAATAACAAACCCTTTTATGCTGTTAAACGTAGGAGAAACTTTTGCAGTCAGGGCTGGGAATGCTTTATCATATCTAAAACTAAACTCTGCCACTTCTCTCATTATGCTTCCAAACTCTTCAAAATAAATATTGTACTTTGGTGGTTCCGAAGATCCAATGCCAGTAAGGTATGTGTTTTGGATAAGACCGCTAAGAGCATACTTTCTAAAAGAATTGCTTGCATCAATATCAGCATCTGCAAAAATAGAATTGACGACAGTTCCTAAAGAAAAAGAAGTGTTCTGAGAGTAGTTGTTGCACAGGGCATAGACATTCTCAAACATTGCTCTTGAGGAACCTCTAGTAAATAGGGCAATATCAGAGTACTCTGGTAGCGGATCTAGATCATCCACTGTCTTTACCATGGTTCCGTTTATGTATAGGTAGAATCTTCTTATCTTTCCTATGTTCTCATACTCAACTGCTAAATCATATACCGTCGGATTTTCTTCAGCAAACAGTCTTGACTGCCCAGTGAACCTACCATCATCTACAATAATTTTAGCCAGACCTTTGTATAGGGGAACTGGAATTGCTTTCCCAGCGTCAGATTTAACCTTATAGAATAAAACATTTTGAACATTTTGTTTTTCTCTTTCTGACAACTTGTTCAAACCAAGTGCTGCAATTTCAAAGTAATACCCTACATTTGTGGTTGGATTTAGCATTACTGCTATTCCAGCAGAACCTCCAGAGATTGTAACATTCTTGTCTGGTGTAGATCCATTTACAACATAGTATGCTGCTGCACCATTGGCAGTCTGACCTCTGTCTTGATTGTTTTCTATTTTACCAATTAGTCTAACTCTTGTACCAAAGTGCTTGTATTTTTTATCTGTTAGAGGCTTGTGAACATAAGATATAAAATCTCTTGGCTTATCTTTTGTTGTAAAGTTTGGACCAGTTAAAGAGAATGCTGATGACTGCACAGAGCCAGGAACTTGTTGAGTCTTTGTGGTTATTTCTCCTGTTAAAGAAGTTGATAAGAAATTTTTGATAAGTCCTGTTCTTGTTGAAGTTCTTGCTAAAGCATCTGATGAAATGCCAGTACTCAATGTTTTTCCTGCTGATGCAACAGTGGTTACTGGAGAATCAGTTTTTGTTTCAAACAAGTATTCTGAGGCCATGGAGCATCCCTTTACGTTGTCATCAGATTTCCAGTAATCGGATATTCCAGCAGAATGTTCTACGACTGTTGTTCCAAACTGACCACGACCATGCTTTGCTACTGGACCATTCTTAAGTTTGATAACTCCCTCTTGCTCAAAGTAATTAGGCACAGAGTAAATTCTTACAAGACCAGTAGGATAGATCTTTCCATTGAATGGCAACTTAGAGAAATAATTCTGGTACTCTTCAACGGACGATATCCAAACATTGCCAAACCCAGTAACATTATATTGAACTGCATCATATTTGATTACCTCTCCACTAGAGTAGAAGTATCCGTTGTATCTTGTTATCCAGTATACTGCTTCTCCTAGGCTGAAGGTATTATTGATTACGATACCGTTTTTTACTTCTGGAACCTTGTCTGATAGGGTAGAGTTTAAAGGGATTGCAGCAAGAACGTATGAGGACATTGTGCCAACTTCGTTATTAATTGACTTTGTGTTTTCAGTACCAGATACTTCCCAGAGCAAGGCTGGCTTATAGGCATACATTCTTTCATCTTCCAATAGGCCTGCTTGCCTTAAGGTTCCAATAGATCTTTGAATATGTCTTACAGTATAGTTTATCGATCCTCCGTTATAGATAGCGTTTGATTCATTTGAGACTGAGATAACATTTGCCAGTTTAGAGTTATCCACTGTTTTGTTTTTAATTTCGTTTTCTTCATATAGATCGTTAGTTCCTTTAAGAGCAAAGGTAGTTGGTCTCTGCTCTTTAGTTGGCATTATGTAGTCTTTACTCATCATAACAAAGTTATTATATTCGTCAAAGAACATTGCTGTTTGTGTTGATACCGCTAAATCTTGTAGTACTTGTGCAACGCTTTTGTCTGGAGCGACAAAAAAGAATGGCATGATCATTTCTTTTTCATTTAGAATTCTTTTAAATGTATAGTTAGAGAAACCAATGCTATCTAATAATAGAGACACTGCAGAACTAACAGAAACCTCTGTCATCAATATTTCTGGGGCTGTAAGTGATTCTAGGTACCAGTACATGTCTCTTAATGTTATTGAGATTTTTTTATTCTCTAGGTCTGTTTTTGGAAATGAGTCTGAGTACAATGTCTTCATTGGAACCCAGTAGTCCCATCCATTAACATTTATAATAATTTCATAAAACTTAAACTGTACATGGCTGTCCACATATTTTGATATGATGCTACCTTGGCCAGTATCAAAAGAAAAAGGATTGTTATCATTAAAGGCTTGATCATGATCAAAGATACTAACACTTCCATTTGACGCAACCAATTGACCAACAGGCAAACCACTTAGACCTAAGTCAGAGGCACTCTTATTAATTGAATAACTGATAACTTTGTCAGAAAGATTCATAGTGAGTCTTGGAGATATTTCAATCAGATCAAATGTTGAGTCTTTTGATGTCATAGAATCTACAACGATTCTAATTCCAGAAATGAATTCAAACTCTCTATACTGAACTCTATTGTTTAGTGGGTTTACAAACTTTGCTGGAGATGTTGCATCTGTAAGGAAGTTGGTTAATCTGTCAACAGTCTCATCTTGAACATACCAGCCATATTTTGGAGTTACAACCTCATAGGCTGATCCGTTCCAGATATGATAGGCACCGATATCGCTTTCATTTGCTTTAATAAGATAAGCATATCCAATTACAGACTGTTCAGGAAGAAGGGTTTCGCTTGAATAAACCTCAGCAAAAACAAATACATTTCTCCATTCCTCTGGGACAATAAAGCCGTAAGCAATTTCAACATACCCATCGCTTTTAATAATTGCAGAACCATCTCTTCTTCTTTTTGATGGGTCAAAAGAAATAATGTCTTGCCAGTTGTTGTCTTTTAAAAATTGAATCTTCCATCTACTTGGAACCTTTTGATTTACTTCTCCATAAAATGGATCAGTAAAAGATCCTGTTGAAGATGAAAACGGTCCTAGGTCTTCGGTTCCAGTATGGGTTTGCATTTTAACTACAACTCTATTTGTTGGCACCTGATCTTTATATACTACAAAAGGGCAAGCATCTTCAATAGAGTTTTGAGAACCACTCACTTTTGAAGAAATTCCATACTCTTGACCAGATTCAGTCCTGTATGAAGTCCAGTATTTAAACTTGTCTTTTTTCTCTGGCATGTAGTATCTAGGTCTATCTGCCATAAACATGTTAGGATAGTGCAGTTTTCCATTTTCAAAATATACTGCCTTGTTGATTCCAGACCTTGGTCTAAATCTTTCAAAACAACTCTCTAGGGAGTACAAAGTTTGTGTTTTTTCTTTTTTAGTTAAAAATGTAGTTGGAGTATTGTCATTTTCAAAAGTGCCATCAATTAAAATATCTGCATCAGTTGCTCCTGTATAAAAATTTCCAGCATCATTAATATCAAAACTTGTTGGCAAAGAAGAATATATAGATGCTGGCTGTGTTGGTCTATATCTATAGTTTCCAATATGCTTAATATTGTTTGTTCTATTCATATTTAGTTCTGCAATAACTGCAGACTTATTTCTAACAGTATCAGCACTTTCTAAAAATGCTTTTAAATCTTTGTCCTCAAACATTATACTTCTTCCAAGGTTACTGATACATTCCAGTAGTCAAACTTGTTTCCTCGTTTTTCAACAGAGTAAGAAAAGTCGCTAATAAACATTTCAATTAGTTGGTTATATTGCTGGAGATGGTTATAAGGGTCTGAGGTTCCTTTGAATATGCCCTTTCTGTCATAAGCAAGAAACACCCAGAAAGATCCTTTGTGTAAGTCATACCACTCAAGCATATCAGCACCACCTGCTCCTCCATCTGTTGTGTATGATTTGTTTGGAGACAAACCAGTTACTGTATTAAATGTTGGGACATCATCATGAGACCTAGATGGAATTAGTGTCCAACTGGTACTTAGAGTAAGTTTGTCAGCAATATGATAAGATCTCATTCGACCATTAATCATTCTTTCACGCTTTTCAATTCTTTCATTTTTAAACTGTAGGGTCTGTCTATTATCATCAGTAATTAATAAGAACTGGTCTACTAGTGATGGATCGTCAACTCCTTCTGGATCTGCCCCGACCTCATAGCCATTAGGAACATACAGTCCATTCTGTAGGGTGCCAGAATTTTCTGACCACAGCATACCGCTTGGTCTTCTGTATTTTTTACGACCTAGCATGTAGGTGACTCTTGGATCTATTACTTCATCAGCCATTTAGTGACACTCCTCTAACTCTTCTGCCCTCAACGTTTTTAATTGTTGACATAACTGCCTGTGCAATTTCATTAGGGTTTGCATCGGTCTTGGCATTTACTGTTAATGTATATGTATTATTATACACTGTTCCACCAACTGATTGTCCATTATTTATTGACTTCATTGTGTCAATACCGTGAGCACCAACGGCATATTTGCTCATTACAAACTCTCCTGGAGTTAGCATTGCTGGTACAGTATCTGTTCCACGAGCAAAACCTCCAACGCCAAAGTACTTAGGCTTTACCATTCCACCAGTTGAAAGCATTTGCATTGAGTTGCCTCCACCTCCACCACCAGTGCTATTTGGGTCAACTACAGGAAGTGTTGCATTGTATGCTGCATTTGCTTCTGCAAGTCTCTTCTCTTCGAGTGCTTTCTTTTTAAGCAACTCATCAAACTTCCACCACTCGCCCTTATTTGCTGCATTGTCAAAAGCATCTGCTGCTTCTTGTACTGCTGCTGCTGCATCATCAACTTCTTCGGCAAGATCAATAAATGCTTCAAATTCTTCTTCAGACATTTGAGCACCTTGTGCTACCTGATTCTGAGCATCAGTGACACCTTGTGGTGTGCTATTGTATTCTGCCAACTTGTCAAGAATAGACTGCCACTTAGCATCAATTGCTTCTGTTGAAGCAAGCAATGCTCCAAGCACACCGTCAAAATCTTTTCCTGCAAGTGTGTTTGCATCAATCTTAGCCTTAACCGCATCCCACTCTAACTGAGTTTTACCGAGAACTTCTATTCCCTTGACATACTTGTCTATTTGTGCTTGGATTAATTCATTAGAATATGTAATGTCTGCAATTTGATCTTCTAATGGTTGAAGTTGCTCTATTTGTTTTTTAAGAATATCGTCTTGTTTTTTCTGAATATCAGCAAGTTTCTTTTCACGCAACTCTTCTAGTCTATAGATCTCATCTTGCTTCTTTCTAATATCTTCAACAATTTTAAGCCTTGCTGGATCATTCTCCATCTTATAAAGTGCTTGAGCATTATCAAATTGCTTTTGATCAATTTCTTTTTGAGTTAAACCAGTCTCTGCTCCTCTAAGATTTTTAATCTCGTTTTCTCTAGACTGTTGCAAAGCATCTGCAGTTGCTGTACCAAACTTTTGTGCTGACTGGGCACGGGCCTCTTGTGCTGCTCTTGCTGCTGCTGCTATGTCTCCGCTAGTTAAAGCACCTGCAATATCAAGTTGGCTCTTTTGCTGATTTGTAATTTCTTCATTTACTTGTGCAACCTTTTCAAGAGCCTCTGCTTGCTTGTCATATTCTTCATTAATTTTCTCTGCCTGATTAGCCATTAATGCAGAGTCATTTGACATCTTAGCATTTTGCTTATTGATTTCTTCCATAGCACGATCACCAAAGATTGGGTTCATCTCTAGTTCTCTTTCAGCATCAGAAATTTCTTCTTGAAGAGCCTCTATAGGTCTTGTGTAATTCTTCTCAATCTCTTGCTCCATGCCCCTAATCTCACGATTAAGTAATTCAATTTCTCTTCTAATTGGCTTGGCTGCCAACTCTAGGTCTATTAACTTATCCTCATTAGCCTGTAATGTCGCAACCATGTCAGTTGTTCTTGGGTCTGCCCCAGTTCTTAGCATGCTTTCCTGAACAGAGAACATCTCATCTACAAGATCCATACCAGGTTGAGCAGACTCAGAGTACTTTCCAGAGTTGTAGTTTACCTGAATGTCAATCATCTTTCTAGCCTCAATAGAGTTTAGATAGTCTGCTATTTCTTTAGAATCAACCTTTCCATCTTTAAGATCTTCAATTAGACTCTTTGCAAGTGCTGGGTCATTTAGCACCTCGCTCATTTGGTCTGCAGAGAATCCTGCAAGTTTCATTGCGCTTCCAAGTTTTGGCATTTGCTCAAGAAGTTTAAACTCTTCGTTAGCCTGAATCATTTTTTGCTTAAGGGCAAATCTTTCTGTTTCATCAGTAGCCTTTTTAAGATCTTCAATATACTTCTTTCTTTCTGGACTTCCAACTTTTCCAAGAGCACCAGAGGCAATTGCTGCAGCAGTTGCTGCATCCTGAACATGCTCAAGTGCTTCTGTTGCACTTGCTCCACCTGCAACCAATATCTTAAATGCTTTTTCTTGGTTAGCAACTTGTTCTACTGCTTCTCTATTAACAACATTGGCTTCTCCGACTATAGCCTCATTGTATGTCTTCATTAACTTTTTACCAGTGTCAGTAAGTCCCTTAATATTTGCTTTTGTTCTTGGCTTTTCTTTTCCATTTTTGTCTTTTTCAAACTCAAAGATAGCCTTTTTGCCCTTGAGGTTTGCCAGTTTCTTAAAGTCTTCAGAAGACATCGAAGCAATCATATCTCTAAATTCTTTTGGAACTCTCATTTTAATCATTCTTTGTTGCAGACCATCAAACATATTAAATGCAAGAGCCATGTCTTTCTTTACTTTTGGATTACTAAATACAGCAAGCATAGACTGCAATGGCTTTGTTGCATCAAATGCTCCATCACGAACATTTTTAATTCTCATTGCAAGTGCATCAAGGAAGTCTAGAGGGTTTGATCCATTTCCCTTGGGAATTTCTGGCACTACTGGGGCTCCAAGGCTGGTGACTCCACCAGTTCCTACCATCTCAACCTTCTTAACGGCAAAGTCACTATCTGAAAGAAGTTTTAATGCTGCAACATTTTTTTCTAAAATCTTTACGTAAGCATCAGATCCAATAGCAATTCCCTGGAGATATGCCTCATTCATAGCCTGCTGCTCTGCAAGGAACTGTATATCTGCCTGACGTGTTTTGTCATTTACTGTGGCTTCATACATCATCTGTGCTGCAAGTTTTTGTAGGTACTCTGTTTGTTGCTCAAGACTTCCCTTTTTAAACTGCGCCATTCTTTCTTCGTTGCCCTCTAGAGCATCAATAGCAGCCTTCATATTTCCAGATACATCAGCAGAGGCGTCAACGCTCTTACCATCGGCTGATACTAGCGTATCTTTACCAGCCTTCTTTGCAGCATCTTTCATCTTTTCAAGATCTTCTTGCTCTTTTTTAATTTTTTCAATTCCTGCTAGACCAATAGTTTTAACCATAACCTCAAAATCAATTGTATTTCCATCCATTACCTGGAGGCTTTTAATTGTTTCCATTATTGAGTCAAACTCTGCTGGGTCCTTCTTTTTCATAATCATTTCTGTAATAATTGATGTTGCTTGTTTTCTTCCTCCAGCACTAAATCCTGCAAACATTCCAAATAGTTCTTTTGTCTTTGCAGTGCCCTTTGTCTTAATACCTGCGTTTAGAAGGAAGTCCATTTCATTCAACTTACCACTAAACAGATCCATATAACTTGTTGCTTCTGATGGACTTAAGACCTTACTTCCAACAAGCATTTCCATTTTTGCCTGGAATTTTTGTGCAGCCTCTGCTGTTCCTAAACCAGTCTTGACATACTGACCAGTCTTAGAATTATATTTTCCTTGAGTTGTGTCATTTGAAAGTGCTTCTGATTTATTTAAGAATTTTTTAGCAGCGTCTTCTTGGTCTGTTCCCTTATAAGTTGAAGTAACTTGTGCTCTAGATGCATCAAAGTATGCATCTTCACGCATTGCTTGCTTGCCCCAAACAGATCCACTATATACTTTAGCAAAACTTATAGCATTTTTATTTATTTGTGCAGCAATATTATCATTCATAAACTGTGAATCTTTTAGATTCTGACTATTAAGATCAGTAATTTGTTTTTCAAGATCTAGTTTCTTTTGTGCATTTGTTGTAGATGCTAACTCTGCTTCTAATTTTTTCTTTGCAGTTTCGTACTCAACTTGAACCTGATCTGCCATCATTGTTGCCAGTTCTAGGTTGTTCATGTTTAGTGCTGCAAGTGCTGCAACTTCTTTTCTTGAACTTTCTCCAAACCCTGATTTTTTACTAATATCATTTTCAAGATTGCTAGTTCTTTGACCTGCTTTTGCCATTATTGCAATTCTGGCCTTCATTGGATCTTTCTTTAGATCTTCACCATCTGGGCCAATGAGTGAAGACATTTGACCAATAACCTGCATTTCAAGTTTTGCATCTTTAAGGTCTATGGCAAGGGCTGCTGCAATACTGTTTGCTGCATCACTATCTAAAACACCATCTGCAACACCTGTTGCAAGTTTTAATGCTAGATCTGATACAGCCTTGTCTTGACCAAATTCTTTAACATTTTTTTGAAAAAGTTCTTTTTCTTTTTTACCAGGGGCTGATCCCAAAAATTGCTTTCCAAATATGTCGTTAATCTTTACCGCTTCATCATACTTTCCATACTGGCTCTTTGATCTACGCTTATCCATTATTTCAGATGCGCCAACCTTACCAGTCATTTCCCCTATTGCTTTTAGTCCATCTCTTGTTGCTGATAGGTCTTTTGCAAACTGTGCTGCTTTACCAGCCATAGCATTAAGATGCTTATTGAATAAGTATGCTCCTGCTGCTACGGCTGCTAGTGCTACTACAATACCCTGCGGTCCTGTCAATCCCGCAATCATTGGGGCAAATTGTGCAACTGTTGCTGCGCCACCAAGGGCTGCTGTAACCTGTGGTGGGGCTCCTGCCATACCAGCAACCATTGCTGCTGTTCCCAAGGCTCCAGATGCTTTTCCAGAAAACTTCCCAACCTTTTCTCTACGCATACCACGCTTTTTTTGTTTAATTTGCTTTTCTGTAAGGGTTGTTGGATTTTTTTCTCCATTAGGTCCTAGTTCTGGATCAAAAAGTATTTGTCCATTTTTATCTCTGGTATAAGTTGATGCTTCTTCATAGGCTTCAACTGATCCCATTCTATTTTTGCCCAACTCTTCATTTCCTGATTGACTTCCTGGTGGAACAATTCCATTTTCTGCTGCTTGTCTTGCAGCCTCTTGAGCATTATATGCTTTTAGTCTTGCTAACTGTTCTCTTTTTTCTATTTCTATTTCATCATTTACAACTGCAATATTACCAGAAGATGTTGCAAGATCTTGTTGTGCAATACCTGTTTGATCCATTGCTGGAAGCATTTCTCCAAGGTTGTTATTTGCTGCATCAGTTAACTGACCAGTGGTTATAAGATTATCTGTATTTGTTGTTTGAGCATTAACAGCATCACCAGTTACACTTGCAAGTTCATCTGTTTGATCTGCAACTAGGAGGGTTGAGTCTGCTACATTACCTATTCCATCTACAACCCTTTCTTTTTCGCCACCCTTGCCAATGTTGACTGTGTTACCCTTAATCTTTACTCTGGTTCTGCTCTCATCCTTTATTTGTTCAACTATCTGAGATTGTGCAGTAACTGCTTTTTCAGTTTCAACTGCTAACGCATCTGTTGCTTTTACTACTCTGGTTTTTGAAGCAGTTAAAAGTGATGCCTGAGATACTGCTGGAGTTGATGAAACTGAGTCTACTGTTCCTGTAGAACCAAGTTTTCTTCTGTGTCTATCCAAAGACTTAAGAACTTGTCTTTCATCACGCATCTCTGGTGTATTAATGTCATCATAGAATGCCTTGTTTCCAAGATCCATCTTGTCAACTCTTGCTTGTGTTTCTGCTGCTGATGGTAGTGCTGCATCAGTAAGTTGTGAAGACTTTGTTTTGACTCCAGGAGTTCCTTCTTCTAGTCCTTGTGCAAGACCATCTGCAATGTCTTTTCCAAGACGCTTAGTTCTTCTTGACGGTGATGCTGTCTCTGCTTTCTTTTCTGCATCTGTAAGATCTAAATCTACATCTTTAGCAATTTTAAGTGAATCAAGTTTTGCTGCTCTTTCTGCATCTGATAGTGGGACAAACCCTGCATCAGAGCCAACCTCTGGTGAATTGTTCTTTCCAAATCTTCCTCTTATTTTTGCTCTTCCTGATGCCAGTCTTTCTTCTGTAGATCTTGTATCTGCACTAGGTGGAACTGGAATTGCAGCACGTCCTTCTGCATCGTACACTGTGGCAAGCATTGTCTTTTCGATTGACATTGATTTGCCTTTGCCTGCCTTTTTTTGTTCAGCAGCCATAAAGTCTTTATCGGCAAGCATTGAGCCAAGAACTTCTTTTTGAACTTGAAGTTCTCTTTCATTTAATGCACCATTTGATGTTACCTTTTGAGAAATAGATAAAATTTCTTCTTCTGTTGCAGATGACTGTTTTAATTTTTCTAAATAAACTGCTCTTGCTTCATTATTAGAAGCAAGTGTTTGAGCCATCTCATTTTCTGCGTGTGTTGATAAATCCCATAGATCTGCATCCCAGCCTTCTTGAACACCTTTTTCAGTTGTGCCTATAGCACCAATGTGGCCTCTATCTAGTTGGACATTCTTTTTATCTGGTCTTTGAAGTCTTGGAAGGTCTGGACGCTCTGATGCAAGTCTATCTCCAGTATTGTTAGCAATTGTTTGCAGACGTTCGTACTCCTGTCCACGACCTGCTGCATACATTTGTTCTCTTACATTTTTACTAACTCCTGCTTCACCTGCTGAATGCCCTACAAGTTTATCGTTTGGTCCTATTGCTCCTGCTGCTGTATTAATTTGTGCTGGTGAAAGTTCTGTGCCAGACATTTCTCTTGTTGCAATTCTTAGTTCTTGTACAAACTCTGTGATTGTTACACGAGAATCATCTGCTAATCTTGCAAAAACTTCTTTAAGAACGTCTGCTCCATTTTCAACACCAAGAGAACCATCCTGCATTGCAGTAGCAAGTTTTTCAACTTGTGCAACAATCTTGTCTGACTTTGGACTTATTGCTAATCCATATGTTTCTCCACCAATATTAAACCCAGTTCTGCCTGGATTAGATTGAGTTCCAGTTTTACCAGTTCCCTTTGCATACTTCATAACAGATCCATTTTGAATTGCTGCAATTAGTGTTGGATTATTTTTAGCCTCTTCTTTTGTTAATACAACTTCTCCAGGGGTAAGCATTGCTGGAACTGTATCTCCATTACCTCTACCTGGAACAACTCCACCCTCTGCAAACTTCTTAGGAGGTAGCCCTGCTACGGCTCCTGCTGGTCCTGGGACCGTGTTAAATAGTCCTGGTGATGAACTTGCAAGGGCTCTTGCTTGGCTGGCTGCATTTCCATATGCTAAGGCTAATGCATCGACTGCACCTTTTTCAACATTGAATGTAGACAAAAGTTGCTGATGAGAAGTGTGAAGAGCATTTGTTTCTGCAAGTAATTCTGTTTGCTGATTAGTTAGATAATCAAACCCTCCACCCAAGACATTGTTTTGTCCATTAAGTTTAGCAATTCCACCACGGAGCATTGCAAAGAACTTGATTACGTTTGCAATACCATTAACAAGAACACCAAATGTCATAAGTGCAACAGGGGCAACCGCTCCAAGAACTCCCACAACAATTGCTATTACTTTTTTAGTTCCATCACTAAGATTATTAAACTTTTCTAAAATCTTTCCAACAAAATTAACAATTGGAGTTGCTGCTTGTAAGAATGCTTTTCCTACTGGAACAAGTTGGAGTTTAATATTTTCCATTGCCTTCTTAAACTTGTTACCAGTCATATCTTCAACCTTGCCAAGTTCTCGCTCAGACAAGATTGCTAATTCTTCAACAGATGCTCCAGCAAGTCCAAGTGCTCTGGCAGCCTGTGAGGAATCTTTTGTAACGTTCTGAAATAGTGTAGACAGACGAGCAAACTGGAACTTACCAAAGAGTTGTTCAATTGCTCTTGCACGGTTTAGTGGATCAAGTGTATCTAATGCTCTTGCAAATCCTACTACTGTTCCTTTTAGATCTCCCTTGTTTGCTTCAACAAGTCCTTTAATGTTAATTCCAAGTCCCGCAAGAAATTCGCTAGACTTTTTAGAAGGGTTAATTAGAGAAGCAAGACCAGACTTTAGTGCGTTAGCACCCTCTGATGCGTTGATTCCACCTTCCTTCATTGCAGTCATAAAGAATGCAAGATCTTCTACAGATCCACCAAGTTGTTTTACAACTGGTCCAGCCTTTGGAACTGCAATTGTTAAATCTTCAATAGAAAGAACAGTCTGGTTTTCTACTGCGTTAAGGTAGTTAATTTTTGCTGCTAAGTCTTCAGAGGCAATACCAAAAGCATTTGTAAGAGAGATAGTTGTTTCTAGTGCTTGCTGCTGTTCAACTTGTCCAAGAACTGCAAGCCTTGTTGCCTGAATTACTTGAGCATTAAGATCATTTCCAGTAAGACCCATAGCAGCAGCAGATGCTGCCATTTCAATAGTATCCTTGACTGCAATTCCATATTTAGTAAATTCTTTTCCAAGTCTTTGTATTTCTCCAATTGCTTTATTGGTTGCATCTCCTCCTGTCATCATGTCGCCATAAACTCTTGTAAACTTTGTAACAGCCTGTTCCATTTCCATAAATGTTTTTGCTGCTGCTGATCCAAGAATAGAAAGTGGGATAGTTAAACCAACCATCAACTGACGGCCTGCCCACTGAGTGTTCTTACCGAAGTTTAGAAGGTTTGTTGATCCTTGTTTTAATAACTGGTTTAAGAATTGCTGGCGTTGAGCAGCCATCTGGACTCTTGTTGCATAGTCTGTATACTTGCCATTGGCCATTTGTAGGTGTTTTGGAACTACCTGCAAAACCTTGACAAGGTCGCCATTGGCATTGCCTAGTTGAATGTACTGAGACTGAAGAAGTTTTACTCTATCTCTACGAGCACGGTTAATAATTTCACGCTCTTGAGCAAACATGCCCTTAAAGGTTTTTGTGTTTGCCGTCGCTGCTGCTGCGGTATACCTAAAGTACTGTCGCATTGACAGTTGATTTTTTTCAAGAGCCTGAGTAAAAGATCCTGTACTTGTGGCTATTTCTTTTTGACTTGCAACAAACTTTCCAGTTGCATTGATTGCTTGGATTAGTTGAGAATTAAGGCCCTTCTGGGCATTCATTGCTGCAACGTTACCCTGAGTTAGGGATTGATTAAATGTGCTTAATCCAGCCTGGAGTTTACGAAGAGATGCAAGGGCTGCTGTGGTATCAAAATTAATACCAATATTGGAGTTTACATCAGCCACTCATTAACACCCTCTTCTTTATTTGATTGAGTTTAGAAGACCTGTTGCATCTGCCAGTTTCATACCTGACGCAGCATCAATAATCTTATAGACTGTAGGAAGATCTAGATTTTCCTCAATCGCCTCTCTGTTGTCTGCTACTGCAGGCAAATACTGCTTGAATGCAATCTGTACGCAATCTAGCAGAACGTTCATTGATTTTTCGTTATCCTCTGCCACTTCCTGTAACTCATTAAACTTCTGCATAAATGGCTTTAGTAATGAGATCTTTAGTGGTCTTACTTCAAACTTTGTTCCATCAATAAGATGTAGTTCTTCTTTGTCTTCAACTTTTGTAGACATTTATCCTCCTTATAAGGTTTAGTTAATTATACCATA